>Ga0187878_1000768_pt1 | contig 34337 bp, 31 predicted proteins | sample June2016WEW_17_1_FD_132979 | JGI IMG/M metagenome (GOLD analysis project Ga0187878, IMG submission 132979) | Peatland microbial communities from SPRUCE experiment site at the Marcell Experimental Forest, Minnesota, USA - June2016WEW_17_150 | ecosystem: Environmental > Terrestrial > Soil >...
ACGAAGTTGAGGAGCAGCGCCAGCCGGAGTCCCGTGGCGGTCAGGTAATGCAAAGCTTGCGCGTGGTGTTCTGCCGGCCCCAGTACATGATCGAGAATTTTTTAACAAATCCGTGAAATCCGTGGAATCCGTGGCGTTTTTGTTTTGATTCTTCCAGGAGTGACTCCCACTTCCGATTACACCCTTAGGGCGTATAAACTTGGCAATCATAATATCAGTGTTGGTTCACAGGTGGGGAAACAGCTGGACGCAGGATGCGCGCGGCCCCAGGATCGGTCCCTGCCTTGGAAATCGAAACTTCCAGCAGGGTGTCGAAGGTGGAAAGGTTGGTGTCCCAATCGTAGTCTTGCTTCAAGTTGTGGCGGCAGGCGGCGATTTGGGAGGCTGTGGCCGGCCGGCGCATAAACTCGATCACGCGGTCGGCAAAGGTCGCGGCGTCCTCGGCAATTGCCACGGGCAAATTGCTCGTTAATTTGAGGCCCTCCGCCGCGGCCGGCGTCGTTACGACAGGTAGTCCGGCAGCCAGGGCTTCGAGCATTTTGTTCTGGATTCCCTGGGAAATGCGTATCGGAACGACCGCTACCTTGGATTTTGCCAGGAAAGGACGGACGTCCGGCACCGCACCGGTCACCTGGACACCCGGCAGAGCCGAGAGTCGTTGGACTGCACCGGCGGGACGGCTGCCCACTATCAAAAACTGAGCATCCGGGAATGCCCGACGCACGATGGGAAGCACGTCCCGCGCGAAAAAGGAAACGGCATCAATGTTGGGGAAGTAATCCATGGCGCCGGTGAAAATGATAGTGTTTGCGGGTTGCTGGGCACGGGGGACGCTGAAGTATTCGATGTCGATCCCGTTTTGCACAAACCGGATCTTGGGCTTACTGTTGCCGCCGGACAGGTACCGTGCCTCGCGGGATGAAACAAATGTCGACACGTCGAAAGCTTCCACCATCTCCTTTTCGAACCGGCCTAATTTCTTCCCCTCATAGGAATAAAGCCAGCTTGCGGGAGCCGGCTTGAACTGCGCGTATTGCAGCCACTTGCATGCATCGGAATCGACGAAATCGAGGATCTTCGGGATGTCGTCGACGCCGGCCACGTAGGGTGCCATCGAGGAGGAAAAGACGAAGATAACGTCGAAATGGGTGGAGCTGAGTGCTTTGCGAACCGCGGATTCCATCTGAGGACTCGAGAAGTAGCCAATCGTCCAAGGGTTGCCCACGAGCATGGACGCAAGCGCCCTCACCCTCTGGTATCTTGGGTGCAGGGGAATGACAGTGACGGTCTGGCAGTACTTACCGAGAGCTTCGGAATATTCAGCATCTCTCCCGTCATCGCCGAAGGCGAGGACCTGGATTTCGTGGCGCCGGCTGAAGTGCTTGATCTCATGAAAAGAACGGATCTTGTCGCCCTTGTCTGGGGGGTACGGGATGCGGTGGGCTAAGTATAAGATTCGCAATTGTTTTTGCAGATCGGCTGGGCCGCCCCAGACGAGCCAGTATTAAATCAAATGTTTTGAAATATGTGGGCCAATTGTGTTGGCGATAGCGAGAGGGAGCTTGCGCCATAGGCGAATGCTCAGGGAGAACTTCGGGTTGAGCGGGGAGGTATCAGGCAGGGCTTTCTGCCGCACCAGGTGATATTGATAGGGCAAGTCCTCCATGGTCATCCCCCAGCGCTTCTTAAAATCGAATGATCCGGTGCCTTTCTTGCTCCGGCCAAAATCGAATACGCGGCAGCCATGCTCACAACCGTATTTGATCAGCATCCAGTACATGTAGTTGTTTACGGCCAGATGGTTGTATTCTCTGATGCTGCCGCCATAGTAGGGGGCCACCTCGTCTTTATAAAAGAGAGTCCACACCGCGGCGACCGTCTTGCCTTTCCAGTGGACAGAAAAAATCTTGCAATCAGACCCGAACTCTTTCAATCCGTTTGCGAACAGACGCCGTGAAAACACAGGGGTCCCCAGGTCGCGGACACTCCTGGAGTGGACCTTATAGAACCCGTCTACGTCCACTTCGTTTGCCTTGAATTCCAAGCCGTTTCGGATCCCTTCTCGGATTTCGGCGCGCGTTTTTCTGGGGATAAGGCGCATGTTCTCATCGGGATCAGGTGACAGATTCTGCCGAAATGTGACGTAAAGGTCCTTAGACTCAAGTCCTGCACTGGGCAATGCATTTCTGTGGTTTCTCAGTTCCAGAAATCGGACGCCCTGCTGTGCAGCCAGCTTTCGACAAAGCTCCAGTATGGCGTCTCGAATTTCGTCGGAGTCCGCAATAATGCCGCCATAGGCAGCTTGAGGAGTGGATACCAGCATGCGGCCGAAAATCCTGCTGCGAACCAGGAAAAGCGGCAGCAGGCCGACAATCTTGCCGGATTCGGAGTCGTGAGCCACAACGTGCATCGACCGGTGACCGAAAGATGTCTGGATCAGTCTCTGCCAGGCCTGAAGATGAAACACCGAGCCATCGGGATGTGACCTCACATAGTTGTCCCATGCGTCGGCGTGGGCTACACGGTCGAAAACTTCGATGCTGAGTGGAGCCGGTAGGAAAGCGGGTGCTTTAATGGCTGAAGAGCCTCAAAACATCACTGCGGAGATCGCTGAGCGCGCAGAGAAAAATTGGCTGTTTACAGCTTCGCCCTTTCAGTTACAGGGTGATTAGCTGCAACTGATGAGCGTAAAGACACTTACAAGGAAACCACAGGGCGTTTGCCCCGGTACGACTCACGCGGGCTCGATCCTGCCTCGGCAAACCACAGGTCGAACTCGAAGGTTGCCGCGGAGCCAAATCCGATGCCGAGACATAACATCGTCAGCCAGAGAAGAATCCATAAGAAATAAGATCCTTTGGGCAGACAAACTCCCACTGAAACTCGTGAGGCTCATTGATATTAAACTATACTCTTGCAGCAACTTCAAGGAAGGTTCGATCAATGCACCGGGTTTCTCGATTCGCTCAGCCGGGCGACTCGAAATGCATCGCCCATAGCATCCCGCATCCCAGCGTGCCCTCAGCTGCTTTTCGCGCGCCCGAGCACTTCCTCGAATAGTCGAACCTGGCCCTGGGTTGTCTCCTCCCAACTGAATTGCTCCGCATAACGTCGCGTGGCAATCCGATCGGGATAGTTGGCAAATAAGTGCTCAACTGCCATTGTCAAGGCCTCCGGTGACCGCTTGTCGACTAGCAATCCAGCTTCGGGGGCGGCGATCATCTCAGCCGTGCCGCCAACTCGTGTGCTGACCACGGGTGTGCCGCATGCCATTGATTCCAGGAGCACGTTAGGCCAGCCTTCCCGGCTGGATGCCAGTATCAGCGCGTCGGCGGCTCCATAACAATCAGCGAGCACGGCATGCTCTATCCGGCCCAAGAATCGGACGCGGTCAGCCACACCCAGGGAAAGGGCGATTCCGTCCAAACGCGCTCTCTCTGGGCCTTCTCCCGCAATCAGCAGGGCAACCCCCGGCAAATTCACCAGGGCCTGAATCATGAGTTTATGGCCCTTCAGAGGAATCAGGTTGCCCACTGCCAATATCGTTCTTCCATTTAAGCGCAAACCGCGGCGGAGCATGTCCCGATCAAGCGGAGGTCTGAATTGGGTAAGATCTACGCCGTTGCGCAAGACCGTTACCTTGTTTCCTGATGCCCCAAGGCGAAGCAACACATCCTTCAATGATCTACTAACGGTGATCAAGGCGGCAGCGTTTGTGGCAGCCCACTGGATCATGCGTCGTGGTAAATAATAACGGGGGATCAAATTTAGGTCGGTGCCGCGCGCCGTGATGACCACAGGCTTCTTTAGAACTCGCCCCAGGATGATCGCCGCGACACCATCAGGATAGAAGTAGTGCGCGTCGATGAGGTCGCAGTCGTATCCACTATAGAGAATTTGCCGCAGCACTCCCTTGACTGCCACTGCCATGAGCCAGGGAGCCGCCGGCATGCCCACCTTGGGAATGAGAGGGTATCTGGGGTGAGCTACTTCAATCCCGTGCCAAACCTCATGCCCAGGGACCTTTGCATAGCGGGCGTAATCACCAAAAGACCCGCCTTTCAGCGGAAACCAAGGCACGGGTGCGACCACACGGCTCCGAACCGCGCTCCCGGCAAGCAGGTGTCGGAGGCGATTCTCCACGAAGATGCCGTGCGCGGGCCTGGTGGAGTCCGGATACAGGGTGGTGAAAGTTAGTATCTTAATGTCCAAAGGTTATGCCTTTGAGTAGGTTCCGGCTGCTCGACGGGACCTAATATCGCCCGGATAGTGAGGCAAGTCAATACCCGAAAGAATGTGATAAGGTGGAAATCATCATCCTATTTCCATTATGCAATAAGCGCGTAAATACACCTCAGGTGGAGGACAAAACGCCTAGCGGAGGCGATTTTGGTGATCTGCGAACTTTTTATGACTTGCAGGCTTCGTCATAATGTAAGATTATCCAAATCAGGCGAGGATTGCAGTCGTAAGCTGCGCATAGCGATCGTGCCACGGCACTCACAATACGAACGAGAGGCAAAAAATGAAGATAGCCGATATAACTATTTGCGCGGGCTGGACAGGCTTGCTTTTCTGCATAAGCATGCTATGCGGGACGCGAGACTCGCGTGCCGCGACGCTCATTGCGGATCCGAATGCCACCTCTGCCAGCCCGAATTATTATCGGAATCTGGTCACGAAACTTCGCCCCGGAGATACGCTCCAACTGCCCGCGGGTACCTACCGTGAACGCCTCGGCCTCAACAACCTGCAGGGGAAAGCAAATGGATGGATTACCATCGCCGGACCCGAATCCGGTGCACCTGCCATAGTCACCACCACGTCAACGTGCTGCAATAACGTGCAGCTGGGCAATACCTGGTTTGTCGCCGTCAAAAATCTTACCATCGACAGCGCAAATCTCGACGGCATCGATGGGATTAACGCAAAGGACGGCATAACCCACCATATTCTTATTGAGAACTGCAGATTCATCGGGCAGGGCGCCAGCCAGGGGACGATAGGAATTTCGACCAAATCCACGTCTTGGAATTGGATCATCCGACACAACACGATCACCCAGGCAGGAACTGGCTTATATCTGGGCAATTCGGATGGCGGTTGTCCGTTCATAGCCGGGATCATCGAAAATAACCTGGTGGTTGATACCATCGGCTATAACATGGAAATCAAGTTTCAAAAGCCATATGCCCTGGTGGCGGGAATGCCGGCGGGACCCAACAGGACGATTATCCGTAACAATGTTTTTATCAAGAGGATAGCGCAAGCCGAATGGCCCCCCATGCCGGACGGCAGTTCGCGGGTCGCTGGGGCCCGACCGAACGTGCTTGTAGGGGGATTCCCCAGTGCCGGGCCGGGTTCAGGGGACTTGTACGAGATTTACGGGAACTTTTTTTACGCGAACCCGGACGAAGCGCTTCTCCAGGCCTCTGGCCGGGTCACGATCCATGACAACATTTTTGTGGCTGCAAGTGATGTGTCAATGCGGCTTCAAAACCATGACCAGCCTCTCAGGCTCGCCTATGTCTACAATAACACCATTTATGGAGGTCCCTCAGGGATTCAATTCGGCAGTACAGCCACTGAGGATGATGCAGTGGTCGGCAATCTCGTGTTTGCGGATGCGCCGATCGGCGGCTCAATCAAACAACAGCGGGATAACCTCGAGGCAAGCATAAGCAGCGCTCGAAATTACGTGAAGAGTCCCTCATTTTCGCTCGGCACCCTGGATTTGTACCCACTGCCGGGGCAGTGCCAGGGATCAGCCCTCGATTTGGCGCTGTTTGCGTCGAATAGCGATTCTGATCTTGACTTCAACGGTTCCTCGAAAACGGCCCGTCTTTATCGTGGCGCATATGCGGGAAGCGGCACAAACCCGGGTTGGCAACTGACTAATGATCTGAAGGTCGGGGGCCCATCCGCAGGCGTTTCAGCACCGGCGGCTCCCCAGAATTTCCCCAAAAAATGAGGCCCAAACGAGGGCCATCTGCGCACGTCCTCAGTTTTCTGCGTGTTCCGGATTGCCGGGCAGACATCTGGCGAGCAGCTTTCTAGAGATGCTGCTGTTCGGACTTATCCCTCGGATCGTTTATCAGCAGCAGCAGAATCCGGAAGATGCGCGTTGGTGCTGAGACACGATCCAGTCAGAGTCCTCAGATGTAATGGGCAAGCCGCAGGCGCGACAAGCCACGGCACGACTGTTGAGTTTCATCTCCCACGTGATTGCCGCTGTCCGAAACATTAAGAAGGCCTTTTTTCCCGAAGGATCACATGCACCTGTTTTTTGCTCGAACGTTTTTTTGCACCAAGCTGTTCCGATTGTTCCTTGGCTTGCCAGCGCGGCACACCACACAGGTTATATTGCGTCCACCAAAATTCGAGCACAACCCAGAAAAGACACGACCGAATCGGCTGTCCGAGCGCCCTCAATTCCTGAGCGCGGGATTAGAATCCCCATCGACATGTTGACTAGGGAAACCAAAAGATTCTATAATCTCCTCGCCCCTCACAGCCGATTGCTTCAGTGTTACTGGGATTTGCAAACACTGAGCGTGGCGACGGTTTGCGAATCCAAAGAGCACGGAGGCTCTCTCCATTTACAAACGTGATTCAGCGACGCCTGACCAGGAACAATCATTGGCGCAGCCGCGGCGGTTGCTCCGGTGAGCAAAGAGCATGCTGGATTATTGGCTGCGCCTACAGAGGCACGGAAGCTTATAACTGTTTTTGTTTGTGATAGTTAGTTTATTCCTGGCGAGATACGTTTGATTGCGCTAGTGTGCATCGAGCTGCAAAACATTATCTGTTTGAGGCCCGAATGAAGCGAATTCTATTGGTTTTGCTCATGATTCTCCCGATAGGTGGCTTGTGTTCGCAAAGCGTGCAGGTCCCACTCGCCGCGCAAGCTAAAGCCGCTGCCTCTCAAGTTCGCACGACGAGCCCGCCCCAGACGGCTGAAAAAGTTCCTGAGGATTTCATCATCGGAGTGGAGGATGTGCTCGAGATCCGTGTCTGGAAGGAGCCTGATCTCCCCCCCGTCAGAGTGCAAGTGCGACCTGATGGGAAGATCAGCCTGCCGCTGATCAATGACGTGCAGGCCCAGGGTCTGAGCACAAAACAGCTGATCGAAACGATTACAGAAAGATTGAAGGACTTTCTCTCGGCCCCGATCGTTTCCGTCGTTGTTCTCGAAATTCACAGCCAGGTAGTCTATCTCCTGGGGTCAGTCGTCAAGCCCGGAGTCTATGTGCTTGGGTTGCCCATGACAATCCTGGAATTACTCGCTCGGGCCGGCGGCTTTACGGAATATGCCAAGGTGAAGGAAATTCAAGTCGTCCGAAAAGAAGGGAACAAAACCGTTCAGTACCATTTTGATTACAAGGACTTTCTCGGAGGAAATAATCTCGAACGAAACATCACCCTGAAGAATGGGGATATCGTGATTGTTCCCTGAAGATTCGTCGCAGAGTGCAAGAAAGAATGCTCACAATGTCGCGTAGGTATTTTGACATGAGAAACAGGATAGCGAGTTTTTCGCGCCTCATAGGCATAGCCGTTATATTCGTCGTTGGGTTTACGATGATCGGCAGCGCGCAAGAACCGCCTCCCACTGCTACCGGTCAAGAGGATCAAAAGGTCGCCAAGGATGCCAAGACACGCGAGGGGACGCAAGCTTCGACGCCCTCCTTTGCCGAGGGTATTATAACTAATGCGCGCAACAAAGTCGGCTTTGCCTTTAGCTTCAGCGAAGGTTATGGCAGCAACCCGGACAACGCTAATTCCTTACTATCTTTTGCCCGCCCAGCCACTTACAGCTATTTCGACGGAAGAATTTTCTTCAATTTTCAAAAAAAAGACACTAAGTTTCATTTCGATTACGGCGCCGGATACTAGTATTATAATGGGAGAGGTCAGGGCACGATCAATGCCCAGAACTTGAGCCAGTTTAACTATTCCTTCAAAATCTCGCGACGATCTACTCTTGCGCTTGCCGATTCATTTCAATTCACGACCACGGACAGGCTCATATCACTCAGCCAGGATGCTCTTCAGACGCAAATCCAGGCCGCCTTTGCTCAGCAAATAGCTTTGCAGCGGCAACGCCTTATCGCGAACTCTATTTCCGCATCCTACAATTATCAACTGAGCCGCAAGAGCGATCTCGGTGTTTTTGCGGGCTATGGCATCGTCCGCTACGGCGTCGACACAGTGAGTAATACGGACGGAGTCAGTGTTGGGGCAAGCTATAGCTACCGGTTGAAAAAATGGCTCTCTCTAGCCGGCAGCTACTCCGCGTATTTGAACAGACCAGATCCTAGATTCAACAAAGCGAATATTAACCGGGCTGAAGTGGGCCCGTTCACCTTCCGGGTGCACCGCACGGTGCAGGTATTCGCTTCAGGTGGGATGGAATTTAGCCGCCAGTACGGCCAGACCTATCATGTTGCCTCTTTTCAAGGCGGGATTTCCAAGACCGGACCAACGACACGGCTATCGCTCGGATATCATCACGGACTCAGCGCGGTCATCGGTTCCGGCGGGTTAATGCAAGCGGATAGCGTTTCAGCCAACCTTGTCCAGAGATTGTCGAAGCGCATCAACTTACAGGTCACTGCCGCGTACTTCAACGGGTCCCCCCTTATATCCGGACTACCTACCCTCCCATCCGGTTCACCTAAGAACTTGATAGCCCAGGCGGGGCTGGAATTCAGCCTTCGAAGGAATCTGGTCGCCTCTCTGAGTTATTACTATCTCGACCAACTCGGTCTGAATCTACCACTCAACTGGCCCAAGGTGACTCGCTACAATGCATCTTTTGTCCTACAATACTTTCTGCCCTCGTTGCACCGGTTATAAGTGGACGAGAGGGAATCGGGAACGGTGTCGCTGCTCGGCTCCTCCTAGGGACGGAAACGGATGGGATCGCACATGGGATCGTGGAATTCCTAATGCTTGAATTGATGGCGCCGATCACTAATACAGGTTTCGTGATACGGCGGGCAAATCCGGACCGGGGACCTGACGCTTGAAATCGCCTGCCAGCCGGCTCGGCGTGAGATGGAAGTGGTTAAGGAAGTGAAATAACCATCGGCGCTTTCAAGACAGAGCTTTTGATGGGCAAAAAAGCCGATGATCGCCCGGGTTTGCAAGGCGCAAACCTTTGATTCAGACTCGAAACAAAGATGAGCGCCACGTTCTTCATAATAATAGGAGCTTCGGCGATTTGAAAATGGTGGAGCGGCAGAACGACCTATGAAAGACTTCTCGCATTTGGACCTTCAGGGTTATTGGAAAATATTTTTGCGGCGAATCTGGTATTTTATCGTCACATTCCTCCTCGTAGGCAGCGGCGCCGCAGTTTACATCTGGCGATTGCCTCCTTCATACAAATCGACAACAACCATCATGGCCACGCCGCGGTTTATTCCCGAAGATTATATTGGTCCGATTTTTCGAGAGAATATCAACGATAGGATGGAATCGGTCCGCCAGCAACTTCAGAGCAGGGCATTTCTCGATCGGATCGCGGAGGAGTTCCAGCTGGTTCCAAACCGTCCTGGTGTCACACGAAGCATGGAAGGTGCCGCAAATCTCATAAAAGGCAATATGGAGTTAGGTGTGGTTTCAAACAGCGCCTTCACGGTGAGCTATTATGCCCCCGATCCCGAGTTTGCCCGCGCGATGGTCAAGAGACTGGCGGAGGCAGTCATTGACCTGAACAAATCCAGTTCAAAGGAAAGAGCGTTTGTCGCTGACCAATTCCTGGATGAGCAGGTCAGGCAAGCCGAACGAGATATGAATGATAGCGAGGCGAAACTGGCTGAGTTCAACAAGCAACACAAGGCTCAACTGCCGGATCAGAGCGTCGGAAATTGGAACGTTATGGCCGATCTTCAATCGCGGTTAGCGGCGGCTGAAAACGGGCGGCAAGATGCGCTCGACCAGAAGAAGGTGATGGAGGGACAGATTGAAGAGCAACAACGGCTTCGTCTGTTAATCGGAAGCGCTTTTTCTCCGCCAACCACAAGTTCCACCAGCGTTGAGAAAGCTGCTCCAGGCGACCCGGTATTGAAGACCATGGAGGACCAACTGGCGCAGAAGAAGGCCATGATACGGGACCTGACTGCACGTTACACCGACAAATGGCCGGATCTTGATCGACTCGCCCGAGAAGCCCAGGATTTGGAGGCGCAAATCCAGCAATATAAATCCAGCACAGCCGCCGCGCTTACGCCAATGTCGGGCAACGCCAAAATGGATCCAAATCAAGCCGTAGCCCGTCCCCCGGGCACTGCGACTGATGAGAATGTATTGCCGAACGGATTTTTTGGTGAAGCTGAGCTTAAGCTTGAAATGCAAAAGCTCGATAACACGATTGCGAGGCGGCAAAAGGAAAAAGATGACATCATTCGACAGATCGCAATTTACCAAGGGCGGCTCAACCTTCCGCCGGATATCCAGGAGGAATTAAGGAGCCTGACCCAGGTTTATGAATCTGCCAAGCAGCGTTATGGCTACCTGCAGGGAAAGAAGTTCAGTGCTGAACTATCGATGACGGTCGAAACCAGCACCAAAAACGAGATGTTCAAAATCATTGATGAAGCCAACCTCCCCGAGAGACCCGCGAAACCGGATCGCTCCACTTTGGCATCCATGGGCCTTTTGGCGGCAATCGCTGCTGGCTTTGGCATGGTTTTTGTCAGAGAGTTTTTCGATCCGACACTGGGTAGTGAGGCCGAGGCAGTCAAGCAATTACGGCTCCCAGTGCTGATTATCGTGCCTGATATCAGCAACAAGCTTCCTAAGCGAAGCAAGAAACGATCATTGCGCAGTTCCCACGCGGCATAGAGACCTTCTATTATGAGTGAGATTTTCAAATGGCTGAAAAAATCGGAAGGCGACCGCCGACATGACCATGCCGATGTTATCGTGCTCCCGGAAATCGAAAATGGGGCCGAGGCATCCCCGGACTCCTCGATCGAAGCGGAGAGTGTTCCGCACGCTCGACCGGATCTTGAATGTGACTCCAGATTTGACATCAATGCCGCCGAGGTCAGTGTTAAAACCGTACTCGACCCCATCAGCACCGTCGGGGAGCAGTACCGAATTCTGCAGGCAAAGCTTAACTTGCTACAGCAACAGCGCGGTGTGAAAAGACTGCTGATTACCAGCGCGCTACCCAGCGAGGGGAAAACATTCACGGCCTGCTGTCTGGCCGGCGTGCTCTCTCAAGAAAAGCATAAGAAGGTCCTGCTTACGGATGCCGACTTGAGAATGGCTAATGCATGGAAACTTCTTGGAATCAAAGAGGTTGGCGAGTTTAAGGGTCTTTCTCATCTCTTGGCGGGCGAAATCGACGCGCATCAGGCTCTGTATCGTTCCTCAGATTCGGAGCTCTATTTTCTACCGGCTGGGAAGCCTGCCCTCAATCCAGTTGAATTATTGAGTGCTCCCAATCTGCAGAGGGCAGCAAACGTGTGGGATCAGTTTGATTGGGTGGTGGTTGACTCGCCCCCGATAATCGGACTTGCGGATACCAATCTGCTCGCTTCATTTTGCGATGCCATCATCTTAGTTGTGCTGGCCAACAAGACACCGGTGAAGCTCGTGAATGAGGCCATCGAGCGAGTGGGCCGCGAAAAAATTTGCGGCGTCATCCTGAATAGGATGAAGAAACTGGATTCTTCGCGCTACTATAATTACTACTACCGGCAAAGCGCTAAGCAACGGCTTGGCGTCGGATCTATCTAGGTAAGGGCTGCGCCCTTGATATCCCGCCAAAAAGCGGCGGGATATGGAAGCCAGAAGCCAGGAGCCAGAAGGTATCGGTGCAGTGCTTGGGCTCGCCAGCTGCTTTGAGCTCGACATGGAGATTGCGGCTTCTTGCTTCCGGCTCCTGGCTTCCAACGAGAACAAAATTCTCGTTGCGCGGCGCATAACGGTCTAATTGGCATTCGAGAGGGTCGAGTACTGTGTGGCGCGTGTTTTCACGCTATCTGGCGTTTCGAAGATTCGGCGCCGTCATCCTCGAGCATATCCTGCTGGTGAGTTGTGTCCTGGACGCCGTTCATATCCGCTTGTCAGGCCCCAGCACTGGATTCGCAGATTACCGCCAGTATCTCCTGCGCGCCGTAATCATGGCGCTCACCTACCAGTTGTTTCTGCACCTGCGTGATGTCTATGACTTTCGCAAGACCCTTTCCTTTGCCCAATTTTTCGTGCGCCTGGCGCAAGCGCTGATGCTGGCGTCCGGGACCCTTACGTTTATATATTACGTTGATTCCGATTTGTGGGTGGGGCGTGGCGTCTTTGCGGTTAGTCTGATCCTGATTTCGATTTTCCTCAGTGTCTGGCACACGCTGTTGCGCGTTTACCTTGGCATCCGGGCCCCGCGGTCCAATATTCTCATCTTGGGAACCGGGCGGCTGGCGCGTGAGCTGGTGACGGAGATCCTGCGCCATCCCGAACTCGGCGTGGGCATCAGCGGATTTGTTGATGACGATCCGGCTCTGCTCGGAACCTCGATCGTGAATCCTCGAGTTATCGGTTTGTCCTGCGATCTTCCCCGGGTGGTTTCCCGGCACAAGGTTGATCGGGTCATCGTCGAGCTTCAGGACCGGCGCGGGCGTTTGCCGATCGAGGAACTGCTCCATCTCAAGACCCAGGGGGTGGCGATCGAGGATGCCACCAGCATGTACGAGCGCATCACCGGGAAAATCGCCATCGAGAACCTCAAACCCAGCTGGATGATTTTTAACGCGGGCTTTGATGTGTCCCGCAACATGATGGTGCAGAAGCGAATCTTCTCGATCGCCGTTTCGGCGATTCTGCTGATCCTGTCATCTCCCATTATTCTGCTGACCATGCTGCTCATCAAGTTGGATTCCCGGGGACCCACTTTCCATCGACAGGAACGCGTTGGACAGGACGGCAAGGTCTTTACGCTCTGGAAGTTTCGCTCGATGCGGGTAGATGCCGAAAAGGATACTGGTCCGGTATGGTCCGAACCCGGCGATAGGCGGGTGACCCGCATCGGCAAGATCCTGCGCCGGACGCGGCTCGATGAAGTGCCCCAGCTGTTCAATGTCCTGCGCGGGGATATGAGCATGGTCGGGCCTCGTCCCGAACGGCCGCACTTCGTCAAGGAGCTGGCGACGATGATTCCGTTTTACCATCTCCGCCATGCGGTAAAACCCGGGGTCACCGGGTGGGCGCAGATCAACTACGAATACGGGAATTCGGTCCGGGATGCGGTGGAAAAGCTGCAGTACGATCTCTTCTATATCAAACACATGTCGTGGTTGCTGGACTCGGTGATCGTGCTGCAGACGATCAAGACTGTATTGGTAAGGCCGGGGTCTTAAGAGCAAAAGCAGCCACGAATAACACGAACAAAAACAAGGACAAAAGCAAAAGATTAACGCAGAGGGCGCGGAGCAGGCGGAAAGCGCGCAGAGAAAAACTGGAAATGATCAGGGTTGTTTGTGTGGCGGGAGCGCGGCCGAACTTCGTCAAGATTGCTCCAATTGTCGCCGAGCTGCGGAGGCATGCGGAGGAAATTCGCACCACGCTCGTGCACACGGGACAGCACTACGACTCGTCGATGTCTGAGGCGTTTTTCAGGGACCTTGATATTCCCCCGCCGGATATCGCTCTAAACGTGGGCTCGGGATCGCACGCGCAGCAAACAGCGGAGATCATGCAGCGGTTCGAGCCGGTGCTGCTGGAACTGAAACCGGACTATGTACTGGTGGTAGGCGACGTGAACTCAACCGTGGCCTGCGCATTGACCGCGGCCAAGCTGCGAATTGGCGTCATTCACGTGGAGGCGGGGCTGCGTAGCTTTGACCGGGAGATGCCGGAAGAGGTGAACCGGGTTTTGACCGATCACCTCTCCGACCTGCTGTTCGTAACCGAGGAAAGCGGGCGGCGGAACCTGCTGCGCGAGGGGATTGCGGAAGAACGGATTCACTTTGTCGGCAATGTCATGATCGATTCACTCAGGCGGCAGCTGGCGGTCGCCTCCAGGTCTCCGATCCTGGAGCAATGCGGGCTGAGTCCCCAGCGCTTTGGACTGGTGACACTCCATCGGCCTTCCAATGTGGACGAACCTGAGGTGTTTCTCGGGATTCTGTCCGCCCTGCGCACGGTTGGCGAGCGACTGCCGCTGCTTTTCCCCATCCATCCGCGGACGCAGGCACACGTGATCGAATGGCATCTGGACGAATTCTTTGCCAATTCCGGGTTGGAGGTCAACCCGGAAGCAAAGGCTTGCGGGCTTTTTCGGACCGTTCCGCTGGGATACCTCGACTTCCTCCAGCTGATGCAACATGCCCGGTTGGTTTTTACCGATTCCGGGGGAATTCAGGAAGAGACCTGCGTCTTGGGTGTGCCCTGCCTCACATTGCGGCACAATACCGAGCGGCCCTGCACGATCGAAATGGGGACCAACCGGCTGGTGGGGACGGATCCGAAGAAGATCATCTCGGCGGCGGAGATGGTGCTGGCAAACCGGAAACCCGAACCCCGGTTGCCGCCGCTCTGGGATGGGGGGGCAGCCACGCGGATCGTTGAGACGCTGTTTAAAAGACTAACGCAGAGAGCGCAGAGGATTTGATATTCGTGTCCTCTGCGCCCTCCGTCTTTAATCTCCGCGCCCTCCGCGTTAATCTTTTGCCTTTTGCAGTTCCGATAACCCGATGCGCAACGTCCTGAGCGTGGATGTCGAGGATTACTATCAGGTGGAGGCCTTTGCCGGCCAGGTTCCGCGTAACCGCTGGGATTCCTTCCCCTCAAGGGTCGAGCGCAACGTCGGGCGAATCCTGGATCTGTTCGATAAGCACGAGGTTAAGGCGACCTTCTTCGTGCTCGGGTGGGTGGCGGAGCATTCTCCGGGCCTGGTGCGGGAGATCGCGGCCCGCGGACACGAGATCGGCTGCCACGGTTTCGGCCATCAGCGCCTGCCTCGCCTGACGCCCGAACAGTTCCGGCAGGATCTGCGCGCGGCACGCGCGCGTCTCATGGACGAGGCGCAGTGCGCCCTGCTTGCCTACCGGGCGCCGAGCTTTTCCATCACTCAGAGCACGCTCTGGGCCTTCGACATCCTGGCGGAAGAGGGCTTTACCTGTGATTCATCGGTTTTCCCCGTCCGCCACGACTTTTACGGCAATCCGGACGCCCCGCGCTTTCCGCATTGGCACCAGACACCGCAAGGAAATTCGATCTTCGAATTTCCCCCCTCGACCATCCGCGTTTTTAACTGCAATATTGGGATCGCCGGCGGAGGCTACCTGCGCCTCGCGCCCTATGCTGTTACCCGACGCGCCATCCGGCACATCAACGAAAAAGAAAAACAGCCGGTGATGGTCTATTTCCATCCTTGGGAGATTGATCCCGGGCAGCCGAGAATCCGGGCTTCACTGCGATCGCGGTTGCGTCACTACACGAATCTGACCGGGATGGAACCAAAGATCGAACGGTTGCTGCGGGATTTTCGCTTCGCGCCCCTGGGGGAGGTCTGCGAGGACCTCAGTGCGGAATACGCAGCCGCAACAAAAAAGCCTTAACGCAGGGTCCTTTGCGCGCTCTGCGTTAATCTTTTGCTTTTTTATTCGAATCGCAAAAATCTCACGGTCACTTGTTCGGAGTGAGAGAAAAAATGAGCCGGTAGAAGCAGTATTTTCTGAATTCCTCCCAGAGTGCCGCGCGCACTTCCTTAACCGCACCGAGATCGGATCGCCGGATCGAGGACAGATCTTCGGGAACCGCCACAAAGGTCAAATCGATGCCGCTGCCGCGAAGCGCATGGCGGAACACCAGCGCGGCCCGGCGCAGATGGATCGATGTCGAAACAACCATCAGAGAACGAATCGCCCCCCCACGCAATAGAGCGGCAAGCTGGCGGCCTTCCGTCATGGTGCCGAGGCGGCCCCTCGGGATCAAGATCGCTTTCACCTGTGAGTCTCGCAACCGAACGAAGAAGTGGCGCTGCTTCGGCGGCGTGGCATCCACGAGCTGCCTGAGACCGCCGTCAGCCGGCAATCTGAGCGTATAGAAGCGCCGCCATTCGAATCGGCCCACACTCAGAATCAGCTCTGGCGCATAGCCTCGGCGCCAAAGATCGATGCCGAAAATCTTGCGCTCCGGTTTGCCGGCCAGGACAAAGATGCAATCGCATTTTTGAGGCGGTGATTCGATGTCAAGAAACCTATAGAGGTAGCCAGCAACCAAATATCACCGCCGAGTGTGGAAAACCAGAGCCAAAAAGTGTCAGAGAAGTTTACACTCAGTGAGTGAATGGGAAAAACCTAAAAGCAAAAGATCAACGCAGTCTCTCATGCGCGGTGTCGCAACCACGTGCATGAAGAGATTATGCTGCGTCGGTTGGTGTACATCGGGGGAGCTTCCGAAACAAGCGGGTTCTCAGGGCTTCTTGCGGGTGGAATCGAGAATTTCGATCTTTGGGCGAATTGCCACCAGATCATAAAGAGGTCCGCGGATGAGGGGATTCCTGCCTGTGGAACAAAAGGTCGTCGGCTCGGCGATCCGCGCCCCCAAATAAGGAGCGATCGGGGCCAAAAATCCGTCGGTTACGGGCCATCTTACAATCAGGGCGTTCGCCTGGCGCTCGCGAAGCTGGCTGATAATCCGGGCAGCTTGCGCAGATTGCGATGGAAGGCCGTACGGTTGGAACCTGGCGAGGTCCCAGGAGACCGAGGGCCGGGGGAGCAGAGCGGTGGAGCGGATCTCTGCCAGAATTACCGCGTCATCCGGCAAGACCCGGTCCATCCATTTGCAGGCGTCATAGCCTTCCGCAGCCAGGGTCAGGCAGCGTTCGCGCAGGTTGCTGGTCAGCGCGCCCGGAAACAGCGTGCAAGCCGCATAGAGCGACAATGCCAGCGTGAGCACGCCCTGGATTATCAACGTACCGAACAAAAACCTCCGGATAAGATGCTGGGAAGAGGCTACCGCCGCAGCTGCACACCACAGGTAAGGCTCAAGGTAGAAACGCGCGGAGAGTTGGCCCAGCGCCGTTATCAAAATAGCGGCTGCCAAAGCCGCAGCTAGGAGCAGCTTGGCCTCCGGCCGCTTTAAGGAAATGACAAGGACAGCGAGGACTCCGATGCCAAGGACGGCGGTGAGCTCTCCCGAATGGATGGTGAAGGAGAGATCCCAGGGGAGCCGCATGAGTTTTGCCAAGGCGTGAAGGCCGGCGAAGTTCCGCAGATACCACGCAAATCCCAGGATGGCAGGATCCGGTACCGGCTTCCACCGCTCCAGGAAAGGCGAAATCGGATCTCCGTAAAAGGCAAGATTCCGTAATAATACCGGCAAGACCAGGGCTGCCAGGGTTCCGGCAGCGATGATCCATGCCTTTTGAAGCCGGCGCGACCGGTACGCCGCGAACATTCCTAGAGCGAAGGCGATGGTTGCTGAAAACAAAAACGAATATTTGCATGCGAGTGCGAAGGCCGCACAGCCGAAGGCCAGGAGCAGGCTTGTGCCGTCGATGTCTCGGAATCTACGCACAATGATAACCAGTGCGAGGGAGGCAGCGGCAGCAGGAAGCAGTTGAGGCTTCTGGCTTGGCACAAGTCCAACCATCAGCGGGCAGGCCGCCACAAGCAGGGTCGCCAGGATCTGATCCCTGGCCATCGAGGCAAACGCGCTTACCGCCACGATCGCAACCAGCAATCCGGACGCCTGGAATGCGGCGCCCAGGCCATCGGTCCCCGCTGCCAGGCCAAGCAGATTGATCATCTCGCCGATTCCGATCAGTCTTGCGTGGAACCAGTCGGGTCGCGGGACGGCGCCGCCTTGGCGGATCCATTCGAGCGGGACGCCGAGATGATAATCAAGCGAGTCAATGTCCGTTGCCGGGCCGAGCGCCGCCAGCGACAAGGCCGCCACGATGAGTGCCCCCAGTATCAGCCCGACCCGCGCAATTGTCGGTAATTGTCCGTAAAACGAAATGACGGTAGCAACGAGTTGTTTTCTGCTGCGCCAAATGAGGTAGACCTGGAACACCCCGAATGCAGCAAGCACGGCTCCGAGGGTGCGGAGTACGATGAGGGGAGATGCCTTCAAAAGAGCCGTGATGTGGATGGCGCCTGTGAGAATTCCCGTGGCCAGGACGAAACCGGCGGCCAGATCGATGGTTTCCGTTTTCCCTCCCCGAAGGAATCGCGCCAGGCGAATACCCAAGAAAACAACCCCGAGAACAATCAGGATCGAGAGGATTGAGGGCAAGGGAGGGGGAAGAAGAAGATCGTCAAGCCTTAGAAATGATGGTGCAATGCGGCTCATATCCCAGCAGTCTCAGGAACAGCTTCAAAAGGAACGTTTTTCCCCGGGTCCCAGCAGTTTGTGGATCGCGGGTTATGTCTCGGTACGAATGAGTTCATCCTCGCCGCGGCCTCGATAGTACTCCGTGACAAAATCCACGATCTTCCCCGCTGCCGCAATTGCTTTCTTTGCGGTCTCCTGGCCATAGAAGTGGTGAGGGTATCCGCTTGGCAAACCGTTCGGGTACCGGGAGGGAATGTAATGGAGGTCCAAGCTGCGCGCTTCTTCCAGCAAGCCGCCGAGCTCAACCATATTGCCAACGCTCCTCTGGACCATCTCGACGAGGGAGTGGGTCATCAAGGCCGATCTTCTTAAACCCTGGTAGTACATCAGGGACTTTAGCGCCTTTTCGCCGGCCTGTTGAGCCAGAAAGCAAGCCGTGTCGTGAAATCCTCCATCCGTGTTCCATTGCGCCGCCTTGAGATCGTAGCAAGCTTGCTGAAGCCAGCGGTGAGCTTCACCTTTCTTGTCGTTCATAGATTACTCGCCCCTCTTCCTCGACGGTTTCGGCGAATGCATTACCCTCGCGCAGCATAGTCTGCCACTCCTCGGGAGTGTAAGCCAGCAAGTCTACCGCCCCCAGTTCTAAAGGCAGGCTGCGACACAATTCAAGATTCCGTTCCAGAAATGGCAGCACGGAACGCATGATTACCACCACGTCGAGATCGCTGGCCTCGTCCTGCTCACCGCGCGCCCACGAACCGAACAGGCAGATCCGCTCGATGTCGGGCCGGCGCACGCAATCGAGCAAGATCCGGACCTTATCGGCCGTTTCGTTAGTCATGGCCGCGATTATACAACAATGCGGTATACTTGGCCCACTCGGCGAAATTGGGAACAAATGATACTATGAGAGCACCATGCCACGCATGATACGGTTCGGCATGGGATCAACAAAAGCAAAAGCTTAACGCAGAGGGCGCAGAGGCCAAGGCAGAGGCCGCAGAGCATTTTCTTTTCTAAAGGCGTTTCTCTATCCAATCTCCGCGACCTCAGCATGAGTCTCTGCGCCCTCTGCGTTAAGCTTTTGCCTTTCCCCCCCGACCCGCAAGGATTTAACGATAAGCCATACGAAAACGCTGTATGATTGGCGTCCGGGATTCATTTTTTTCTTATACTTACCGATGAGGCTAAGGTGCAAGGAGCCAATAACTGATGAAAACCAAACGCATTGCCTGTATCGGAGCCGGGTATGTCGGCGGGCCGACGATGGCGGTCATTGCCATGAAATGCCCTCAATATCAGGTCACGGTCGCCGACCTGAGCGAATCCCGGATTGCGGCTTGGCAGACCGACACCCTGCCCATTTATGAGCCCGGATTGCTCGAGGTGGTCCAGGCCGCACGCGGCCGCAACCTCTGCTTCACTACCGATATCGCCGCGGCCATCCGCGAGTCAGAGATCATCTTCGTCTCCGTCAACACCCCGACCAAGACCTTTGGCGAAGGTGCCGGCCGGGCCGCGGATTTGCAGTATTGGGAAAGGGTTGCCCGTGATATCTTGCGCGAATCCCGCTCACCCAAAATAGTCATCGAAAAGAGCACCTTGCCGGTCAAAACCGCACAGACGATGGAGAATATTCTCAACGCCAACGGGAAGGGAATTCACTTCGAAGTCATCTCCAATCCCGAATTCCTGGCCGAAGGCACGGCGGTGCAGGATCTGCTCGAACCAGACCGGGTGCTGATCGGATCGCGGGAAACTGCGGAGGGGCTCAAGGCGCGCCAGGAGATTGTCGACATTTATGCGAATTGGGTCCCGGCGGAACGAATCCTCACCAGCAATGTGTGGAGTGCCGAACTGTCAAAACTCGTGGCCAACGCTTTTCTGGCCCAGCGCATATCCTCGATCAACAGCATCTCGGCGCTGTGCGAGAAGACCGAAGCCAGCGTGCGCGAGGTTGCGCGCGCCGTGGGCATGGACGCCCGTGTCGGCCCGCGTTTTCTCAACGCCAGCGTCGGCTTCGGCGGCTCGTGCTTTAAAAAGGACATCCTCAACCTGGTCTACATCTGCGAATCCTATGGCCTTGACGAAGTCGCCCGCTACTGGGAATCGGTTGTGGCCATGAACGAATATCAGGAACAGCGGTTCGTGCGCACGATGATTCGCGAGATGTTCAACACCATCGTGGGCAAGCGCATCGCCCTGTTTGGTTTTGCCTTCAAGGCGAATACCAGCGATACTAGGGAATCGCCGGCCATCTACGTGACCAGGAAGCTGCTCGAAGAGAGGGCAAACGTCGTGATTACGGATCCGAAGGCGCTCGAGAGCGCTCGCCGGGATCTCGCCGGTAACCTGCAGGAGATCGAATTCACGGATGACCCCTACCAGGCCGCAAGCGGCGCGCACGCGATCGCGGTTATGACGGAGTGGGATCTTTACCGGTCACTGGCGTGGGACAGGATCTATCGGTCCATGGAGAAGCCGGCTTTTGTCTTTGACGGGCGCAATCTTCTCGATCATAAGCGGCTTTACGAGATGGGATTCAATGTCTATCCGCTTGGGGCGCCGCCGCTGAAACATCTCTAGACGCAAGAAAAAAACAAAAGATCAACGCAAAGGGCGCGGAGGACAATGCGGAGGGCGCCGAGGAGTGCCCTTGTATGGACGCTGCATCAAGGTTGGTTTGGCTGCGGGCGGTCGGGCTCGAGACTCCTGCGGCGCAGGCTTTTCTGGAACAAGTGACGGGTGAGAAGAAGGGGGGGCATGCGGAGCCAGTGCGAGCGGATGTAGAGCAGCCAGCGGGCCAAACCGGCAGTTCCCGACGCATTTTCGGAAGCGGTGGGAACCAGGGCTCGATCTACGAGGGCATCCATGATGTGCAGCACAAGCGCCGGCGGTCCCCCGGCCTTTTTTACTGCCACCTGGACCGCAGGACGTACCGGCGTATCCAGAATCTGCTGCGCGTAGTGTAGCGCATAGAAAAGGGGGCGCAAGAGACCTAATCGTCGTGCTCGAGTCACCAACTCCTCCCAAAAACCGTCCCGGCCGCCAAAATATCGAAGCAGGTCATCCAGGTCCGTCAGATCGCGCAGAGAACCCGCAAGTTCACCGTCCTGAAACATGTGCGCTGCGCTGTGCAATATCATATCCGCGGGCGCCAGCACCTTAAAACAGGTGCCGCTGACGAACTGGGCGGAATCCAGAAGCAATGCGCTATCGGGATGCAGGCGTCCCGTTTCTGGAAGGATCGCATGGTGAACGTCCAAAGCTGTCATGCGCTCGGAGTGCTGCAGCGGCGGCAGTTCATGCATCCAGATGCGGTAGTACCGCTGATCGTATCGATCCGGCCTGGTTGTTTCCCAACCTTTAGTCAGCAGAGTGGACTCAACTTCGGCGAGTCTCTCTTTAGGAACAAGGATATCGACATCGGAGTAAAGCCGGCCCCGGGCAGGCGGAAGTCCGGCCATCACATAGGCAGCTCCCTTGAGGAGCACGACGGGTGCGTTCAGATGGGCCAGCACCCGCTCCAAACGATTTACCTCCCAGCGGACGGTTCGTTCGTGCAGCGATGAAACCGCGCGGGCGGCATCCAGGTGCTCGCGCATCTTCTCGGGGAGTTGCTGCAAAAGGCCCTGCTCGTTAAGCAAAACGCCGAGGCGTCCTAGAACCCTGGCGCGGCGGGCCTGGGGCAGGCACAAATTCCATTCTGCGGCCGTCAAGGAAATCAGATTCTGAGGACATCGAAGCGCGCGAAGCAGCGGGGTGTTCTGGTGCATGCGAACTATGTCCTGTCTTGAACACATTCCAGGCAGAGCGAGCCCAAGGATGCCACGGCCTCGTCCAGATTCCCATAGCTGAACTCGTAGCAGGAAGCGGAATCGATCAGGCGCGCCGTGGCCTCAAAACCGGCCGTGCCAAGCAAACTATAGTTAAAAGCGTTTTCAGCAAAGCGTAGGAAAGCACGGGATCGCGGAACCGGATCCAACCGGACGGGAGAATCCGGACGGTAGCTGACAAAGACAAGCCATGCGGGAAGCGGCCTTTCCTCAGCGCGGTCCACGGACTCAGTTGGCGGGCGCATTTGAGCAAGGGTGCCCTTTGCTGTCTGCTGCCATTCGGGTCCTATCAACGCCTGAGGGGCGAAATTACGAATGATTTTGATCGACTTGTCCTTTAGGCCCACCGGCCTGGGCAGTGGCACTAATCGACCGTCAGCGGGGGAAATCAGGGCCAGCTCGTCGTTGAGCAACCTCCAGCCGCGCCAGGCCAGTGCCGCGCATAGGGTGCTTTTGCCGGCGCCCGACGGGGCCGTCAGCAGAAGCGCTCTCCCTGCGCGCTCGAGCACGGCAGCATGGATCATGAGGTACTGGTGTGCCTGAGTGGCGATACACCAGTTTAAGCCCCATTCCAGCAGGGGTATAGCCTGTCGCAGCGGCATGGGATTGAAAGGCTCGGTGCCCTCAAACTCAAACAACGCCTGAGGCCGGGCCCAGCGCCTGAGGCCGCGAGGTCTGGTGATGCCCACGCGGAAATCGACGAAAGCATCAGAATCGGCGAGTGGAAAGTCGCCATAGAGAAATCGGAAGGGTTCCGCCATGAAAGCGATACTCGTCCGCAACATAAAGACAAAAGGGCCGGTTCGGAAACAAACTCCCGGATCCCTTAGACATTTAGCTACTTCGTGGGTGGGCAAATCGCTGATTTTCACGAGTCCACAGGTTCGATCACGGCGAGCGAGTGCAACTGTTCAAGAAGGCCCGCAATGTAGGCGGAGTATTCTTTCATCGAATGGGGTGCGGATTGCCACGCGAGCCACGACTCCAGTTCTTCAGACGATGCCGGGGAGCACTCCAGCCTCTTCAGGGTTTCAGCAGAGAGACCGTCCATCACGTGGGTGTCGCCGGAGCCGGAATTATAGACAACATGTTCCCCATCCCAACTCCGCCAGAACAACTTGCACCCGGGTGTCACTCGCCAGACATTTCGCATAGCTGCAGATAGTTACATCCTACTTTTTTATCGCTGGCGTTTGTGGTGGTGGATTCAAGGAGCCATGTGCGTTTGTCAGTTGTGTGCCTCCCTGCGCCATGGCTGCCGTACCTTTGAGCGTCAGGATCAGCGGGACCCCTACGATTCCAGCCTTGATCAGGCCGCGGCGCGCCTCATTGTGACCGCTTCGAGAGGGTTTCTCGGCCGAGTTGGATGCCACATCTTCCTTGCCACTTGTTGCGCCGGATCCTTTGATGAGTTCCTCGGCCATGATCGTCACCTCCTGAGTCAGTGTTTTTTACGATTCAGCTCGATAACCTTAAACTCCCGATCTTTCTCCGCGAAGGCGATCTAACAGGGAAAAAACAACCGATACTAAGAGTCTTAAGAGCTTATCGTAAGTGAGGGGTAAAAACATTATATCTCCGCGCACCCTCACTGTCAAAATCATAATGATCTTAACGCCAGGAGCCTGCTTAGGCAATAAGGCGCGATTGCCGGATTTGCCTAGTTGTTCTTCTTGTAGTGAAATGCCAGCTCGATCAGGCAGAGCGCGATGACAAAATGCAGCGCGACCTGTGTCAGGAGAAAAAAACCATCCTGGCCAATTCCAAGAATCGGCCGTGTGAATCTGACCGCAACCCATCCAATTAATCCGAGCATCGATAATGCGAGAAAAACGAGAGCCGCGTTTCGGAACATGAAAGGTCCTCCCTCAAAGGAGTTAAATCGCCTGGAATGGGGTCATTGTACGCACGATCGGCTGCGCGCGCAAGCAGATACTCTCTGTGACTGCAAAAAAAGATTAACGCAGAGGGCGCGGGAGATGAGAGCGGAGGACGCAGAGAAAAGCTAGAGGTTGTTGACGACGCGGGTGATGCCGGATTTCAGGAGTTCTAAGTTGAAGTTTATGAGGAGGCCGACTTTGAGGTTGGCGAGTCTTACGTGGGATAAGAGCTGGGCTTTGTGGACCGGCAAGACGCATTCGACCGATTTGACCTCCACGATGACTTGATCCTCGACCTTCATGTCCATTCGGCAGCCGCATTCCAGCTTTATCTCATGATAGACCAGCGCCACGGGTCGCTGCTGCTCCACCTTGAGACCGCGTGTCCGAAGCTCGCACGCCAGGCAGGCCTCATATGCCGATTCGAGCAGCCCCGGTCCCATCGCCCGATGCACTTCGATCGCCGCCCCAATGATCTCCCTGGTAATCTCATTCAAATCCATTTGCTAACAATGTTTCATTGCCCCTCCAATTCTTTCATTTTTTTCTCTGCCCCCTCCGTCTTTCCCCTCCGCGCCCTCTGCGTTAATCCTTTTAACGAAGCTCCGCAATTCCCCCATGTCATCGGGAGCCGTCTGTGCGCCCAGGAACAGAACCGCCGCCAGGAGCAGAGTGAGTGCTGGGATCAGGTACATGGCTTGGTGCAGCCCGATGGCGCGGAAGTGCTCGGTGAGCGGCAGCGCGCCGGCGGCGCGGCGGGCGAAAAAATCGCTCAGCCGGCCCGTGGCCACCGGTCCCATGGAGGCGCCGAGCAGGTACATCGCGAAGAAATAGATGGCCATGGCGCGGCCGCGCAGGGCCGGCTCCACAATGTCGTGAATCGTGGCGTAGACGGTCGCGTAGTATGTGTACATCAGGAAGAGCGCGATTCCCTGAAGCAGCATGAAGGCGCAAAGAGCACCGGCAGGCAGGAGCATAGCGAAGAGGCCCGCGGGAGCCGCCAGTAGCACTGCCGAACCCGCCAGCAGCATGCGGCCGCTCTCGAAGCGCTTTTTGGCCGCATCTCCCAACCAGCCGCCCACCAGCATGCCCAGCGCGCCAACCGTGCCGACAACCAGGGCCGAGACCAATCCCGCGGTCTGAACCGTGGTCCGATGGTAGCGCACCAGGAACGAGGGGAGGAAAAACGTAAAGGCGTACATGATGAAGTTGTGCAACAGGCCCGAGGCGATGATCCAACGCATGGTCGGTATGCTGAGGACCAGACGAATCGGGGAACCCTGGCGGCGGGCTGCGCCCACTTCGCCTGCCTCGGATCGGCCCCGCGGCGGCTCGTGCAGGAACAAAGTCGCGAGCGCCAGCAGCAGGCCCGGGCTCCCCGCCAGGTAAAAGACGGCGCGCCAGCCGTAGTGTTGCGCGATCGCTCCGCCCGCCAGATAACTCAACGAGACCCCGACCGGCAGGCCCAGCATGAAGATCGACATGGCGCGGGCGCGCTCGTGTGGGGGATAGAGGTCACCGATCAGCGAGCTTGCCGCCGGGGCGCATGATGCTTCGCCGATGCCAACTCCCAGGCGCGCGGCGAATAACTGCCAGAAACTCCGGCAGAAACCCGACAGGCAGGTCAGGCCGCTCCACAGGGTGAGCCCTACCGTCAAGAGCAGGTTGCGCCTCCAGACATCCGCCAGGCGGCCGAGCGGCAGTCCAACGGCGGCGTAGAGGAGCGTGAAGGCGGTAACTAGCCAGCCCAGCTGGGTGTCGGTCAGTCCCCATTCGTGGCGTAACGGTTCCGTCACCGCGGCCAGGATTTGGCGATCGAAGAAATTGAGCAGGTTGATGCCGAAGAGCAGCCATAGGGCTAGGGGGCGGGGGCGGGCGATATGGGCTCCTTTAAAAGCAAAAGATTAACGCAAAGAGCGCTGAGCATACCTTAAGACCTCGGCGTTCTCTGCGTTATCTTTTGAGTTTAGGGTCTCGTATTGTTGGATGAGGTGCGAGAGCCTGACCAGGTAGCCGAGTTCGTCGACCCCCTCGAGCAGGCATTTTTTTGAAAATGGATCTATAGGGAAGTGGACTACGTCGCCATTCTGGAGCGTCAGGGTTTGGGACTCAAGGTCAACAACCACTTCTGCCGATGGTCGCTCGGCCGCAAAACAAAACAACTTTTCGTGCGTTTCTTTGCCGACGATGATGGGCAGGATGCCGTTTTTGAGGCAATTGTTGCGGAAAATATCGGCGAATGAGGTGCTGATCAGGATGCGGAAGCCGAAATCGGCGAGCGCCCAGGGAGCATGTTCGCGCGAGCTGCCACAGCCGAAGTTGTTGCCGGCCAGGAGGACCTTGGCACCTTGGTTTTCGGGGCGATTCAAGATGAAATCGGGTTTGGGATTGCCGGAGGCGTCGTAGCGCCAGTCATATAAAAGCATCTTCCCCAGACCATTCTTTATCGTGGTCTTCAAGAAACGGGCGGGGATGATCTGGTCGGTATCGACGTTTTCGTCAGGCAGGGGGACGACGCGACTTGCGAAATTCATCGGAACTCCAAAAAGAAAAAGATTAACGCAGAGGGCGCTGAGCTAAACGCGGAGGCCGCGAGAATTATATGGACTCTGCGTACTCTGCGTTAAGGCTTTTTATATCATTGTGCGAACGTCCGCTATGGTAGCGGTTATTGCCGAAGCGGCGGCGGTCAGCGGGCTGGCTAAGAGGGTGCGGCCACCCTTGCCTTGCCGGCCTTCGAAGTTACGATTGCTGGTGCTGACGCAATATTGCCCGGGGGCGAGCTCGTCGCCGTTCATGGCGATGCACAGGCTGCATCCCGGTTCGCGCCATTCCGCGCCGGCGGAAAGAAAGATCTTATCGAGGCCCTCGGCCTCGGCCTCGGCTTTTACCTGCCGCGATCCGGGCACCACCAGGGTCTTCACTTTAGGGCTCACCCTGCGGCCCTCGAGGATACGGGCGGCGGCGCGCAGGTCCGCCAGCCGGCCGTTGGTGCAGCTGCCGATGAACACCACATCCACGGGTTGACCCGCAATCGGCTGTCCTGGAGCGAAACCCATATAGCTTAACGCCTTGGCCAGCGCATTTCTTTGCGATGGATCTGCGATGGCCGCCGGGTCGGGTATGCGGGCGGTTATCGGCGCCGTCATGCCGGGGTTCGTGCCGTAGGAGATCATCGGTTCGAGGAACCTGGCATCCAACTCAAAGTTTTTGTCAAATATTGCGCCATCGTCCGTGCGCAGCTGGCGCCATTGGGTCAGCGCGGCGTCCCAGTCGGCGCCTGCAGGGGCAAAGGGCTTTCCGGCGAGGTACTGAAAGGTGGTGTCATCCGGGGCGATCATACCCGCTCGAGCGCCCCCCTCGATCGCCATGTTGCAGATCGTCATGCGATCGTCCATTTCGAGGCCGCGGATGGTGCTGCCGGTGAATTCAAGCACGTGCCCGGTGCCGCCACCCACGCCGAGGCGGGCGATCAGAGCCAGGATGATGTCCTTGGCGGTGACGCCGGGTTGCAGGTGTCCTTCGACCCGCACCTCGAAGGTCTTGGGCCGCCACTGCAACAGGCACTGAGTCGCCAGCACGTGCTCGACCTCGCTCGTCCCGATGCCGAACGCCAGGGCGCCAAATGCGCCGTGGGTCGAGGTGTGGCTGTCACCGCAGACGATCGTTTTGCCCGGCTGCGTCACGCCGAGCTCGGGGCCGATGACGTGAACGATTCCTTGCCGCGGGTCGCCGATGCCGAAAAGCCGCATGCCGAAATCCTTGCAGTTGGTTTCGAGTTCGGTGACCATCTGCGCAGCCATCGGGTCCGCGATCGGGGATCCCTGGTTCACCGTCGGGATGATATGATCCATGGTGGCTACGGTCCGATCCGGGCGGCGCACACGCAGCCCGCGAGCGCGCAAGCCCGAGAAGGCCTGAGGGCTGGTAACCTCATGAATCAAATGGAGATCGATGTAGAGTACGGAAGGACAGTCCGGTTCGGCGGCGACGATATGGGTATCCCAGATCTTGGCGAAAAGGGTTTTCATTTCGATACAATAGCAAAAGCAATAACAAAGACAAAAGCAAAAGATTAACGCAGAGGACGCAGAGAAAACATGGGCCTCATTAAGTTTCAGCTTAGGACTTTGTCTTAGGATCCCGTTTTGTTTTAAGGTTTTTTTCTCTGCGTCCTCTGCGACCTCTGCGTTAAGCTTTTGGCTTTTGTGAGGAGTTGCGGTTATGCTCGGGATACGGCATCTGGCGCTGAGGGTACGGGACATCCGGCGGTCCGTCGAGTTTTATACGCGGATTCTGGGGATGCGGGTGGATTGGGCGCCGGACGAGCGCAACGTCTACCTCACCAGCGGTGCGGACAATCTGGCGCTCCACCAGGGGGACGATTTGCCGGCCGGCGGCGCGCTTGACCACTTCGGATTTTTGGTGTCAACGCCGGAGGAAGTGGATGAATGGGCGCTTCGTCTGGCTGCTCAAGGGGTGCCGCTGCTACAACTTCCCAAGTCGCACGGCGACGGATCGCGCTCCATTTACTTTCATGACCCGGACGAAAATCTTATCCAACTATTGTTCCATCCTCACATAAATGGTGCCTGACGTGTTATAGTTAGGGGTCATTTGCAATAAAGGGCCGCATGGCACACTCTAACCTTCAATCGAGGACATACACGGTTGCCTGTTAAGAAAAAAATCTCGCCCAAGACACTCAAGCTGATCGACGAGGCTCTGGCCGCGATCGTCGATCAGTGGTACCTCAGCGTCAGCGATTATTACGTCACGGCCGAAAAAAAGGCGGAGAACCCGGACATTCAGGTTCCTGAAGAACTCAAGCGGTTCCACGATGCCCTGGGTCACCGCATCAAGTTTTATAAGGGTGATCTCGACTTCACCTACGGTCTGGCTTTGGACAGCACCGATGAGCAAAGCCTGTTGGAGGCCAGCGTCAACAACAAGGTTCCAAACTTCAACTATCCCGAACTGGTGCGCCGCCTGTCCGTCCATTATGAAACCACCAAGCAAAAACCGATCGAGGGCTTTAAAAAGCTCAAGAAGGTGGCCAACTGCCAGGTATTCAGTCTTCCTGATGATTTGCAGAGCAACCTGGTGGTCGAGCAGAGGGAAGGGAAGGCGGATATCGTGCGCCTCTCGTTCGAGATCGAGGAGCAGTACCTTGACGAGCTGACTTCGGATCCTCCGGCGTTCATGGAGATCATCCACCAGTATTGCGTCGCTCCGTTGCGCCGGCTTTACGCGGAGGTCTATCGGAGCAACAAGCGGAAATAACAAACTACGTATAAATCCTAGCCGTTTAGGCAAGAAAAGCAAAAGATCAACGCAGAGGCCGCAGAGGTCGCAGAGAAGATCATTCAAAAGTAAAAAATCCTCTGCGGCTTCTGCGTTTGGGCTTTTGGGTCGCGGATATTCCGCGTCGTGTTATTCGTGGCTTTGTTTTTGTAAGATCTTGACGTTCTCGGGCACCCATCGTGAAGATGATATATGCTGTTATCCGGCCCCATCGGCTTCAGGATGTGAAGGAGGCGCTGGCGGATGTCGGAGTCGTCGGCATGACGGTGACCGATGTGCGTGGGGCCGGTCGCCAGAAAGGGCAGATTGAGCGCTACCGCGGATCGGAATACAGTATCGATCTGCTCGCCAAGATCAAGATCGAGGTGGCAGTACTCGACCAACAGTGCGAGGAAGTGGTGCAGGCAATTCGCAAGGCTGCCTATACGGGTGAGATCGGCGATGGCAAGATCTTTATTTTGCCGCTCGAGGATTCGATTCGCGTGCGCACCGGAGAAAGAGGGGAAGACTCAATCTAAGACAGACATCAGACCTCAGACCTCAGACCTCAGACCTTCACTATTCGTCAGAAAAGTCTGATGTCTGATGTCTGAGGTCTAAAAGCGTACTGCAAGGTGGTCGCGGATACTATAGTCGGATTCAAATCAAAGAGGAGTTGTGCCATGTGGATGTCGACGGCTGCAGAGGTGGTGAAGTTCGTCAAAGATAAGCAAGTGAAGATGATCGATTTTAAGTTTGTGGACCTTCCGGGGATCTGGCAGCACTATTCGATCCCTGCGCACCGGCTTACCGAATCAGTATTCGAGGACGGCATCGGTTTTGACGGATCCAGCATCCGTGGTTTTGCCCAGATCCAGGAAAGCGACATGCTCGTCTTTCCTGATCCGGCGACGGCCTTTCTCGACCCATTACTCGAAGTTCCGACTTTGAACCTGACCTGCTCGGTGCGTGATCCGCTGACGCTCGAGCCCTTCTCACGCGACCCGCGCTATATCGCCGAAAAAGCCGAGAAATACCTGCTCTCGACCGGTATCGGGGAGTTGTCCTATTGGGGGCCGGAAGCGGAATTCTACATTTTCAGCGACATCCGATTCGACCAGGGACCCAACTTCGGCTACTACTTCCTTGACTCCAGGGAGGGAATCTGGAACTCCGGGAAGGATGAAAAGCCGAACCTCGGCTACCGTCCGCGCCACAAGGAGGGTTATTTCCCTGTTCCTCCCATGGACAGCTTTCAGGACTTGCGAAGCCGCATCATGTTGGTGATGGAGCAAGTCGGGATCGAGGGCGAGGTCCATCATCATGAGGTGGCAACGGCCGGCCAGGCTGAAATCGACATGAAATACGACACGCTTATGCGCATGGCCGACAAGGTCATGCTCTTCAAGTACGTCGTCAAGAATGTCTGCAAGCGAGAGGGATTTTCGGCCAGCTTTATGCCCAAGCCGATCTTCCAGGACAACGGCTCAGGCATGCACGTCCACATGTCGATCTGGAGAAATGGCGTCAACCAGTTCTATGACGAACGAGGCTACGCGGGGCTGAGCCAGACCGCACGCTATGCCATCGGCGGTCTGCTGCAGCATGCGCCGGCGCTGCTGGCCTTTGCGGCGCCCAGCACGAACAGCTACCGGCGGCTGGTCCCCGGATTCGAGGCTCCCGTGAACCTGGTTTATTCGCAGCGCAATCGGAGCGCCGCCGTGAGGATCCCGATGTATTCGAAGAGCTCCAGCGCCAAGCGCATCGAGTTCCGGTGCCCTGACCCGTCATGCAACCCCTACCTGACCTTTTCTGCCATTCTGATGGCGGCTCTGGACGGCATTCAGAACAAGATCGATCCGGGCGAGCCGGTCGACAAGAACCTGTATGACCTGCCGCCCGAGGAGAAGGCGCTGGTAAAGTCGACACCCAGCTCATTGAGTGACGTGCTTGCGGAGCTGGAGAAGGATCATGATTTCCTGATGAAGGGGGATGTCTTTACCGGCGATGTGATCGAGACCTGGATCAAGTACAAGATCGCCCACGAAGTCGATCCGGTGCGCCTGCGCCCCCATCCCTACGAATTTTACCTGTACTACGACATTTAAAAACATGGCGTGGCATAGCTGCGACCAAAAACAAAAGATTAACGCAGAGGCCGCAGAGACCAATGCGGAGGGCGCAGAGATCGGATAGAAAAACAACTTAAGACAAGGGTATTCTCCGCGGCCTCTGCCTCATCCTCAGCGGTCTCTGCGTTAATCTTTTGCTTTTCGTGGTCTAGCAGCAAAGATTTGACGGTGTTCGTAGAAGGTTTCTAAGATGGAAACGGATGTCAGCCGGCTGCGGCAGAAGTTTCGCGAGGGGAGGGTCGAGCTGTTTCCGGCGCGCGCGCGCACGGCTCCCTGCCGCGAGCTGATGGCGCGCCATGCCGCCCTGCTTGATGGCCTGCTGGAGGACATCTACCAGGCATCCTGCGAATATGCGGACCGGCAAGTATCGCGCAGCACCCATTCGGGCCTCGGGATTGTCGCCACCGGCGGGTATGGTAGGAAAGAGCTGAGCCCGTTCTCCGACATAGACATAGCTTTCATTCCATCCGAGGAAGAGGATCCCTGGGTCGAAGCCGCGGTCCATGCGGCTTTTAAGCTGGTCATGGATGTCTTTCTCTCCTTCCGCGAAATCCACGTCGGCTACTCGTTTCGCCCCGTTTCGGATTTGCCCACCTGGGATTTGCCAACCAAGGTGTCGCTGCTTGATGCGCGCCACCTGTGTGGCGACCGCCGCCTGAACGATCGATTGCAAGAGCAGCTCCGTTGGAGCCTGTCCCCTCTGGACCTGATGCTCGAAATGCAACAGCTCGAGGAGCGGCAGAGGTCTGGGACGGACTCGGTGCTTTACTCGGTTGAGCCGGATCTCAAGGACGGGAACGGGGCGTTGCGTGACCTGCATCGCGCCCGATGGATCTACAAGCTGCTTCTAGGGGTGGACGACAACGCTTTGCTGCCGGAGCTTGAGCTTCGGGGCCTGATGTCCTCCGCCAGGATTGCCGAGATCGAGGCGGCGGCAGAGTGGTTCTGGCGGGCTCGCAATTGGCTGCATCTTACCGCCGGCAAGCTCTCCGATGTCCTGTTTAACAACTACCAGGATCGAATCGCGCGCGAGCTTGGATCATCTTCGGCGCAGGAATGGTTGTCGCAGCACTACGCCCACGGGGAGACGCTGGCGCTCTTTCGTGATGCGGCGATACGCCACGCGCTTGCGGGCCCCATCGAGCTCGGCGGCGTGCAATTGGAAAACGGCTACTTATACCGCCGTCGGATTCATGCGCGACCCGACCCGGGGCGCGCCGTGAAGCTGCTCCATATCGCGCAACGATACAACATCCCCATCAGCCTGGTGGACCTGCAGGATCTCGAGAACTCCCGGAGCGCGGCCGTGCAGGTGAACGAGCCCTCAGGGGACGAAGCCTGGGCCTTCCTCGGCATCTTGCGCGAAGGGCGGCGGGTAGCCGAAACTCTGCGGGCGCTGGTGCGCTATGGTCTGATGAATCGATTCCTGGACAGGTTTTCGGAGGTAATGCGGTACGTCCCGCCCGACCCGGCCCATCGCTACACGGTCGGCGAGCATTCCCTGAGGATTATCGAGTATCTCGAGGGTCTTCGTGCCACGACTGACGGATCCGAGCAGCGCTTTGCAGAACTTATGGCACAGTGCTCTCAATTTGACGTGCTCTGTCTGGCGGCATTGATTCATGATGCAGGCAAACTGAGTGGCGACGGCGAGCATAGTGAGCTGTCGTTGGCCATCGGCCGGGCGGTCGCGGAGCGGCTCAAGCTCGCGCCTGAGAAACGCGATCTTATCGATCTTCTCGTCGGCCAGCATCTTTTGCTGGTGCGCACTGGACGGCTCCATGACTTGAAATCGACTGCCGTGATCCAGTCGGTTGCCGAGAAGATTCCCAGCGTAGATGCTCTGCGCCACCTCTACGTCTTTTCCTACGTCGACACGCGCGCGGTTGCCAAGAAGAATTGGACCTCCATGGATCATCGCGACCTGGATGAACTGTTCCGCAAGGTCCAGAGCCATCTGATGGGCCAGTCGCAGGAAGAGAGCGCCGCCGACGTCGTCGAAGGGCGCATCGGCGAGATTCGACACACCATAGCCCGTTCCGGGGAGCCCCAGTCCGACGAGGCTGTGCGGCGGCACTGCGATTCAATGCCGGCGAGCTACATCCTCAACACGCCGCTGGATGAGATCGCCCTGCACCTCAAGCTCCTCGCACGTTTGGAAGCCGAGAGTGTGGTACTGGATCTCTACAACCGTCCCGGCGACGATTACTCAGAACTGACGGTCTGCGCCTACGACGATCCTCAGCCCGGGATGTTGGCGAAGATCACCGGTGTGCTCTACGGCTGCGATGCCGACATCCAGAAGGCGCAGGTGTTTACGATGCACGCGGAGCGTCCCGTCGTTCTTGATACGCTCTGGATCCGTTCCGGCGGAACACAGGTTTCTGAAGCGCGGGCGCGGCGGATCCGGACCACGCTCCAAGAAATCCTTACCGGCAAGCGCACGGTCGAAAATCTTCTGCGTGGTATGGGGAAGCAACCTCCGGCGGGGATTCCCCTCGACAGCATGGACCTGCTCAATAATATTTCCGAGGAGCATACGGTGGTGCACGTGATTGCCCGCGACCTGCAAGGGCTTCTGTACCTGATGACGCGAGCCCTGTCGCGGTCGGGGCTGCATATCCATTCGGCCAGGGTGGCGACGTGGGCCGCGCGTGCGGAGAATAACTTCTATGTCACGACCCTCGATGGGCATCAGATCCCCAACGAGGATTTACCGCGCTGGCAGGAAAGCCTCTCGCGCACCCTCCAGGGTCTTGATGGATGATTTCAGACCTCAGACATCAGCCATCAGACCTCAGACCTTTCTTACGAATTGAGGGTCTGGAGGCTGAAGTCTAAGGTCTGAAGTCTGCGATCTTGTTTTTCTAGCTTGGCGACTTGATCAGGGGATCGTGAACTTTCAAAGTGAACTG
>Ga0187878_1000778_pt1 | contig 33870 bp, 30 predicted proteins | sample June2016WEW_17_1_FD_132979 | JGI IMG/M metagenome (GOLD analysis project Ga0187878, IMG submission 132979) | Peatland microbial communities from SPRUCE experiment site at the Marcell Experimental Forest, Minnesota, USA - June2016WEW_17_150 | ecosystem: Environmental > Terrestrial > Soil >...
CTTAGCGACGATCTTCTTTGCGACCGGGTCGGTGGTCTTCATTCTGCTCATCCTGGAGCGGTCCCTGGCGGTCGTTGGCGCGTTCAGCGGGATCGTCGTGATCTGCTTTCTCGCCTGGCTCCTGGCGTTTGTGGTTAGCCCGCTCGTCGACGGAGCCGCCGGTCGTCTACACGTTGGACGAGGCATTGCTGTCGGTTTGGTCTACGGTTGCGTAGCCGTCACCCTTATCGGTCTCGTTCTCGTCGCTGGCTCCATCGGCATGACTGAGGCGACGAATCTGGTGAACCGAACCGACGAGGCGACCGCAACCATCAGCGCCAGCCTGGCCTCGCTCCAGAGGAGTCTGGGAATAAGCACCCAGACGATCGATCTGGCCGCTCTCTTCCGCCAGGGCGAGGCGAGAGTCCTGCCCGAGATCAAGAGCACCCTGGCAACCCAATCCGGAGCCATCGCCGGCACAGTGGCCTCGATTGTGGGCACCCTCTCGATAACCCTGGTGCTGTCAATCTTCATCGTCTCCGACGCTTCTGGCCTGCAGGCCAAATGGCGCAGGGTGATGCCAAATCGCTATGAGACCCAGCTCGATCTTTTCGATCGCTCGGTTGGTCGTGCTTTCAGGGGTTTCCTGTGGACCCAGGTGATCCTCATCGCCATCCAGGTCGCGCTGACGATCGTGGTCGGTCTGGTCTTCGGCCTACCGTATCTGTTCCTCATCTGCCTATTCGCTGCGCTCTGTATGCCTATTCCCTTCGTCGGCCCCGGTTTGGCTCTGCTGCCGCCGATCTTCATCGCCGCGGCCTTCGTGCCCGGGGCGTTCATCCCGGTCACCCTTTTGCTCTTCATCGGACAAGCACTGATCATGAATCTCGTAGTGCCGCGACTGATGAAGAAGACTTCCGGAGTTCATCCAGTCGTCACCATCCTGTCCGTTCTCGTCGGAGCACAAATAGCTGGGATCTGGGGCGCATTCTTTGGACTGCCGGTCGCGGCAGTCATTTCGATCCTGGCCAACTACGTCATCAATCTGCAAGCGGTTCAGGAAGTCGAGGGTGTTGACCTCGTCACGGTCACCACCGCGATTCAAGCGGCCTACCCGGAGGCCACGCCGGAAGAGGTCCTGGCCGAAGCGGCCGATCAAGCTGAGGCCATCTACGCGACTCAGCGCGAAGAGAGAAGTACCCCGTAGGTGTTTCTCCTGGCCGGCGAGGTCATCGACGGCCGGATCTTCTCCGTCACAGCTCGTCTGGTGTCATGCTGAACGCGGCCCTTGCCAAGCAACAACCCAGAGCGTTCAAGTTGCCGCAATGGAGTCGAGTGCGGTCAGGAGACGGGAAATGCCCCCGTTCTCGTACATTCGCGGTCGTGTCCTGGGAACAGCCCTCGTTCTCCTCTTGGGGCTTGTGGCGGCTTGTAGCGGCACAACCACAACGCTCGCCGGCGCCCTGACATGGGGTCCCGGGTCTGCCGAGCTTGCTTTAGCGACGCCAACTCCGACCCCGACCCCGACGCCAACTCCGACGCCAACTCCGACACCGACTCCGACACCGACCCCGACACCAATGTCGGCGTTGGACAGTTTCAAGGCCAGGATCGCAAGCAGCGACTTCCAGGCCCAAGGGCCCGTGGTGGGGTCTATCACGGTGACCACGATCTTCGGCCCAAGCTCAGGCTCGGTCACGGGGACGTTCAAGGTCGAAGGCGGAGACAGTGACTTCTCGATTACCTCGAAGATCCTGGGCATCACGGGCACGATCGACAACGTCGTCGTCGGCGACTGGGCGTACACGCGGACGAACGGAGGCCAATGGGCCAAGGCGCCAGCCTCGGGCAAGACGCTTCAAGGCTTTGTTGGCAGCGGCATCGGCCTCACCGATGAGGGCGTGGAAGCCAAGTTCGGCAGACAGCTTCATAACCTCAGCGTCGCGGACGTGGCGGGCGTAGACCTCTCTGCGTTCGGCATCACGGCCGGTCCCGGTCAGGAGAACCTGACCGTCAGCAGTCTGTCCTTCTGGGCAGAGGACGACGGGACTCCGGCTGGCCTGAGCATTGGGGCGTCTCTCGATCAGAAGATTTTCGGCACGCCGACCCACGAGACGGTAACGCTGGACATCAGCATCGACACGTTGTCAGGCGTGTCGATCACGGCACCAACTCAATAGGAGAAACGCGATGGCCGGCACTCGGGTAGGGATCATCGGGGCAGGTTGGATCGCTCGCGTGCACGTGCGGGTCCTCTCGGGCTTCGACGACGTCTGGGTTGTCGGCATCGCCTCACGGAATCCGGATTCGGCAGGCCCGCTGGCCGAGTCTGCCGGCGCCCGAGTCTATCCGGACTACCGGTCGATGCTCGACGAGGCGGAGCTCGACGCCGTCTTTGTATGCGTGCCGCCATACGCCGCAGGCGAGCCGGCGCTGGCCGTGGTCGATCGCGGCATCGCCCTGTTCGCCGAGAAGCCGCTCGGCGTCAATGAAGAATGGCCGGCGCGGATCGTGAAATCGATCCAGGAGAAGCGCGTCGTGTCGTGCGTCGGCTATCAATGGCGATATCTGGAGGTAGTCGATCGGGCCCGCGAGCTGCTCGAGGCCCACCCGGCCCATCTGGTCGTGGGCTCATGGCTCGGCGAGACGCCCGGCGCCGCGTGGTGGATTCGAAAGGACCAGTCGGGCGGTCAGATAGTGGAGCAGGCGACGCATATCTTCGATCTGGCGCGGTACCTGGTAGGCGAAATGGAGCCAACCTCAGCGGCAGGCCATCGGGTCCCGCGGCCGGCCTTCCCCGAGAGCGACATCCTCGACGTCACCGAGACTTCGGTGAGCTTCGCGTCGGGTGCCGTCGGCTCGTTCTCGACGACTTCCCTGCTCGCCGGCCCGCACAGGGTCGAACTCGGGACCGTCTCGGACGGCATGGCCCTGACGTTGCAGGTGCTCGACCACCGGCTCGTCGTCCGGCTCGGCACGGAGACAAGCACAGTTGCGCCGCCGTCCGAGTTCGAGACGCCGTATCGATTACAGAACCGCGCGTTCATGGACGCGGCCCAGGGGAAGCCCAACAGGATCCGCTCGACGTACGACGATGCGCTCCTGACGCACCACGTGACCCTCGCGGCGTCGCGCCTTGCGAACGCGGCAGGCTCGGCCTGAGCGCGGGCGCACAAGAGGGCGATCTCCGCGGCGAGTTACCTGAATCTGAAGGCCCTCGGAGTCACCTCCGGGCGCCTATTTCGTGCACAACATCTCGAAGACTTCGAGAGCGGGCGGCCGATCGACTTGTAAGATGTTGGCATGGTCGAGATCGACTTCTATGCCGCCGACTGCCGCGTGCACGGCCAGATCGAGCTCGGAGAGGGTCGGTTGGCCGACCAACTCAATGCGACCCCGGAGATGCTGATTCGCGAGGCTCAACTCGAGGACCTGGCCGACGGCCATGTAGTCACGATGTCCGAGCTCACGATCGCGCGCGACGAGCTCTGCGCGGTGGTCGTGACTGGGCCGCGCGGCGACGTGGCACGTCGGCTGCATACCCGGACGACCCGCGTCGAGGTCGAGGTCGGGCCCTATCTGGTCTTTGGAAGGGTGCACGGCACACCGGCGTCCGAACCGCTCGGCGCGATCCTGCGGCAAGTGGCCTGGGTGGCCCTGACCGAGGCGACCGTCATGTATCGCTGCGGCGCAGACGACGTCAGCGAGGAGATGGCGACACTTCTTGTCAATCGCCAGCTCGTGCGCTCCTTCCGAGCGATCAAAGAACCCGGTATCGATCTTCCCTGGGAGACGCCCCGAGCGCCAAAGGCGGCGGCGCCTGGCGGGACCGGCTCGGCCGAAGCCCCGCGCGAAGAGGCTCGCCCAAGAGGCGGGGAGTCGGATCCTCCGACGGCCTCGAAGCCGGCGTCGTGATCGCCGATCGGGGTGGGTTGGGATCGGGCATCGAGGCGCAAGCATGCGCGTCTCTACACGCCAGGGGCAATCTCGTGCAGTGAGGCCAATGACCTCCATTTGGCGGCGACCCGAAAGGATGAGTCGCTGGCCAAGGAAGCCATCCCGCCTCTGCTGGTCAACGACGTTCGGCACTTGGCAGCCTCGCTAGTCAAGACGACGCTTCCGCCACACGGGAGGCTTCGACACGCGGCCCACACTCTGGCCGCCGGGACCGCGCCGAGCCACTGGCGAAACCGACCCGCAGTATGCGTCCCCGGAGATGCGCCACGGGTGGGCGCGAAGCCGCCGGCCGGCCCTTCCGCCACTTGTCTTGCGGGGGGCACGTGCCCCCAACGCCGGTCCGTCATCGAGGGAGCGACTCATGACCTACAACCCGGGCCAGGGCGCGATCACGTGCCTCAACTGCGGCAACCAAATCCCCGCCGGTGGTCGTTTCTGTCCGGCATGCGGCCAGGTCCTTAACACCACGCAGGCGCCCTCCTCGACTTCTCCAGCCGCGCCGGTACCGGCACCGGCACTACCAACCGCTCCACCGGCGGCCCCGACTCAGCCACCGGTAGCGCCCGCGCCGATGCCCACTCTTGGTTACACACCGCCGCAGGGCTACGGCCAGCCGCCGACCACCCCGCAACCCCAGGGTTACGGCCAGCCACAGGGTTACGTCCAGCCGCCGACCACCCAGCAACCCCAGGGCTACGGCCAGCCCCAGGGCTACGGCCAGCCGCCGACCACCCAGCAACCCCAGGGCTACGGCCAGCCCCAGGGCTACGGCCAGCCGCCGACCACCCAGCAACCCCAGGGCTACGGCCAGCCCCAGGGCTACGGCCAGCCCCAGGGCTACGGCCAGCCGCCGACCACCCAGCAACCCCAGGGCTACGGTCCGGTCCCCGCCAACCCCCCACGTTATGGCTACGCACCGACACCCGCCCGCCGCGATACCAAGCCTATCTTCGTGGGGCTGGGGCTCGTCGGCCTCGTCATAGTCATCATCGCGGGCGCGATGCTCCTCTCCTCGGCCGGAGGGCCCCATGCCACGTCTGCGCCTTCCGCCATCGCACTTGCCACGCCGACCAGCGGCGCAACACCCACGGCCGTACCAAGGCCTACGCCGACGCCGACACCGGCGCCAATTCCAGCATCGCATAACGCGATTACCGTTGGCGGCTACACCATCAAGATCACGGCAGTGACGCTCTCGGACGGCGGCATGGGTGGCTTTGTTCCAGCCAGCATGACCTCGGGTCAGACCGTTCTCGGGGTCGAAGCGACCCTCGTATCGGGTGGCACGCTGGATGGCCTCAGCAGTGTCCCAGTCTGGGCCACCGACGAGACGAGCGGCCGATACGACGTAGGAGCGGCGCTATCGATTGGCGCCCAAAGTAGCGCGATTTGGATGTACGCCGTGCCCAAGACCTCGAGCTCGTTCCTCTGGTGCTTCCCTAGCGGAGAGGTGATCGATCTGTCTCCGCTTCTGTCTGTGGGCTCGTCCGTCACTCCAATTCCAACGGTGGTTGCTACTCCGGCGGGCACGTCCTGGCAGGTCTTCAGCGCTTACGAGGCGGTTGAGGAGGTTACGCGGTCCGCCGACAACCAAGCTTGGAACGACGCGAATAATGGGTCTACAACGTATGCCGCTGCTACGAAGGCGAAGGCAGACGACCAAGCCGATCTGGCTTGGCTCAAGGCCCACCAACCCATGGACTGCTACTCGGCCTATTACACGGACCTGGTTCTTCGCGACAACCAGGACATCAAGACAATGGATGATTGGTTCGCGGGCAGATACACCACGGTCAACAAAGTCGACCTGCCCGCATTGAACGCCACATCGGCTCGTCTTAGCACCGAACGCGCTGACGCCGAGGCTGTGTGTACTTGAGGGAGCGGCGTACCACAAGTCACGGACGTGGCACGCCCATGTCTTCACCCGTGTGGCAGTCGGCCGAGTGACTTGGGGAATTGGCTGGCGAGGAAGGATTCGAACCTTCAATCCCCTGATCCAGAGTCAGGTGCCTTACCGTTAGGCCACTCGCCAGCGAGCCGCGTGATCTTACCGGATTCCGTGCCCGGGTAGTGCGACCTCTGCCCCCTGACGTCGGGTGAGCTCAGGCATGCGCCGGGCTCGGCCTCATCAAGCGACCGTGATGACCACCTTGCCCCCGACGTGACCCTCGCTGAAGCGCCGCATGGCCGCCACCGCCTCGCTCAGCGGGTACGTCCGGTCGATCTTGGGCGTGACCTTGCCGGACTCGACGAGCTCCTTCAGCGCGATCAGATCCTCCTGGTTGGCCGAAGAATAGAGCGGGCGGACCTTCTGTGAAGCGAACGGCGACATCAGCGCGGCCCGCATGAACCGCCCCATCGGGCCCAGCCAGCGATGGTCGAACTGGCCGCTGTTTGGGACAAGAGTCCCCTTTCTGGCAAGCACGCGCCGCAGGTCCGCCAGCGAACGGTTCGAGACGTTGTCCAGGATGAAGTCGTAGCGCTCTTCGCGCGCCGTGAAGTCCTCCACGGTGTAGTCGACGACGTGGTCGGCACCGATCGATCGGACCAGGTCCACCTTCGACGCGGCTGGGACCTGGGGTCGGCTCGGGGTCGCCGGCCGGTGTCGGCGCATGCCTTCAGGTCGGCCGGGGTCGGCCCCGGCGCAGGCCGAAGGGTCTGCGACGCCCGCGGCTAACCCGTGGCGCCCTGAGCCTGGAGCTTGGCCCAGGTGTCCTTGAGGGTCAACGTGCGATTGAAGACGGGGTGGCCGGGCGTCGAATCGGGGTCCGGAGAGAAGTAGCCCAGCCGCTCGAACTGCACCGTCTCCCCCACCGGCAGCTCGGCCAGGGTCGGCTCGACCTGGCACCCGACGAGCACCTTCTCCGAGTCGGGGTTCAGGTCCGCGAAGAGGTCGCCGCCGGCGCCCGGGTCCGGGCGGGTGAAGAGGTGGTCGTACAGCCGCACCTCGGCCGCCATCGCATGCGGGGCCGAGATCCAGTGGAGGGTCGCCTTGGGCCGGCGGCCGTCGGGCGAGTCTCCGCCGCGAGTGGCCGGATCGTACGTGCAGCGCAGCTCGACGATCTCTCCGGCCGCGTCCTTCATGGCCTCACGGCAGGTCACGAAGTAGGCGGACCGCAGCCGCACCTCGCGGCCGGGGGCCAGGCGGAAGTACTTCGCCGGAGGATCCTCCATGAAGTCCTCGCGCTCGATCCACAGCTCGCGCGTGAAGGGCACCTTGCGAGTCCCGGCCGACGGGTCCTCCGGGTTGTTGACGACGTCCATCTCCTCGACCTGGCCCTCGGGGTAGTTCTCGATGACCACCTTGAGCGGAGCCAGGACGGCGAAGCGGCGGGGAGCCTTCCGATTGAGGACGTCGCGCACGGCATGCTCGAGCTGGCCTACCTCTACGACGCTGTCGCTCTTCGCCACGCCGATCACGGCCGCGAAGTCGCGTATGCCCTCCGCGGGGAAACCGCGCCGGCGCAGGCCCGAGATGGTGGGCATCCGCGGATCGTCCCAGCCGCGCACGTGCCCCTCGTTGACGAGGCGCAGCAGGACGCGCTTCGAGAGCACCGTGTACGTGATGTTGAGCCGCGCGAACTCGATCTGCCGGGGGCGTGAAGGCACCGGAAGGTTCTCGATGAACCAGTCGTACAGGGGCCGGTGGACCTCGAACTCGAGCGTGCAGATCGAGTGTGTGACGCCCTCGATCGCGTCGGACTGCCCATGCGCGAAGTCGTACATCGGGTACACGCACCACGCGTCGCCGGTGCGCGGATGCGCGGCATGCAGGATTCGGTAGAGCACGGGATCGCGCAGGTTGATGTTCGGAGAAGACATGTCGATCCGGGCACGCAGCACGCGCGCCCCGTCGGGGAACTCGCCCTTCCGCATCCGTTCGAAGAGGTCGAGGTTCTCCGCGACCGGCCGGTCGCGCCAGGGGCTGTTCCGGCCGGGCTCGGTGAGCGTGCCGCGGTGCTCGCGGATCTCGTCGGCCGAGAGGTCGTCGACGTAGGCCTTGCCGGCCCCGATCAGGTAGATGGCCCACTCGTAGAGCTGTTCGAAGTAGTCGGACGCGAAGTAGAGGTGCTCGCCCCAATCGAACCCGAGCCAGCGGACGTCCGCCTGGATCGCGTCGATGTACTCCTGCTCTTCCTTGGTGGGGTTCGTGTCGTCAAAGCGCAGGTGGCAGCGGCCGTCGAACTCACTCGCGATGCCGAAGTTGAGGCAGATCGACTTGGCGTGGCCGATGTGCAGGTAGCCGTTCGGCTCCGGCGGGAAGCGAGTGACGATCGTATGGTGCCTGCCGTCCCGCAGGTCGGCGGCCACGATCTCACGGATGAAATCGCCTCGTTCCGGCGAGGTTGATGTCTCGATGCTCACGTGGCAGCGGCTCCCGACTCGTGGCTAGTAAGAAGCGGCTTCGCCAGCGAGCGCGCCCGAGTTTACCGCATCGAGCGCGCTCCGGACTCATTCGACGGGATTACCGGCTACCCCTGGATCCCCCGCCCCCGGCGGCGGTGCCAAGCGCGACGCTACCGAGTGCGGCCCGGGCGTCGGCCGAGCAACAGGATGGTGCCGCCACCGGCTGCCAGGCAGGCCGCCAGGAGCCAGACGGCGAGGCCCGGCTCGGTCGGCGTCGGTGAGCCATCGAGGGAGGTTGGCGGCGCGGTCGGTGCCGCAGTCGGTGCCGGCGTGGGTGCCACCGTGGGTGCCGCCGTGGCCGGAGCCGCAGTGGCCGGAGCCTCGGTGGCCGCAGGCGCAGTGGCCGGAGCTTCGGTGGCTGCCGGGGCCACGACAGCGACCGCCTGCTGGTCCGAAACGCACACGGTCACCGTCGTCTGTGCCGGCGTGACATCCACGATGACCTCAGGGTAGTCCACGCAGGCTTCGGCCTTGCCCGTTCCGGTCCCGGCGGCCGCCGGCGAAGCGGTCCCGGTCAGCGTGAGCGTGACCGGGATGCCATCCGGGATCACGCTGATGCTCGAGCCAGGCGCGATGTTGGCCACGATGCAGTCGGCCGCGGCGATCTGCGACGAGCAGGCTACGCTCGCAACCGAGAACCAGGCCGGCAGGTTGTCCGATTTCACGGTCCAAACCGGGATGAGAACGTTCGGCTGGGCCAACGCCCCCGGAAGAGCGTAGCTCGGGAACACCAGCGTCTCCGTGAGCGTGAGGGGAGTTGCCACGCCGGCGACCAGCTGCGTCTTGTCCCATTGGAGCGCGATGGTCAGCGGGTCGACATACGTCTGGAATGCGAAGTCCTTCAAGTCTGCGGAGACGGAGGTCCAAGCCCCCCGATGTAGGTCATCGCCTGGCCGCCGCTGTAGGTATCGCCGGAACCCCAGGCGGCGTCGGCACCAGTCTGGTTGGTGTTGAAGACCATCGCGTAGGTGGTGCCCGCGCTCAGCGGAATCGGGTACGGAAACGAGAAGGTGACCCAACCCGGTTCACTGGCTGGCGTTGCCGAGTAACTGAAGGCCAGCGGGCTCCCGTCCGGCTCACCGGCCGTCGTCCCCTCGATCGCGACGGACAGTGGATCTGCGCCGCTGCCGTTCATCCAAAGTCGAACGGCGGTCAAAAGGCCCGACTTCCCGGCGGTGAAGGTCTGAGCGAGGTCGGCAGTCGAGCCGACCGATGCGGTGCCGACGGCATTCGACTGATCGAGCACGCCCGTGATGGGTATGGCCGACACGGACCCCGAAACAGCGCCCCCAGCGCGATGGCCGAGAGCAGCGCGAGCGCAGTCCGTTTCATCTGAGTGTCCTCCGTTTGGGAGCCGGAGCCGATGAGCCGGGCGGCATTTCGAGCAAGCGCGCAGGAAGATCTGCGATGGAGGACGCGGACACCGCAGGTCCATTCTCGCAGGTCCCCGCCGGGCGCGGGAGACCCGGACGGCTTGAGTGCCGGACCCGCGGAAGTGCCGCTGTTCCGACGCGCATAACCGTCGCTGCCTGGGTCCCAGCCGGGCTGCGGCCCCGTTTTTGCGCGACAGCGACACCAGTAATCATATGCGCGGTCTCGGCGGTTCAAGGACCCTCAGGCGGGGCAATTGTGGGTTGGACCACGCTCGGGCCCGGGCTCCGCGGGCTTCGGTGGCTAGCTGGCTCCTTCCGCAGCCGTAGGGCCATTGCTTAGCATTTCCGGGACTGCTGTCGCGCATATTCGTCAAGGCACGCGGCACGCGGCACGCGGCACGCCGGGAGGCTGACCCTACGGCGTCGCAGTCATCGAGCGGCCGGCGGACTGGAGCGGGCGAGCAGGTCGCGGGCCATCGCCCTCACTGTCTCCGCGTCGGTTGCCGCGAGCGCGCGCATCGCCAGGTCGCCCAGCTCGGCCCGCGTAACGCCCGCCAGAGCGGCCCGGACCTCATCGAGGGAGCCCGCGTCGGCCGATAGCTCGTCCACGCCGAGGCCGACCAGGACGAGCGCCCCCACGGGGTCGCCTCCCAGCTCGCCACAGACCGCGACGGGGATCCCGGCCTCGTCCGCTCCGGCCACGACGCCACGTATCAGTCGCAGCACGGCAGGGTGCAGCCCATCCTGAAGGTCCGCCAGCGCGGGGTTGCCGCGATCCGCGGCCAGCGTGTACTGGGTCAGATCGTTGGTGCCGATCGAGAAGAAGTCCACCACACGAGCCAGCTCCGGAGCCAGGATCGCGGCCGACGGCACCTCGACCATCACCCCCGCAACCATGTGGTCGGGCAGCGGGTCTTCGGCGGTCGCCGCCGTGGTCGCCACCGCGGCGCGGGCTTCATCACGCAACGCCAGGAACTCCCGCGCGTCGGCGAGGGTCGAGACCATCGCGGCCATGACGTGAGGCGTGACGCCGGCCAGGCCGGCCGCCCGCCAGATCGCCCGCAGCTGCGTCAGGAGCAATTCTCTCGAACCGTGGGCCGCCAGCCGGATGGCGCGCACGCCGAGGAACGGGTTAGCCTCCGCGGGCAGGTCGAGAAACGGCAGGGCCTTGTCGCCGCCGATGTCGGCCAGGCGGACAACGACGGGCCGATCGGGCCCGAAAGCCTCGAAGACGGCACGATAGGCGGCCACCTGTTCGGCCTCCGAGGGCGCGGTCTGGCGCTTCATGAACAAGAACTCGGTCCGGAAGAGCCCGACGCCTTCTGCCCCGACCTCCAGCGCACGCCCGGCGTCCTGCGGGCCGCCGATATTGGCCAACAGTGTCACCCGCTCGCCGTCGGCGGTGGCGCACGGCCGACCCCGAAGCGCGGCCGCGGCCCGGCGCGACTCCACCAGCGCGGCGGCGCGGGCGGCGAACTCGGCCATCTCGGTTGCGTCCGGGTCGAGCACGACCTCTCCCGTGGCGCCGTCCACGACAGCCGTGGATGCGGACTCGGCCGCGCCGAGGAGCCCGCGGGCCCCGACGATCGCCGGTATCCCCAGGCCCCTCGCCAGGATGACGGCGTGGGCTGTCACGGAGCCGCCCTCGAGGGCCACGCCGAGCAGCAACCCCGGCGGGATCTCCGCGGCGATCGATGGCGGCAGGTCGTCCGCGATCGCGATCGACGGGGCCTCGGGCAGCGCCACGGCCTGGCCACGCAGGATCCGGGCGATGCGGGCGCCCACGTCGCGCACATCCGCGGCCCGCGCCGCCAGCAGCTCGTCGGGCAGCGCCGCCAGCACCGCGCTCGCTGCCGCTGCCGCATTCTCCACGGCGAACGCCGGCTCCATCCCGGCCTCCACCAGCGAGACGGCCTCGTCCAGCAGCTCCGGGTCCGTGGCCATCAGCGCCTGGGCCTCGAAGATGCCGGCCTCCTCCGCGCGTCCGAGGTCGCGGATGTGACCGGCCAGAGACTCGAGCTGGCGTGCGGCCTCTTCCGCCGCCGTTCTCAAGTCAGAGGCGGGATCGCCCGACACGGCCGCGCCTTGAGTCGCACCACTCGGGCGAGTCGGCTCCCCCGCCCGGGCCGCGTCGTGACGCCAGACCGGCCCGATCGCGACCCCGCTCGCGCCGGGCGTTCCGACGATCCGCCTGCCCACGTCGCCTCTCAGGCCTGAGTGGCTTCGCCGAAGCCGCCTTCGGCCAGAACCCGCAATGCCTCGATCGCGGCTTCCTCGTCCTCGCCCTCGGCCGTGACCCGAATCCGGTGGCCCTGCTCAACTCCGCAGCCCAGGACACCGAGCAGGCTCTTGGCGCTGGCAGGCTTGGTGGTCCGCGTGAGGTTCTCGACCCGGATGTCGGACCGGAATGACGCGGCCTTCTTCACGAACGTGGCAGCCGGACGGGCATGGAGCCCCGACCGATTGGCCACGTCTATCTCTATCGTCTGCATCGCCACGCTCCCTTCGGCCCCAGGACATCGGGCTCCGTCTTCGCTGCGCCAGGCCGGTTCACGCCACGTCCTTTGACATGTGGGCCGCTTCCTCGGCTGCCTCCAGGACGGCGGCGAGGCCGTCTCCTGCGGAGGCCTGAACCGCGGCCACGACGGCCCCTTCCACGAGCGGACCGCCGCTGAGGCGCGTCCGGCCGGCGGCCTCCGGCCCCAGCATCTCGAGAGCCAGCTTCGATGCGAGCACGGCGCTACCCAGATCCGCCAGCACGACGACTCCGGCACCCGCGTCCGCCTCGGCGATCGCTTCGGCGATCCGCCCCGCGTCGGTGCCCAGCGACCCGTCCGCGGCTCCGCCGGCAGCCAGGAGCCTCACCTCGGACCCGGCCATCTGGCCGGCCAGTTCCACCAAACCTTCGGCGATCATGGCCGAATGCGAGACGACGACGATCCCTACAAGGGGTTCGGACTGTTCTGCCACACGAGCCCTCAGGTTCACCACGCGAATACCCGGTGGACCGGCAAAAGCCGGTCCACCGGGGTCCGTCAAAGCGCCGCTCGACCCAGTCGAGTTTCGATCAGCCGACCTCGGACCACGTGTCCGCGGCGGCTTTGAGGAGCAGATACGAGGAGGTCGCACCGGGGTCCTGGTGACCCGCGCTGCGCTCTCCGAGATAGCTCGCCCGACCCTTGCGGGCGACGAGCGGGATGGTTGCCTTCATGCCGGCCTCAGCCGCGGCCACGGCATCGCGGAGAGCCTCATTAGGGGGCGTCCCGTTTGCCAGGGCCTGCTTCAGTGCGTCGCGCGCCGGCATGAGCGCGTCGAGCATCGTCTTGTCGCCAGGCTCGGCCTTGCCGAGCCGCTGAATGCCGGTGATCCCCGCATCCAGCCCTGCCAGCCACTCGTTCAAGCTGACCGACGGATGGCCGGACATGGCGATGCCGAACTGCAGGAAGAGCGTGCCGTAGAGGGGCCCGCCGGCTCCGCCAACCGTGGAGATGAGCGTCGACCCGACGGTCTTGCAGACGACGCCTGCGTCGTCGCCCGAAAGCGCGTCGAGCTTGAGAAGGACGGCCGTGAACCCGCGATCCATGTTGATGCCGTGGTCGGCGTCGCCGATGGCCGAATCCAATTCGGTCAGGTAGACCTTGTTCTCGGCGATGACTCCGGCATAGCGCCGGACCCAGCCTCGCACGTCCTCGAACGACAGAGATCCCGATCCGTCCATTGGCGTCGCTTCCTCTGGTACTGCAATGCCGTCAGGTTAGCGTTTCGCCGGGTTGTCGCTCAGACGCCCCACCGAAGGCCTGGCGTGTTGACCGGAGCATCCCAGAAGCGGGTCATCTCGTCGTCGAGCCGCAGCAGGCTGATCGAGCAGCCGGCCATCTCGAGCGACGTGATGTAGCTGCCGACCAGGTTTCGAGCGATGGTCACGCCCCGGCCCTTCAGGATCTTGTTGACCGCGTTGTACACGACGTACAGCTCGATCAGCGGCGTGCCGCCCATGCCGTTCACGAACGCGAGCACCTTGTCGCCCGACTTGAACGGCAGGTCCTCGAGGATCGGAGTCATGAGCATATCGACGATCTGGTCGGCGGGGGCGAGCTTCATCCTCGTCCGGCCCGGCTCGCCGTGGATGCCGATGCCGATTTCCATCTCGTCTTCGCCGAGCTCGAAGGTGGGCTTGCCCGCTGCCGGAACCGTGCAGCTGGTGAGGGCCATGCCCATCGAGCGGACGTTGTCCTGGACCTTCTGGCACAGTGCCGTGACCTTGTCCAGGTCGGCACCCGCCTCGGCAGCGCCCCCGACGATCTTCTCGGCCAGAACCGTGCCGCCGACGCCGCGCCGGCCCGCCGTGTACAGGGAATCCTTCACGGCGACGTCGTCCGCCATGACGACTGCCTTGACCTTGATGCCTTCGGCCTCGGCCAGCTGCGCCGCCATGTCGAAGTTCATGATATCGCCGGTGTAGTTCTTGACGATGTGGAGCACTCCGGCCCCGCCGTTGACCGCCTTCGTTGCGGCCTGCATCTGATCCGGCACCGGTGAGGTGAAGACGGCGCCCGGGCAGGCCGCGTCGAGCATTCCGAACCCGACGAAACCACCGTGCATCGGCTCATGTCCGGAGCCGCCACCCGAGATGATTCCGACCTTGCCCTTCTTGGGCGCGTCCTTGCGGACGATGATGTTCGGCTCTTCGATCCGGATGAGGTCGGCATGGGCCGCTGCCATACCCGCCAGTGCGTCGTCGACTACGCGATCCGGGGCGTTGATGAGCTTCTTCATGCTGACTCCTCCGGTGCTACTACAACAGCCCGCATGCCGTCCGGGCCTACGCGAGTGGTTCGGGCGTGGGTACGACGGCCGGGGGACACCAATATGGAGACTGGACACGCGACGCGCGCCAACACACGCGCTCGAGCGTTACCGCCTCTTCGCACTCTAGGCCCCCTCGGCCGCGCGAAACCTCAAATCATTCTAAGAAACGCCATCGTTGCGTCGTGCGACCGGGCGAGCCGCGAATCTCGCTCGCTCCCCTACGCGACCGCGCGCCCCACCAGGGCCCCGAGACCGAACGTGACCGCCGCGGCGACGAGGCCGAGCATGACCTGCCGACCGCCGGTCCGGAGCACGCTCGAGCCGGTGACGACGGTGATCGCCGCGCCGACGAGCATCAGGGCCACGGCGCTGATGACGATCGACGCCACAACCGCGGGCATCCCCGAGGCGAAGATGAACGGCGAAACGGGCACGATCGCGCCGAGGGCGAACAGGAAGAACGAGGTGAACGCGGCGACCCAGGCCGACCCGCCCAGCTCTTGGGGGTCGATGCCAAGCTCTTCGCGGGCCAGAGTGTCGACAGCGCGGCCGAGCTCGCCCTGGATGATCGACTTCGACATCAAGCGCGCCTGTTCCGCCGTGAGTCCCTTCGACTGGTAGATGAGCGTCAGCTCCTCCTCTTCCTCGTCGGGGACGGCGAGGAGCTCCTCGCGCTCGACGGTGACCTGGTGGGCGAACAGCTCGCGCGCGCTTTGGACCGAGAGCCACTCCCCGATCGCCATCGAGAGCGCACCGGCCAGCATGCCGGCCATGCCGGCGATCAGCACGGCGTGACCGCCCTGTGATGCGCCGGCCACGCCCATCGAGATGCTCAGGTTGGACACGAGGCCGTCGTTGGCCCCGAGGACCGCGGCCCGGAGCTGGTTGCCGCCGCTGCCGCGGTGGCGGCCCTCGATGCGCGCGATGGCGCCGCCCTCTACCCCCTTACCGTGAGCCAGTTCGCGGAAGAGCCGGGCGTGGGATCTCTCGTCGCCGGGCATCCGGGCCAGCGCCTCGGGCTGGTCGTCGTACATCGCCTCGTCGGCGGCCTCGCGCTCGGCAATGGTCGGCACCACGATGCTCGGCCCAAAGTGGTTTGCGATGAACATCAGCACCCGGGCCCGCCAGGCCGGACCCATCCGGCTCGAGTCCACGCCAGCGGCGGTGAGGCGCTCTCGCCAGACGTTCGCATGCACCGTCTCGACTTCGACCATGCGGGTGTAGAAGTCCTTGACGGCACCGCTCTTCTCCTTCTCGACCAGCACCCCGTACAGGGCGATGGCATCGATCTCGCCCTGGAGGTTCTCGCGATAGCGGGCGATGTCGGCGGGAGTCGGGGCCGCGTGAGCTGGCTTCGCTTCAGTCGACCTGGGCGGTGGCGTCGTCTGCGTGCTCATGGACCTAGTTTGGCCGGTCCTGGCGGGATCGACAACGCCACACCAGTCGCGGTGCCGCTGGCGCGTCCCGCTGGCACCCGACGCGCCCCGCTGCTGGCGCGTCCCGCCGGCGCCCGACGCGTGCACGACGCGTGCACGACGCGCCAGGCCACTGACCGAGAAGCAGCCGAGCGCTTGTCCCCCTCGCGGTCGGTTGTTTCTTCGTCAGACCTTCGCCGCTCGCTTGCCCAGGGTCCCGGGCGCTCCCGCGCTCGGCAACCAGGCCGCGAATCGACTGCCAAGCTTCGAGCGGCGCTCGGCGCCCCAGACGAAGACGTCCGCGCCGCCGCCGTACGGGCAGAAGGCGTCGCCCGTGGCAGGGCAGAACACCGAGTTCAGGCGATCGCCGCGTCCTGGTTGACCGGCATTCCGGACGGTTCGGGTCCGGCCGGCTCGACGACCTCGTAGTGCTGGACCTCGAAGCGCTCGAAGACTTCGGGACTGCCGTTGTTGAGCACCGGCGTACCCAGGAGGTCGGTGCCTCCGAGCCAGCCGTAGAGGGCGGCAAGGTCGCGCCAGACGCTCACGAAGATAATCTGCTCGCCCCCATCGACGTGAGCCTGACGGCCGACGTGGGCATAGACGAGGCCGTCGTGCGCTCGAGCGTCGCTGAGTGCTCTCTCGGCTTGCTCCCGAAAGTTCTGCACCTGCCCCGGGTGAACTCGCCCTTCCAGGACCCGGACTATCAAGTCTCTACCCCAAGGAGTCGTTTCCCCCACGGGCGATTGTCGGGACTGGGGGGCCGTTCGGCAATAACAGGTCCATATCACGGGCCACGCCGAGTGACGCCAATTGCATCAATACGGCGTCACGGCGTCACGGCGTCACGGCTTCACGGCGTCGCGGCGTCACGGCGCACCGGGCCCGACTTGACGCCCACCGACCTTACAGTCGTCTTACCTGCGCCCCGAACACCTCGAAGGCGGCCGGCCGAGTATCTGCGGAGTCAGCTCCGGATGAGTGGGATAAGGAGACCAAACCAGTGAACCGTCCAATCGGCTCCGTCGCCAGACTCGCGGCCACGGCGCTGCTCGTCGGCATCGCGGCCGTGGGCTGCGCCAGGCACGACGGCTCCGGGACCGCGCAGGCGAGCTCGCCGCCGGCGGCTCAGCCGAGCGGGGCCGTCGCAACGGCCCCAGCGAACGCCCCGACGCCGGTCGCGACAGTCGCCGATTCGCCGGTCGCGTCCGGGTCGGCGGCCACGAGCCAGTCACCCGCACCCGTCCCGACGGGCGCCCCGGCCGCGACACCGGACCCGCTCGACAGCCAGCTCACGGACATCAACAACCTGCTAGACGGCGTCAACGGCTGGCTCTCGGGCGCCGACGCCAGCACCTCAGGCGGCGAATAGCCGAACCGGAAAAGGAGCTATCCCATGAAGACCCGACTCGTAGCTCTCGTCGCGGGCCTGGCCCTCGGCACCTCGCTGCTCTTCACAACGGCCGGCATCGTCACCGCGACGACGCCCCCGGCCGGCCCGGCGGGGACTGGCGTCTGTCTCACGCAGGCCACGGCGCTCAAGGCCAGTGTCACGGTAGACACGCTGCGCGCCTTCGGCGACTGCGAAATCAACCGCCGTCTCGCCACCCTCACAAGTCTCTCGTCGAAGATCACCACCTCGAAGGTGATGACCAGCTCTGACGCCGCGGCGCTCCAGAGCGAGATCGGCTCGACACGGTCCGGGCTCACTACGCTCAAGGCCACGATCGACTCCGAAACGAACATCACGGCGCTCAGGGCCGACATCGTCAAGATCGCGACCCAGTTCCGGGTCTACCTGCTGGTGGTCCCGCAGGTCAACCTCGTCAACGCCGCCGACGCCGTGGTCTATGCCCAGACCAGGTTCGCCACCGTCAACACCAACCTCGCCGCCCGCATCGCTGCCGCCAAGGCGGCCGGCAAGGACACCACCGCCGCTCAGGCCGACCTCGACGCGATGAACGCCTCGGTCACTGCGGCCGTCGGTCTGGCGGGCCCGCTGCCAGCCCAGCTGCTGCCGCTCACCCCGGCGCAGTACAACGCCGGAACCGCTGGACCGGTCCTCAAGTCCGCACGGACGGCTCTGGGCACCGCCCGCAACGATCTCAAGTCCGCGGTCGCCGATGCACAGGCCTGCCGCGCCGCCCTCATCGCTCTGAAATAGCCGATCCGACGCCAATCCAAGCGGCTCCCGCCTTCGGGCGGGGGCCGCTTCTCGATGCGTGGCGGGATCGGCGGCTAGGCCAGGTCTTCCGTGAAGGGCTGCAGGGTGAAGCCGAACTCGGCGCCGGGGCCGTCATCGCGTGGCCGGGCCCATATCGTGCCGCCGATCGACTCGACCAGGCGGTGTGCAACGAACAGCCCGATCCCCGATCCGGCGACGCGCGACGTGCGCTGGGAGCGGTAGAAGACCTCGAATAGCCGCTCCGCCTCGGCTGGATCGATGCCGGGGCCTCGATCCAGCACCCTGACCCTGACCGAGCCGTCCGGGGCATCCACGACCACGTCCACCTGACCGCCCCGCGGTCCGTACTTGGCGGCGTTCTCGAGCAGGTTTCGCACGATCTGTTCCACGAACGCGTCTTCGGCCCGAACCACCGGCAGTGGCTTGGCCAGGCTCAATGAGATGCGGCACTCCGGCCAGCGCCTCTGCTCCTGGTCGCATACCTTGCGCAGGAGGTGCTGGAGGAGGACCGGCTCGGTGTGAACCTGGATCGTCCCTCGCTCGGCGCGGGCAAGGACGACCAGATCCTCGACCAGGCGCCGCAGCCGCTCCGCCTCATCACCGATGTCGCCGATCAGCTCGGCCTGTTGTGCCGCATCGAGACCCGGACGCATCATCAGCGTGCTGGCCGCGTAGATCGAGGTGATCGGCGTTCCGAGCTCGTGGGACAGGATCCCGAGAAACGCCTCGCGGAACTCCTCGGCTTCCTTGCGATCGGTGATATCGAGGTTGATGCCGGCCCAGCTGATGACCCGTCCCGCCTCGTCCCGAACCGGGAAGCCCCGCGACAGGACGGCTCGACGGCGGCCGTCGGAGCCCTCGACCAGCAGCTCGTAGTTCCAGGGCTTCCGGGCGGCGACGGCATCCGCCCAGTCGCGCCCGGCTTGTTCGGCAACCTCGGGAGCCAGGGCCCGCTGCCAGCCGAAACCGGCGGCCACCTCCATCGACTGACCCGACATCTTCAGATACGACTCGCTCAGGTATCTCATCCGGCCGTCCGGCCCGGCAAGCCAGATGCCAAACGGGATGGACTCGCCGATGGCCTGAGCCTGACCGCGCAGCTCTGCAACCGCTGCCAGCGCCTCTTCGCGGTGCTTGCGCTCGGTTATGTCGACGACGCTGACAGTCAAGCCGGTCGTGTTGCCATCGGAATCCCGGAGCGCTTCGGCCCCGACGAGCCAGGTCTGCGCCGGCCCACCGGATCCGGGCTGGCCTGTGACCTCGAAGTCGCGGATGGCGACCCCGCTGTCGAGGACCCCCGTGAGGGCGGCCACCGCCTCGTGACCGATGGCGGGCACCATCAGGTCGAGGCGCTGGCCGAGGCTGGCCACGGTCGAGATACGGCCCATCTCCGCAAGAGCCGGGTTGACGTACAGGAAACGCAGCTCGCAGTCCAGGACGGCCAGGCCGACCGGAGCGGTCCCGATCAACGGCGTCGCCGCGGCCGCTCCGAGCCGCATCAGGTCCGAGAGTGCCTCGAGATGGGCCGCCTCCAGTTGCCGCACCCGAATCGTCGTCCACGCCCCGACGGCCACGAGGATCAGCGCCTCGAACGCGACCATGATCGACAGGCCGACCGCTTCGTCGTACAGCCCGGCTCGCTCCCCCACCAGCCGCAGCCACGCGCCGGCCGGAATGACCAGCAGCGCCGCCGGCAGGATTCGGCGGATGACCTGGCCGGGCACCCCAGAGTCGTCCATCAATCGAAGCAGGGAGTGGTGGACGTTTGCCGCGATCAGAGCGACACCGGTCGTCGTGAGGACGATCGAGGATGGCAGCGATACCTGCGCGGCGGAGCCGGTCGACTCAAGAGCACCGGCGCCGTACATGTAACCGAGAACGGAGATCCCGCCGATCGAGCCGCACACGATCGCCAGCGCTTCCGAGAGATAGAGGCCGCGGACCTTGCGGCCCAGAGCGAGAATCGCCAGCGAAGCGCCGATGAAGGCGACAGCGGTCTGGACGGCGAAGCGCCCGGGGTGCGGGGAGACGGCGCTGACCGTATCGGGGGCGAGAGCCTGGTCGATGCCCAGCCCGATCCCCGTGAGGTGCTCGAAGAGCGTGGCGCCGGCGATTGCGATGACGACGACGGCCAGGGCGCGGCCGAGCCACGATCTCGCACGACTGGCCGGCCCCAGCTGGAGTCCCAGGGCCAGACCCAGGCCGGCGAAACAGATCGCGGCGTTGATCTTGGTCTCGACCAGCCCCGACCCCCAGCTCTTCAGGAGGGGCAGCCCGAGCCCCCAGCCGGCAAGGACTGTAATGCCGAAGATGACGTCGACGCCCGCCAGGAGCAGCACGATACCGCCGGACTCCCGCAAGAGGCGGTGGCTCCCAACCGGACGCGCCCGAGCCACCGCAACCCTGGCTGAGCCGAAGCCGGGCTCGATCGAGGCCGGACCAGCGGCGGTCATTCCACTGACTCCTTGGTTCGCCTGGCGCGGCCGGTGGACGAACCCGACGCGCCGTCATGGCACCCGCTCCCGAGCATGGATGGTACGACGGGCCGCGATCGATTCACAGGTGGGCCACAGCTTGGAAACGATGGTGCAATGCGTCGTGCCGTCTCGTATCGTCTGCCTTGCGGTCCGTGAGACATTGCCCTCCACCGGATTGCGAAGCGGAGGTCCGTCATGGTCTGCCCGAATTGCGGCGCCCAGAGCCAGGGCGCGGGCATCTTCTGTGCCGAGTGCGGCACCCGCCTCCCAGAATCCGCGCCGCCGCCCGCGGTCGAGGAGGTCGCGGCGCCGCCCGTTGCGGCGGTAGAAACCGCGGCGTCGCAGGAACCCGCGGTAACCGAGGCTCCCGCTTCGCCGGAGTGGGCCGCGGTGCCGACGCCGCCCGCGCCTGCCGTTCAGCCGGTATCCGCGACGCCTGCCTGGTCGCAAGCGGCCCCGCCACCGCCCCAATCGGCTCCCCAGCCGTCCGCGCCTCCCGCTCCGCCGGCATGGTCTCAGGCCGCGCCTCCGCCGCCCCCCGCGCAACCGGCGGCGCCCCCCGCCTGGTCGCAGGCCGCGCCTCCGCCAGCCTGGTCGCAGGCCGCTCCCCCGCCCCCTCAGCCGCCGGCTCCGCCATCCGGGGCACCCGCGTACGGAGCCCCGCTGTACGGTCAACCGCAATATGGAGCTCAGCAGTACGCGGCGATCCCGGCCAAGGCGCCGGCCGGGACCAACACGCTGGGGGCCTTACTCGCCGCCGTCGGAGGCCTGATCGCCATCGCGACGGCGTGGCTGCCATGGGTCACCCAGTCCGGGACCACATTCAACGGCATCGACGCCACGGACACATCCACCCTGGCGTGCGGCTACTACCTGCTCGCTGGCGGTGCGATCGCCGCCGTCTGCGGGTTGCTCCTGATGATGCGCCTCGGCCGTGGCTCGGGCTTGCACCTGCTGTTCGCACTGGGCGCGATCGTCGGCGGCGTGTTCGTGGTTGCGGTCGACGTCGCTGCCTACGGCAACGTAAATGACCTCATCAACGGACCTTCGGGCTTCGGGGTCGACAGCGGGTTCGCGGTGGGTTACGGCATCTACGCCGGCATCGGCGCCGGCGTGGCGGCTGCTCTCGGCGGCGTCATGGTGCTGCTAGGACGCCGTTAGTCGCTCAAAGGGTCGGGTTCTGGAAGGGTCCTGCCGGGAAGCTCGCGCTCAAGGCATCCAGGGGCGCGGCCGGGTCGGCTCGTGAGCCGGCGGCTCCTCGATCGGATGCGGGCTTACCCATTCCGGGAGGTCGACTTCGGGCTCGGGCGCCTCTGCGACGGATGGTTTCGGTCCCGGGGCCGTCTCTTCGGCGGGTGGCGCGGTGGCCGCGCGAGCGGCGATCGGCGTTTCCTTGCCAGACGGCAGCGCGGGAATCGGCGTCGCCGCGGCCCCGGCAGGTGCGGACGCAGCCGGCGCGGGTGAAGCCGCCGGGACGACCGCGACGCTCGACTTGGGCGACGGCTTTCGCGCGCGAGTGAGGGCCGCCGGCTTGGCGGTCCGGGCGGAAGGCGGTTTCGGCGCGGCCGGTCTGGCGGCGGCTGGGAGGGCCTTAGGTCGGGGGGCACTCGACGGCTTGGGCGCGGAAGTGGCACGTGGCGCGGTGGCTCGTGTCGCCGCGGCGGCAGGGGCCCGCTTGATCGGTGCCGGAGCAACCGCCGGCCTTGGTTTTGCGGCGACCGCTCTTGCGGCCACGACCCTCTTCTGCGGCGCGGCCACCGCCGCGGCCGCCTTCGACGGGGCTCGTTGCGCCACCGCGATGCGAATCGGTTTCGCAGTCCGACCGTCGATGCTCGCGATCACCTCCCGCACGAACTCGCAGATCCTGTCGGCCTCGTGATCCACGCCCTTCAAAACGAGGCTCTCGACCTGTACCGCGACCAGGCGATGTTCCCCGGTGGCCTCTATGTTGAGCTCGCTGACGGTCAGCTTTGGCCAGCGGATCAGTTTGCCGTTGGCGCGCGGCCCCTCCGCAGGTGAGCCGGCCCGGACCGCCACGATGATCAGCCCGGCAACGGTTGGCGCCAGGACCGAGTACCGCCCCGGGTCGTCGCCCCACGTGATCCAGCAATCCGGATCGGCATCGTCACCGAGGTCGACCAGCACGGGTTTGAGGGTTGCAAGGACTCGATCGCTCATCGACTCCTTGGTTGGGGCCGACTTGCGCCACTGGCTCAGTCGCATCGAAATCGTCTCCGAGGGGGGCCCGCGGTCATCACTTCCGTCGCCTGCCAGGCTATCACGGCCCGGCGTGAGGACTAGCCTCATTCGATCTAGCGAAGGAGCAGCCGCCCACCTCGCGAAGGATGCGCCGGGGGAATCGGCATGAGTATCCTCAGGTCGAGCAACGTCCGACGCTAACGATCGCCGGCGACAGCCCGCCCAAAGCTCGGCTATCGAGCGAGGGCAGCCCGCGAGAGGTGGTGCACATGAGAGTTGACCGAGGTCGACTCAACTGGGGAATCTTCTTCATCTTTCTTGGAGCGGTGCCGCTGGCCTATCACCAGGGTGTCGTTTCTTCTTCGGCGCTCGGTGACGCCTGGCGGCTGTGGCCGTTCGTGCTCGTCGGCATCGGTTTGGGGTTCGTCCTGTCGCGAACGCCGGCCTTCTTCGTCGGCGGCCTGGTCGTCGCTGCGTGCCTTGGGCTGGTTTTCGGCAGCGTCCTGGCTATCGGCCCCAACCTGGATTGCGGCGGCGGAAACGCCACTCAAACGGTCTCCCAGACAGGATCGTTCGCCGGGGCTCCGTCGGTCCAGCTGGATCTCCGGTGCGGATCGGCAACCATAGGAACGTCCGGGGACGGCCGCTGGCACGTCGATGCCTCCAACTCGGCCGGGAACGCCGCCCAGATCAGCTACGACGCCGGCTCGCTGCACGTGAGCTCGGCGACCACGAGCGGCTGGTCCTTCGACCGCGGCAAGGACAACTGGCAGATCGCGCTGCCGCAGGGCGCGCCGATAGACCTCAACACGACGCTCGATATGGGTGACGCAAGGTTCACGCTCGCCTCTGCGAACGTGGGCTCGGCCCGCTTCGCGCTCAACATGGGGACGCTCCATGTGGACCTATCCGGCGCGACCGTGGGCACGATGACGGTCTCCACAAACCTGGGCGCTGCCTACGTGACACTCGACGGTTCCTCCGACCTGACGGGCGATCTGAAGACCAATCTCGGCTCGCTCGATGTGTGCGTGCCGGCCGGGCTTGGGGTCCAGGTGAGCGGCTCCGACAGCCTCTCCTCCAGCGAATTCGGCGGCGCCGGTCTGGTCAAGGTCGACGGCCTCTGGAAGACTCCCGACTACGACACCGCTGCGCACAAAGCCAATCTCACTTTCGAGACTAGCCTCGGAAGCCTCAAGTTCCACCCCGCAGGAGGCTGCAAGTGAATCCTCGACGCCTTTACCGCTCTGCCGACGACCGCATCTTTGCCGGCGTCGCGGGCGGCGTGGCCGCCTACTTCGACGTCGACCCGGTCATCGTCCGGATCATCTGGTTCCTCTCGGTCCCGTTCAGCGGCACGCTGACCTTCTGGGCATATCTGGTCATGATCGTCGTCGTTCCGCTCGAGCCGACCGAGTGGCCGCCGCAGTCGCCGTGGGTACCCGGCGGGGCACCGCTCGGCTACGGCGCCAACTACACGGCGCCGGTCCCTGGCGCCCCTGGCGCCGCTCCCTCAGCCGGACCGGACGCGCCATCAACGTCCGCTGACGCAGGCGCGGCTCCGGATGCCACGGCGGGCGCCGCTCCCGGCACCCCTCCCGGCGCCGGAACAGGCCCCGCCGCTCCCGGCACGCCGGGGACCCCGGCTCCTGGAGGCCCGTGGGGCAGCGACTGGCGCTGGCAGTCGCGCCAGGAACGCTGGCAGCGACGAGCCGAGCGCTGGCAGCAGCGCGCCGAGCGGCACGAGTATCGCCACGAACACGGTGGATCGGGCCTGATCTTCGGGCTGCTGTTGATACTCGTCGGCGGCCTGCTGGCCCTGCATCAGATCTACCCGAGCTTCGATCTCAATCTGACCTGGCCGATCGTCATCATCGCCCTTGGAGCGATCCTGATCGCCTCGTCGCTCAGGTTCGGAGGCCGCGAGTAGGGCCCCTCAGCTAGCCGGCTGTTCCGCGCCGGCGGCGCCGGATAGACGGCAGGAGCGAGAGAGCACCCAGGACCGTCGCTCCGGCGGCTGTGGCGAGGGCAATCACCAGCGCCGCCAAGGCGGCCAAACCGGATGGGCCATCGAGTCCCTTTGGGTTCACCTGCAGAGCGGCAGCCGGGCCTGCACGATCTGTCGCCGCGGCATCCGCAATCAGTCTGGCCTGGAGGGCCGCGTCCGCCGTGGAGCTCGGCGCCGGTGTCGGCGACGGATCCGCGGTGGGGGTCTGGCCGGCGGTCGGGGTGGGGCCCGCGCCCGAACCTCCGCTCCCGCCGCCGGAGACAGTTGCACGATGCGTCGCCACCGGCGCCGCGGTTACGACCGGGCGAGGAGCAGGCGGCTGCGTCGGCTTGGGAATTGGCGTCGGAAGCGGAAGGTCGAACGGGGACGCGGTCGGCGGCGCCGTCACGCCATTCGGACCGCCGCTGCTGAACGCACAGTCGTAGTAGTAGGTGCTGCCGTTCGCCCAACCGCCGCAACCGACGCGGTCGTAAGCGCCCATGATGATGGCCCAGTGGGAGCTCGACCCTTGCCAGCCAAGCATGGCGTGGCCGGTCGTCGAGTAGGTCCAGGTCTGCCAACCGCTGTATGCATACAGATACGCGCCGTTGCCGTACCCGCCGTTGACGACCTCGATCTCACCGACGGAACCGTAGCCCCAGTGCGACTGGAGCACGTCGACGAAGGCCGTGGTCGACAGCGCGTAGGAAGGGGCGTCGCACAACCGCAGGAGGTGTGACATGGCGTTGTAGGCGGCGAAGTCCTGGGCTCGGCCGGCAATCGTCTTGCTTGCGTCATCCGGGCAGGGAATAGCCCCGTCTCGAGCCACCGACGCCAGGAAGGTGTCCACATTCAGCGCCCTGTGGCCTGCTGCAACCCTGGCGCCATTGATCACGCGAACCAGCTCCGACGCCTGCGCGTCGAGAGGCGCGGAGGAGGCTTTGGCGGCTGGCACCTGCCAGGTGAGCGATCCCACGAACATCGTTAAGCCCATTGCGAGGGCGACGGGCAGTGCAGCAATGCTCGATCGATACGCTGACGGCAAGGCTTCTCCTCCGGACGGGTAGAGGCGAGTGGCGGTGGGGCAAAAGCGAATTGCCCAGGCCCTACCTCAAGCCAGGGCCATGGGCCATAGTCTCACGCCCGGTGACAACCACCCATTCAGGCAGGAACCTGGCTCGGTCCGTCGTGGTGGAGGTCAGTTAGGTGTCGTTTGTACCGGTTAGCTGAAGAAACCTGAACCCGACCTGGAGTAGTTCTTCACCTCAAGCCGGTTTCGGCAGCCACGCTGGAGGGGCGCTTCGGCGCTGCAGCCCTGGGTAGACGCGCCGTAGCCTGCCTCTCGAGTGCAATTCAGGGGCGCGGAAGCCGGGGGTCTAGCGGGTGGCGATGACGGCGACGAAACGGCCGTACCACTCGTTGCGACCGACCTTGCCGTCGATGGGGTCGCGCATCCAGGAGTCCTTCTGCCAGTACTCCGAGAACCGGACCGCTACCGGCCCATAGCGCCAATCTCGAAGGCTGACCCAGCTGTTCATGTGAACCGCGGCGAACGTCTGGGTCACACCGTTGCCGCCGGTCAGTGACAGGAATCCCAGGAGTGGATCCGTCAGGTAGATGCCAACGATGGTAAAGCTGTCGCTCGTCGCAGGGTTCGAGCCGTGCACCGTGTAGCCCGTCACGAGCTGGGTGTGCCCTCCGGCCATAACGAACACTATGGCTGGTTTGCGTGTTCTGGCGATCGACGAGACGACAGCCTTGGCGGCCGCGCCGAAGGCAGACGGGGCAACGTCCGTATAGACGCCCGCGACCATGGAGCCCCAGCCGAAGTAGTTGAGCGCGTTGCGGACGCCGTGAGGGTCCGAGCCTGGCACGTCCGATGGCATGGTCATGTGCGCTCGTTCGTACCGGAACAACTCTTCCTCGGTCGCATAGCTCGTGGAGGGCGACCAGTAGGGAGGCTGCTGGCCGTCGAGGCTCGCGAGGTTCAGGGCCGTCTCGACTGTTGCCGCAGTGCAGGCTTCGCCGTCAGGGTTCTGGTAGCGGACGCCATCGGAGTTGTAGAGGTTGAGCGACCAATCGGTCGGCGTTGGCGCCAGTACCGGTGTCGGCAGTGCGGTAGGGGCTGGCGTCGGCGCAGCGGTAGTGGCTGCGGTCGCGACCAGCCAAAGCGCCGCCAGAAGCTTGAGAAGAAGCGTCACGACTTCCGGCGCGACCAACGACTTCCCTCTCCGTTCGAACGCACGTCTCGGCGTCTAGCCAGTGAGGGGCCCGCCGTACGTGCACACAGCGTATGGCATCGCGACCTCGTCATCTCGGCGTTTCTACGGTCTCGCTACGGCCGATCCGCCGTTCATCCGAGCCCGAAGTGGGTGGCCGGGACGCTCCGAGCCCGCGTCGCCTCGGGTCCGCGTCGCCTCGGGTCCCGCTGGCGGCGCGGACCGGATGGTGAGCAAACAAGCCTGGATTAAACCGTTCTTCAGGAATTGACCGTACCTTCGCCAACGAGTCCGCGCCTCGGACCCGCCCGGGCTTGTCCCGCACCTGAGGTCCGCGCCATGAGTATGCAACCGCAATCCCGCCCCCTGCCAGCCAGATCCCACCGCAACCGGAACATTCTGCTTGTAGCGATTGCAGTAGTTGTCATCGCCGGAGTCGCCGCCGGTGGTTACGGTCTCTGGTACATCCTGATCGGCCCGAGCGCGCCGGGGGCGGTCAACGCGGGGGCTCCCGCAATCCCCGCCGTCGCCGCCCTGCCCGCACCGGCCACGCTCGACGGAACCTGGAACGTCGACACGAGCATGGGAACGGTCGGCGATGGCACGGCCTCGTTCGCCGGCTTCAGAGTGCAGGAGCAGCTCGTGGGCGTTGGCGGCCACACAGCAGTCGGCCGATCGACCGGTGTCACCGGATCGATGACCTTGACCGGGGCCCAGGTCAGCAACGTCCAGATGACGGTCGACATGACCGCGCTCCACAGCGACAACGACCAGCGTGACAGTCAGCTCAAGACCCAGGCCATCGAGACGAACAACTTCCCAACCTCGACCTTCAAGCTGTCCCAACCGATGGACCTCGGCACGCTGCCCGCCGACGGAAAAGTGGTCAGTGTCAACGCCACTGGAGCGCTCACCCTCCATGGCATCACGAAGAGCGTGACGATCTCCTTGCAGGCGGTCCGGCAGGGCGGCATCATCGCCGTGACCGGGACGCTGCCGATCGTCTTCTCCGACTACTCGATCCAGAAGCCGAACAGCTTTTCCGTCCTCTCCGTGGACGACCACGGCATCATGGAACTGCACCTCCTCTTCACTCACGCCTGACCGCGCGCCGGCCGATGGCCCGACCGCGACGAACAACCAAGGAGAATCCGTGTCCTTCATGCGCTTTCTGGGCAGCCGTCCCGGTTATCCGGCGAGCGCCGAGGCCCCGGCGCCTTCATCGTTCGCGTCCGAAACGGAAGCAGTCAGGCACATCGTCGCCAGGCTCGAGGCTCTTCCGCCCGACAAGGCCCGGATGCTGGCCGGCATGGCCTACGTCCTGGCTCGAGCGGCGTATGCGGACATGGAGATCAGCGAGGCCGAGACCGACGCGATGGAGCAGGAATTAGCCACCTCCGGCCTCGATCAGTCGCAGGCGGTCCTCGTCGTGGAGATGGCCAAGCTCCAGGAGAAGACCGCGGGCGGCACGAGCGACTATCTCGTGACCCGCGAGTTCCGCGAGCTCTCGACTATGGAGCAGCGGCTGATCGTGCTGCGTGCCTGTTTCCGAGTCTGTGCCGCCGACGACGCAATAAGCGGCAATGAGAGCGCCACCCTCGACGAGATCGCCAGCGAGCTGGACATATCCCGCGAGGAGCTCCACAACGTCCGGGCCGAGTTCGCAGAGAAGTTCAGCGCGCGCCTCGGCTTCGGCACGTTCCCGAGCGACAAGGGCTGAAAGCCAGGCCCCGAGGCCGCTCATCACGAACCCAGGCTCAGGCCGCGCGGCGGGGAAGGCCGACTGAGTCCGTGCCGAACCACGTGCCGGAGCTGCCCTTGACGATGGCCACCGCGTTTTCGAGGGCGCCGATGGCGGCGAAACGGCCACCGCCCTTGACGAACTCGGCGCAGGCGCGGACCTTCGGGGCCATCGAGCCCGACGGCCACGCGCCGGCGGCGAGACCCTCGAACGCCTCGTCCACGGAAAGTCGCAGGATCGCCTCCTGACGGGGCGTGCCCCAGCGGCGGTAGACGGCGTCGACGTCGCTCAGCAGAACCAGCCCGTCGGCATCCACGGACCGGGCCAGGACGACCGCCGCAAGATCTTTGTCGATCACCGCCTCGACGCCCTCATAGCGCCCATCGGGTAGCTCGATTACCGGCACTCCCCCACCCCCGGAGGCGACGACGAGCACGCCCGAATCGACCAGCGAACGGATCGCCTTGGCCTCGACAATCCGGACCGGAGGGGGCGACGGGACGACGCGCCGCCAGTTCTTGCCGTCCGGGGCAACGCTCCAGCCGCGGGTTGCCGCGTGCTCCTTTGCCGTGGCTTCGTCGTAGATGGGGCCGACGGGCTTGGTGGGGTTGGTAAATGCCGGGTCGTCGGCCGGGACGACAGTCCGCGTGACTACGACCGCGATCTCACGGTGGCGGCCACGTTCCAGGAATGCGTCGTTGAGCGCTTGAGCCAGCAGATAGCCGATCTGGCCCTGGGTTTCCGCGCCAAGGACGTCCAGCGGCGGCGCCGGTACGACCGAGGAGGCCATCTCGGCGCCGATCGCCAGAAAGCCGACCTGCGGGCCGTTGCCGTGGGTCAGCACGATCTCGGCCCGGCTGCCCTCGGCCAGCGTGACCAGGCCCCGCGCCGCCGCCACCAGGTTGTGGCGCTGGACCTCGGTCGAGCCCGCCTCGCCGCGACGTATCAGGGCGTTGCCACCGAGAGCTATTGCCAGGCGGGTCATCCCAACCTATCCGGGCGGTTCTCGCCGGTGATGAGCATGTAGAGCAGAGCCTGCTCGGTGTACCAACGGTTCTCGGCCTCGTCCCAGACCCTCGACTGCGGCCCGTCGATGACCTCGTCGGTCACCTCGTCGCCGCGGTGGGCCGGCAGGCAGTGGAGGAAGATCGCCTTGGGCGCCGCGAGCGCCATCAGCTCGGCGTTGACGCAGTACCCGGCGAAGATCCGGGCCCGCTCCTCACGTTCCTTCTCCTGGCCCATGCTCGCCCAGACGTCCGTGTAGACGGCGTCGGCACCGCGCACCGCCGCCCGAACGTCGTGGCTCAGCTCGATGGCTCCGCCGTTGACCCGGCAGTTGACCCGTGCTGCTTCGACGATCTCGGGCTTCGGTTCGTAGCCCTCCGGCGTCGAGATGGCCAGGGTGAAGCCGAGGTATCCGGCCGCCTGGATCAGCGAGTGGGCGACGTTGTTGCCGTCGCCGATGAACGCCATTCGCAACCCGCCCAGCTCCCCGAATTCCTCCTGGAGGGTCATCACGTCGGCGAGAGCCTGGCATGGATGGTGGTCGTCGGTCAGGGCGTTGATGATCGGGATCGTGGCGTAACGCGCCAGCTCCTCGACCTTCGCCTGTTCGAAGGTTCGGATCACGACCGCCGAGAGATAGCGCGACAGGACTCTCGCCGTGTCGGCGATGGTCTCGCCGCGGCCGAGCTGCAGCTCGTCGGGCCGGAGCGTAATGGGCAGCATGCCCAGGCCCCACGCCGCGGCCTCGAAGCTGACTCGCGTCCGCGTCGACGGCTTGTCGAATATGAGCCCGACCCGTCCACCGGCAAGAGCCTCGCGGGCCATGCCCTTGGCGGTCTTGAGGCGGGCGGCGAGATCCAGGTTGGCGAGGATCCCGTCCCGCCCCAGGGAATCCAAAGTCAGGAGATGGCGCGTCATGACGATCTCTCCGGCTAGCGGCGCACTGCCGAGTTCGAGCCGGCTCGCGCCCGCTCGACGATCGGAGCGAGAAGTTCCGTAAGGTTCGACTGTTCGTGCCCGGCCGCGTCGCCCGCAAGCTCTTCCAGCTCGTAGCGGACGCGAACGACCGGCTTCTCCAGCTTGAGTACCCTCGTCAAGTCGATCGGCGTGGCCGAGAGAACCAGGTCCGCCGGCATGGCGTTGAGCGTCGCCTCGAGCTCATGCATCTGGCCCTGGCCGTAGCCCATGGCCGGGAGCAAGTGCTCCAGGGCGGGATAGCGGGCCAGCGTAGCCGCGAGCTCACCGAACGCGTACGGAACGGGATCGACCAGCTCGGCCGCCCCGAACCGGCGGGCGGCGACGACGCCGGCGCCGTAGGTCATGCCGCCGTGGGTGAGAGTCGGGCCGTCCTCGACGACCGCCACTCGCTTGCCGGCGATGGCGCCGCCGTGCAGTGTCAGCGTCGAGCGGGCCAGGATGACCCGGGCCCTCGGGTTCATCGCCGTGACGTTGGCCCGAACCTCGGCGATCTGCTCCGGCGTCGCCGAGTCGACCTTGTTGATGACCACCACGTCGGCCAGACGGAGGTTGGTTTCGCCCGGGTGGTAGTGCAGCTCGTGACCGGCTCGGAGAGGGTCGGCCACAGCGACGAACAGGTCAGGCCGGTAGAACGGGAAGTCGTTGTTGCCGCCGTCCCAGATGACGACGTCCGCCTCGGCCTCGGCCTGGCGCAGGATCGCCTCGTAGTCGACGCCAGCGTAGAGAACCCGGCCCGCGTCGAGGTGCGGTTCGTACTCCTCGCGCTCCTCGATCGTGGTGTTGTGGCGGTCGAGGTCGGCGTAAGTGGCGTAGCGCTGGACCCGCTGGGCGACGAGGTCGCCGTAGGGCATGGGATGGCGCACGACCACCACCTTGAGACCCTGCTTCTCGAGCAAGGCCGCCAGGTAGCGAGTGGTCTGGCTCTTGCCCGCGCCGGTTCTCGTTGCACCGGTGGCTACCACGGGCTTCGAGCTCGGCAGCATGGTGCGTGCCGGCCCGAGCAGCTCGAAGTCGGCTCCGCTGGCGAGCGCCCGGCTGGCGGTGTGCATCACGTGCTCGTGGGCGACGTCGCTGTAGGCGAAGACGACGAGGTCGACGCGGTCGGCGGCGATCACCTGCTCGAGCTCGACCTCGGCCACGATCTTGATGCCGTTCGGATAGAGCGGCCCGGCCAGCTCGGCCGGGTAGAACCGCCCGGCGATCCCCGGTATCTGGGTCGCGGCGGTGAACGCCACGACCTCGACGCTCGGGTCGTTGCGGTAGACGACATTGAAGTCATGGAAGTCGCGACCGGCGGCTCCCATGATGGCAACACGGGTACGGTCCATGGTGATTGCCCGGCCCTTCCGCGGTCGCGCCGTAGGGTCTGTCCCGGCAGCGAACCTTGGGCTCACGAGCCGGTTCCGCCTCTGGTCCAGCGGTCGTGGAGCAAGCGATAGTGTCGTCTGGCCGGGTCTGCCGCGCAAGAGCCCATCCGAGCCGCGCACCAACCCGCGACGGCCGCGCTCCTCCCCGCCTCCCGCGTCCCGGCCTCCCCGCTCGCGGCGCGCGGTTCCCGGCGTCCCGACGTCCCGGCGTGTCTCGGCCTCCCGGCGCCCCCGCCTCCCGCGTCTCGGCTCCCCGCCTCCCGCGTCTCGGCGTCCCGCGTCTCGGCATCCCAGCTCCCGCCTCGCGGCCTCCCGGCCCTGACGAATTTCCGCGATAGCAGTCCCGGAAATGCTATGCAATGGCCCTGCGGCAATGGACGAGGCCAGCCGGCCACCGAAGCCTGCCGAGGCCGGTCCCGAGCGTGGTCCGACCAACAATTTCCAGCCTGTATGCCCAGGAACCCGCCCGATGGGGCCGAGACCGCGCATACGATTACTGGGGTGACTGTCGCGCTAGAACGGACCGGCGGCCCGGCCGGACCAGGCAGCGACGGCCACGCAATACAGCCCGCCCGGACCAGGCAGCGACAGCCACGCAATACAGCCCGCCCGGACCAGGCAGCGAGGGCCACGCAGTTCGGCCCCCACGAGCGAGGGCGCACGTCACAACCCAGCAGGGCGTCCGCCGGCTCCGATCTCGGCAGCGAAGGCCACGCGCCTCGGATCCGCGACGCGTCACCGGGCCCGGACATCGCCGGGCGCCGCGTCCCCATTCGGCCCGAACACCGGCCCGAACCCCGGCCCGAACCCGGCCCGCGTCCCGGCTCGAACCCCGGCCCCCAGGGCTAACCCGTCAGGTACTGGACCATCCCTAGGATGCCCGCGCCAAGCAGGAGAGCAGTCACGACCCACAGGAGCGCAGCCCGGGGGCGCGAGTTGGCGAGATCGCCGAGCAGCTTCCGGTCGCTCGTCAACCGGACCAGGAATGCCAGGGGCAGCGCCAGGACGATCACGTTGAAGACCATCGAGCCGACGCACAGCCTGACGAGGTCGCGCGAGATCAGCACGACCGCGGCCGCCGGCAGGACCTCGACCAGGTAGACGGCGTAGAAGTGGCGGGCCTGGCTGGGTTTGAGGTTGAGGCTGCGCGGCCAGCCCATCACCTCGCCGATCCCCCAGGCCGCCGAAAGAGAAACCACGACCAGCGCCAGCAGGCCCGAGCCGATGAGCCCGATCGCGATCAGCCACCCGGCGCCGCCGCTGGCCAGTCGGGCCAGGCCCTCGGGAAGGTCGGCCAGGTTAGTGGCGGAGGCCGGGACGGGCGCGGCCGACTTCATCGCCGCAGCCGCCGCGATCACTATCGCCGCCATGAGCGCCTGGCTCGCGAACGCACCCACGAGGGTCTCTACCCGCGAACTGTGCAGGTCCTCCCGGCGAAGCTTCTTGTCGACGCTCGCCGACTGCTGGTAGAAGAGCATCCAGGGCATGATCGAGGCCCCGATGATCGCCACCACGAGCGCGAAGTAGTCGTGCGGCACGTCGCTCGGGAGCGGGCTGAGGTCCGAGACCAGGTGGGCAAGATCCGGGCGGCCGGCAACCGCCAGCACGACGAAGCTGAAGAGCGCCAGCGACAGCGCCAGGGCAAGCCGCTCGAACAGGGTGTAGCTGCCGGTCAGGACCATCGACGCGTGGATCGCCAGGGCCCCGATGATGGCCAGCGGAGCGGGAATCCCGACGATCGCCGCGCCCAGGGCGATGCCGGCGAACTC
>Ga0187878_1000784_pt1 | contig 33772 bp, 31 predicted proteins | sample June2016WEW_17_1_FD_132979 | JGI IMG/M metagenome (GOLD analysis project Ga0187878, IMG submission 132979) | Peatland microbial communities from SPRUCE experiment site at the Marcell Experimental Forest, Minnesota, USA - June2016WEW_17_150 | ecosystem: Environmental > Terrestrial > Soil >...
CGGTGAGCCCCGTATCGGCGTAGGAAAGGGCGCTCGTGGTCGCGATTTGGAGGTAGGATTGCGAAGAGGTCGCGCGTTCCATTTTGTAATAGGTGGCACCCGTTGAAGAAGCCCAGTTCACCGTAAGCGTACTGGAGCTCACACTTGTATAGGTGGGCGTCCCCGGCGCGCCGGGGACGGGCGGACTCGTGAATATCCACCCGCTTCCCGCCGTTGCCACTGCTTGATTATTTATGCTGTTGGTTCCCGCATACCACGTATTTACCGGAGAAGCTACGGAGTGTTGGATATTCAAGTAATCACTGGAAATCGTCCCCCCGCCTAATTTTACTAACGAATGGGTCGCTGCCGTATCGCTGTTTATGGTTATTTCATTTCCCGCACCATTACCCGTCACCGTGAATGTTTGAACTGTGGACGTCGTTCCGTGGGTGAAAAGAATTGAGTGAGCAGCATTCCCGTCATCCTTAAAATCATTAAAGGTGTTGTTCCCGGTAATTGTGGTTGAAGCCGTGCTCCCCCCGCGAGAGAACCAAACGTTGTTGTAGGTTTTAGTTCCACTCGTAAATGAGATCGTGGAAGTGCCAGTATTGGTGAATTTAAGCGTTGAGCTACCGGCATTTACTATTCCCGTGCCGGTCCACACCGCTCCCGTCCCGGTTAATAGATGAGTTGCCGAACCCAGAGCAATGGTTCCTGAGGCGCTTACGCCGATCCTGCCTGTAGTAATAGCATAATTGTTCGCACCATCCACCGCGCTAAAAGTTCCATTGGCTGTCGTCAGCGTCACCGCTGTGCCACCTACCATATTCAAGTTATCTTTTAAAGTCAAAGACCCACCCGGAGCGTTTGAAGTAAAGCTCCAATTTCCGGCAGAAGAAAAAGTATTGCCGTTGCTTTTCAAAGTGTAAGCGCTCCTGCCTCCGAAAACGAAAGCGTTACCACCCATAGCGATAATATTGCTATTGCCCATTGTTCCCAATGTCAGAGAACCGTAAATGGTATTACTGGTGCTATCCAGGGCAAAAGTAGGAGTATACTCAACCGCGCTAAAATCTATACTCTTGCCCCCCCTTGGCATATCCATCGTGATCTTCTTTCCGGTTGCCGCAAACGCACCCACATTAAATACAACATCATCTTGCGGCAAAGGAACCCGCTGAAGGGTAGCATGGTCTGAGGCATACCAATTAGCACCTGACCAGGACGCATTAGCAGTTCCTGGATGTTTATAGTATTGGGTTTGGGGATTGGTAAAAGTTATCCCACTATTTCCACCGCAATCGCCGGAAAGTCCCGAAATAGCCGATAAATCCCATAGAGCGGCACTAGCTCCATTGGCCACCGCTCCTGCTATATCTTCAAGGTCTATATTAGAAACAGACAAAGTAGCACTTGCCCCTGAAAGAGTTATTGTTCTGGTTATGCCCGCAGTTTGTGCGCCCGAAGTTTGTGAAACAAGAAGCGAACGGCTAGTGGTGGCACTATAACCATTCAAGGTTAAGGTGCCAGTGATAGTTATATTGCCGCCGAGATAGAGATTCCTATTTGCTGCATTCGTATTACGAGTTAGGTTATAAAATGTAAAATCACCCGATACATAAGCATTAGTTGAACTAGGAAAAATAACTGTCTGGCCATTGGCATCAAATATCCTCCCGGCACTTAAACCTATCTGATAACTTACTGTAAGATTATCAAGCAGTCGGAAAGTTGCGCCAGAACCAGTAAAAGACACTATGACAAAGGACGTTCCTCTCGTTCTAATAGTCTGGACGCTGGAAGTCGCGGCAAAAGAGACGCCAGAAGTACCTATACTGACAACCGTTCCAGTGGCCAAATCCATTGAGCCGTAAACAGCCATATTATAATTATTGACACCAATAGTCGCATTGCCCGAAGGTGGACTGACGACGGTAATGTCTTTACAGCTGACCGCGGCAGTTAACGTGACGGTATAAGAAGTGGGACTGGAGCTTGCGTCAAAAAAGCAATTATCGGCAGGGGTCGGTATAGACGCCCCGGGACTGCCGCCGGAAGTTGTAGCCCAACTTGAAGTCGCGCTCCAGTTTGCCGTTCCACCTACATAATATCTATCTGAAGCAAATGCCTTTGGGGCAAAAATAATGATGCACCCAATAACAACGCCGACTACGATGAATTTCTTGTTTTGCATTTCCTTCTAAAGATTCGATCGATTGAAATTGTCAAAAAAGATCAATCCGCTCCCTGAACGGTTTAGGCTGGCCGCCGATCCGGAACTTGTGGCCGTGCTGCAGCTGCCGTTTATTATGAGCTGCAGCATGATGGTCACCGAAGCAGAGGGCTGGCCGGAGATCCCGCTAAAAATGATATCCGTGGAGGAACCGACATTGACGCTCGAGGTCGCATAACAGATACCGGCAGGGAGTGGATATTGGCCAACCCGCGTCGAAGATGCATAGGTGCCATTGAAGGTATAGAAGAGCGAATAGAACGCCGCCGTTGAGGTAGTGTTATCAAAATGCACTCCCCATGCGGCGCCCTGGTTCTGCGCCATCGTATTGCTCTGTGCCTCGCGAAGAAGGGCGCCGATCTGTTTTGTGGTACTCGTCAAAACCGCCGTGCTATGCCAGTTGAAAAGAGTCAAAACGGAAACCGTGGTGATTATGGCGATGATCCCGATTACGATCAGGAGCTCAACGATGGTGAATCCTTTTTTCATGAATATCGGGCTAGAACGAGCTCGTCAATTGATAGATCGGCACGATGATGGAGAGTGCGATGACCGCAACAATGATGCCCATCGAAAGAAGCAACATCGGCTCAAGCAATGAGACCAGCGCCTTGATGTTGGAATCAATGTTTGCCTCATAAAATTTAGAGAGAGTGCCCAGCACCTCTTCAAGGTGCCCCGCTTTTTCGGAAATGGCCACGAGGTTCACGACCGATTTCGGGAAAACCGCTTCCCGCCTGAACGCTTCCCCTATCGTAAGCCCCTTTGCAAGGCCTTCGTTCGCCACGCGCAGGAGGGCATATTGGAACTCCCGGTGGTTCACGGTCTCAGCCGCGGTCGTAATGGTCTCCATGATCGGCAGCCCCGCCCGCATAAGCGCGCTCATAGTTGAAGCCATATGCTGGACGGCGAGATCGGTATAAATTCTCCGCACCACAGGGAGATGGGTAAGCGTCCGGCTCCACAACCGTTTTCCCGTCTCCGTCTTGCGAACTCCCAGGACAAAGAGCGCGATTGTCCCGAAAAGTATAGCGTAGAGCAGTATGATGTTGTTCCCTACAAAAAGCCCCACATCGAACACGATGCGCGAGAAGAGCGGAGGATTGACGCCGCCGCTCGAAAATGCCACTGCAAGTTTCGGCAGAGCAAGGGTCACAAGAAAGGTAATGATGGCAAGTGACATACAAAGCACCACGATCGGATACACCACCGCCGACCGGACCCGCGAGCGGAGCTCCGCCTCGCGTTCAAGCGAGTCGCTTAAATCCGAGAAGGTCTTCTCAAGATTTCCGGATGTCTCTGCGGCCTTCACCAAACCAATAAAAGTAGGCGAAAAGCTTTCTGGGTGTTTTGCGAAGGCCTGATAGAACGGCTGGCCGCGGCCCAGACTCTCGTGCACTTCAAGCAGAAAATTCTTCACGGATGGCTTGTCAAAATCCGCAGTCAAAATATCGACCGCGGACAGAAGATCGGTCCCCACCCGCAGCATGAGCGCGAGATACTTCGTAAGAAACACCTTGTCGGATGTCGTGATGCCGCCCCAGAATTGCGGTACCCAAAGCCCGTGCTGCCGTACGGATTTTACCGAAATCGGGCGGAGTCCCTTTTCCGAAAGATAGCGAAGGACGTCGTTCTGGGTTCCCGCTTCAAAATCCGCCTCTGCACTCTTCCCTGACTGATCAACGGCCACATAGTGATAGAGCATATGATTATTTTACAACACTTCGGGGCTATTCGCGGATCACGCGCAATACCTCTTCGAACGTCGTCTGGGCAAGCTCCATTTTTAAGAGCCCGTCTTCAAACATCGTCCTCATTCCCTCCCGGCGCGCGGCGGTGCGCAGGCCCTCAAGGCTGAAATTTCCCTGGATAATGATCTTTTTGACTGCTTCGGTAATCTGCAATAATTCGTAGATGCCGAAGCGGCCGCGGTAACCGGTCATCCCGCACGAGCTGCACCCTTTGCCGCGATAGAGGACCTTTGGTGCTTTCACGGTCCCTTCTTTTACCCCAAGCTCCGCAAGTTGGGCTTCCATCGTCTTTTGTACCTCGGGGCCCGCCTCATATGAATAGAGGCAGGTTTGGCAGATCCGCCGCACGAGACGCTGCGCGATCACAAGATTCAAAACCGAAACCGCGAGGAACGGCGGGATCCCGAGGTCAAAAAGACGCGGCACGGCGGTCGGCGCATCATTCGTGTGGAGCGAAGAAAGAAGCAGGTGGCCGGTCAGGGCCGCTTGCACAGAAATCTCCGCGGTCTCCGCATCGCGGATCTCGCCGACCATGATGATGTTGGGATCCTGCCGGAGAAGCGCCCGGAGCCCCGAGGCGAACGTGATCCCCGCCTGCGGATTGATCTGTGTCTGGTTCACGTAACGCATATTATATTCGATCGGGTCTTCGATCGTCGTCACGTTCACTTGCGGTTTGTTCAATATGTTCATCATGGCGTAGAGCGTCGTCGTTTTTCCGGAACCGGTCGGCCCGCAGGCAAGGATCATACCGTACGCTTTCTTAAGGCTCTCGGTAATGATCTTCGCGTCATCGGATTGCATGCCGAGCTCCTCAAGCGAAAGCGCTTTCTGGGACGCCTCAAGCAGCCGCATTTCCACTTTTTCGCCGTAAAAGGTCGGTATGACGGACGTCCGGACGTCGATCTTTTGGTTCCCGATCTGATACTGAAACCTCCCGTCTTGCGGCTTCTGATGTTCGTCGATCTTGAGGCCGGAAAGAAGTTTAAGGCGCGCGACGATCGCGGGATATACCGCCTTTGGGACGCTCATAATTTCGTATAGGATGCCGTCAATGCGATAACGGATGAATAATGCGTTTTCCAGAATCTCTACGTGGACATCCGAGGCGCGCGACGCGGTAGCATACGAGAGAACATTGTCCACGATGCCCACGATAGGGAGCTCGCTTGCGGCCTCTTCGGCGCTCTTTACGGTGCTGGTAAGCGATGCCTGGATGTTCTCCTCAATGAGCTTTTTAAAATCCTGACCGAGCTCGTAGCCGTACACCGAAAACCCGCGGTTCAGGTCTTCCGTGGTCGCAAAGAACGGCTTTATTTTCCCCTTGAGGCGCTGGCTAAGAAACGCGACTGTTTCAAGATCGGACGGATCTATCATCGCAACGTCGTAGGTCTCGTCGTCTTCTTTCTTGAAAACGATCGCTTGGCGCTGGCGCGCAACGTACTCGGGCAAAAGCTTCACTATGTCGCTTTGTATTTTTTGCGTCGCAAAATCCGCGCGCGGGACATCCAGGGCGTTCGCTATAAGATCGTTCAAATAATCCGCCGTGGTGAACTGTTCCGAAACGAGAACGTCAAGGATGCTCTGATTTTTTCGCGCGGCTTCGGCAGAAAGCTCGTCAAACCTTTCCGACGTAATAAGCCCCTCGTCAACCAGCAATTTTTTAATCTGCGGTACCGGCAGCGGAAGGCGCATACCTTATATAATACCAATCCAGCACCGCTTCAGAAAGCGGTGCTGGATAGTTACAGAAACCTTGTACTACAGGAAGAAACTACAGCGTCGGACTCGTCCCCCCTTCGTAAACGTAAGGGTTGGTGCCGCCGTCCGAAGTTTCCACATCGCCGCCGCCTCCCTTCGTGTACTTCGTGCTCTCCATGACCGCGGTAAGTTTGAAGTTCGTAGTGCTGATGGCATACCCATAGTAGAGACCGCAGCTCGAGAGGGAAACCGTTGAGCTGGTCCCCACGCAGGTGCCCACCTGGTTTATCGGGTCAACCGGCTCCTGGCCGATCGGCGCGCCGGAGCTGATATTTGCGAAGTCCACCGGAACCCAGCCATTTCCCGTCGTGCTGCCAACGGTCCCAATCGTTCGTGTTGAGGTCGCCGCAATGCTGCTTGTCGCCACTGCAAAAAAGTTTGCACACGAGCTGGGGCTTGACGTTGCCCAGGTACCGACGTTACTCGGAGTGTCTAGAAAGGGATTAGCAGCAGAAGTAGCAACGCCTACATAGCAGGTTGCCGCAGCCCCAAGATAGGGACTCGCCACGTCCGCCAAGTAGAGGGAAATAGCGCTCTTCAGGGTCGCCATGTCCGAAATACGGTTGGAATCCCGCGCCTGGCGGAGCAATTCCGCCGGATTTAAGGACAAGATGACAACCACCGACAAGACCGCAATGATTGCGATCACGATCAAAAGCTCAATGAGGGTGAATCCTTTGCGATTTTTATTTTTCATTTGATAACCAAGGAAAAATTCGACCTTTCTCTATATGTAACCATTGTAGCATGCCGTAAAAACGCAAGGAAAATCGGGTGTGGATAACTAAAACGGCGGGGCGGCCTCGAATTTTACCCGTTTGCCGTCCGCAGCGGTGAATTCAACGGAAAGCGCGTGGAGCATCAAGCGGTCCACCCATGCCGGTTGCTTTTTTGGGCCATACAGGCGATCCCCAAGAACGGGGTGCCCGATGCTCGCGAGATGCACGCGGATCTGGTGCGTGCGGCCGGTCTTCGGGCTTATCTCTAGAAGAGAATAGTGCCCGCCCTCTCCGCCCAATGTTTTAAGAACGCGGTATTCCGTAACGGCCGGCTTTGCCATTTTTGCCGAGCGGATGCTCCGCTTCATCGTCCCGTTCCGAATACCGATCGGCGCGTCAATGATCCCCTGCCTTTTCGCAGGAACCCCCGCGACGAACGCCAGATAGGTTTTTTTTATCTCGTGCTTTTGGAAAAGCAGCTTAAGGTAGTCAAAATATTTCTGGTTCCTTGCCACAAGCATCACACCCGACGTTTCCTTATCAAGCCGGTGCACGATGCCCGGCCGGAGCGCGGGATCGTCGCCGACGTTCTTTACTTCCGGATAATATTTTACGAGCCAATCGACTACGGTGAGAGCTATCGGACGCGGTGCGGCGTGATGGGCCGCCTGTGCGCCGGAAATTTTCGCGGCGTGCACCTGAAGCCCGGGGGGCTTATTAATCACAAGAAGGTTGCTGTCTTCGTAGATAACTTTTGGTTCGAGCATGACACTATAGGATCTGGGGCTGCCACAGCTCAAAAACCATAACGATGGCAAGAAAGAGAAGCGCGTAAGCCGCGACCGCGCCTAAGAGAAAAAAAGGGAACGCGCGGGCGGCGGAGATATTTCCGTTCCGATGGAACCACGGAGTTGCGACGAAGAGAACAAAGCAAAGCAGGCAAAAAAGCGAGAACGACCACGAAAACGCTCCAACATCTGCGGCAAGGGCACGGAGCGCGGGGAACAAAAAAACTACCGCGATAAAGAGAAGGCCCGCACCAAACCCCGCAAGCGCGCCCCACCAATACATCCTTCGCATGGCTATAGTATACGATGCTATTTTTAATGTCCGCAACGCTTGTACTTTTCAGGCGGCGCAATCACTTCAAAATCAAGCTCGCGCGTCCTTGGGTTCCCTGCTTTATCAACAGCGGTGATCATGAATACATTCCCGCCGGGCTTCACAAATGTGATCACTTGGCCGTTTGAAACCGTATCGCCATTGAGCGTTGCTGTGATCGCGGCGACCCCCGACCCGGCGTCGGTCGCACCAAAGACCAACATTGTGGTGCTCCCCTGCACCGCTTCAGCGGGAATGGCAGGTAGGGTGATATCCGGAGGAGTAACGTCGTCGGTTGAGGATGTGTCGGTTAGGATCGCATCGGGCGAAGAAGTGGCGTCGGCATTGCCGTCACCGTCCTCGTCAAATTTCAGAGCAAGATCTCCATCAAACCCAGAAAAGTCCAGTTCGGCAGTGGCGCTCGCGTTTTCGAGCGGCACGGAGACATACGTTACCGCGTGCTGCACGGTGCTTTTTTTGCGCCCTTTCGCTTTAATGGTCACCATGCTTGTGGTGCTTGAAGCGTCTTAGCTGTTTACCGTAGCACGGCCAACTACTTTATAGGTGCTCGTCGCGCTCGCAGGAACCGTAACAAAAATATTTTTGCCCATCTTTTCATAACTGCTTCCGGGGATATTGATCTCCGTGGTGCCGTCCGGCAAAGGTCCCGCGTGCCGGCCCGCAGCATCATAAACGTTCAGGTCTGCAGAACCATGGACGCTGAATTCAACGCTATCATCGTGAGCCGCCGACGCATCCGGCGACCCCGATCCTCCTCCCGCACAAGCCGCAAGCGCGGTAGAAACACCTTGCGGCAAATTACCGCTCGTGGAAGTGCCGTTCTCTATAATGCTTGTGATGAGCGCAAGCGACCGCGGATCGCTTACGAGCCTCGGATGATCGATCCCGGTCTCGTCGCCAAGCACGAAGTAATTATGAAACCCGTCAGCGAGATTCATGGCACTCACCTCGGGCACGGTGCCGTCGCCCGTCGTGCGCGTGACATCCGTAACGCCATCGTCATAGAAATTAAACTGGGAAATGGTTGGCTTGAGACAGCCCAGAACATTATAGATATCTGAAGCATTTACGGCCTGCGCATCGAGCCCTTGATGAAAGGCGTCGGCAATGTTCAAAAGATTTGTATTGCGGCTGTCTATAGGATTGCTCGTCATGAGATGCGCCGTCTCGTCGTATCCAAGCACTGTATTCTTGCCACCCCGGAAATCCCGTACGTATCCCCCGTCAATCTGCACATACCGCCGACCCGGCAACAACTCGTAAATCGACGGCATGTTCTGCGCAATCTTTTTTATTTCGGCGGAACTCAAGACATCAAAAGGGCCGAGGGCGACACCCAGGTTATCCCCGTTGTTCAAAATTTTGAATGCCGTGGGCGCCCCCAATTGCGGCACGCCGACAAGCACCAATTTATCCAAGAATGAATTATCGGCGCGGCCGGCAAGATAATCCTTCACAAAAACCCCGCCCATGCTGTGCGCCACAATATTGATCTTTCCGTTCGGCGACGCGGCAACCGCCGACGCGATCTTTGCGTCAAGCGCATTCGCCTGCGAACGAACGTCCAACCGCCAATCGTACGGAACTACAAAAAGGTCTTTGTTCTCTGTGTATCCCTTCGAAACAAAAGCGTCTACCAGATTCCCATAAAACGTCTTTTGGATGGGAACGAATGCGATAGTCGTGGTTACCGTCCTTACGATGTCCGGCGTGCCCATCGCGAGGAGCGGCTGACCGCCGGCGTCGAGCGCGAGGTCGTTAAGATACGAATCCTCCGAAAGAATGCCGGATAAACTTGCCATTTTGCCGATATTCGGCCAAACTTCCTCTCCGTCGGAAACTCTCGTAACGATCGACCCCATGATCCCCGGAACAATGACCACCGGCTCCCGCGGCGTGGATGTTGCAAATGGATCCGGCTCCCAAATGCCTATCGTGACCATTTGCCCATCGTCAAGATTCGCGGGCTTGTTTTCATACCACCACCCGACGACATCGTAAGAAATCCCCGCATGTAAAAAGAGCTGCGTACTCGTATTGTAGGGGGACAGCCCGCCGTTGTATAAAACAGCCCACGCAGAACTCGTGGCGCTACCGCGGAATTGCGGTCCGCCGCAATTCGGCGGTCCGGGAAGCGCCGAACCCCCGCCATCGTGGAAAAGCAGAAATGGCTGGGGACAATGACTGGTTTCTTGCCCGTTAAAAAGTTCCGCATCGGTTATGCTCGGATCGTCAACCGAAATGCCATATGCATTCGGGATATCCCTGTCCGGCGTGAAGATGACATAAAACTCGTTATCGCCGCACGGACGCGGATTCGTGGCACAGCTCCCAAAATTATGATGAAGATATGCCGGAACCCGCTCCGTAAAAACCTCGCGGTATCCCGTAGGATTGTTGAAATAATAACCGGAATAGCCGGTGCCATGGTCGTCTATGATCGCCGCCTCGGCCCGCAACGCGAGCGGCGGCGCCACGAACCACACTCCGCACGCCCCAAATACCGCGCACACCCAAAAAATTATTTTTTTCATGCCCGCATCGTAGCACGACGGGCATTAAAACTATTTTAAAGGGGGTTTGACTTCTTTCCGGGTCCACAAAAACAAATCGGCGAGGCATTCCTGCCTCGCCGTCTAGAAAACGATTGTCGCGGCCGGGCTATTGGACAGCCTCGAGCCGGAATTTCGGCGCCGGGTCGCCGTAATACCACGCCTCGCCGCGCGAGAGGATTGCCATGCGGACGTTATGCATATCCCGCACGTCGCTCCCTGCGCCGAAACCGAAGATGCTCACACATCCCGGTCCGTACTCCGCGTCGTGGCCGACGCCGAGGGGCAGGTAACGATAGCCGACGTGAATCGGCAGTGCCGCGCACCCTTCAAGCGGCTTGGTGGGCTTCTTCTTGCCGAGGAGGCCAAATGCGTAATATTGCTTCCTTTCGTGCTCCACGGCATAGACCCGCGCTCCGGGATGGCGATAGCCGAAAAGCGGCGCCCCGAGCTTACTCCCGACGACGATCCATTGGCCCCTTTCTTGGGCAAAGTGTCGCAGCTCGTCAACAGAAGCGAACTTGCGCACCACTTCCCGGGGTTTCCAGCTTGGATCGCGGAGTTCCTCGACCGGCGTTGCGCGGAACAGAGAATCTCCGACTGGGCGGCAAATCGCTCTGCCCTCCAACTGAACAATCGCGCCACTCACCACGCGGATGAGTTGCCCACGACGAACCCACCGTGAACGAGCGACGAGGGTCTTTTTTTCCTTGCAATCCCCCTGCTCGTTGTAGCTCACGCAGTAGCCCTCGTACACTTCATCGATGCGACCGCCGGCCGGCGACCGCATCAGGAACGATTCGCCGCTGCCGTAGCGCCACTCGATGTTGGGCACGGTTGGTTCCTTGCCGAGCGCGACCCAGTGCCCTTTGTAATTGACGATGCTCAGGGGGAAGCGGCTCGGGTTCACCACCGAGTACATCGGTGGTAATTTGTTGGGTTCTTCCGACTGCGTGCCGTTGTCGACGTTCGGAGCCGGCTCGCTGTTGTGTAGAGCGGCGACCCGCAGGCGGTAGGAGTTGTAGTCATTCCAAAGCGACGCGCCCAAGTAGGCGATGGCACCAAGGAAGAAAACGGCCATCAAGATGGCCACGAGCTTCTTGTTCACGGTAGCCTCCAAATCAGGTCAGGATCAAGCATTTAAACAACTGGTGTTATTATAACATAGAATAATTCACTATGTCAAGCACTCGTTTGAGACATCAAAAAACAACTCGTCGTGTATCATATTTCGTGCGCATGGTAGGAATCTTACTGCTCGGCGGCTGCGCCGCCTGCGCCTTGAGAACCCTCGGTTCTCAACCTCTCTCCTACACGGAGGGGACACCGAGTGTCCCCTCCGACCCGCCCCTCGTTCGATTCCCAACAAAAGACCACAGGCAGAACAAAAAGGGATTTGGAAAGAGCCCTTCTTAGTACTCTTTCCAAATCCCTTTTTGTTCTGCCTGTGCGCATGGTAGGAATCGAACCTACGACCTCGTTCTTATCAGGAACGCGTTCTACCACTGAACTACATGCGCTTGCATTGATCGCGATCACGCACGGCATGTATGCCGATCGCAACCGGTGCGTCCTGGAGGGATCGGACCTCCGGCCTCTACAGTGTCATTGTAGCGCTCTACCACTGAGCTAAGGACGCGGGACACGGTTCATCATACGGCCTCCTATTGTGGTTTGACAAGTCCCTTCAGATTCAGCGCTTGCGCGCCTTTAAGATCAAACCCGACGCCCCCACTGACCTCCGGCGTTGCATTCACGGCACGGTCCACTTCCCCCACCATCTCGCCGATCCCCCAACTGAAATACGCCAAAATGACTCCGAGAAAAACAATAGCGAGGATGGCGAGCACTGTCTCCGGGTACTTTCTTAAAATCTTCTTCATGATGGTTATTTTGAAAACACTCTTCCCTGCGCGGAAAGTTGATAGCTCGAACCGTTGCTTGTTAGATCAAACGAATCGATAGAAAGGAGAAATCCCGCGGAGCGCGTCTCGAGATCGCTAAGAAATGCAACAATGTCGGTGGCCGCACCGCTCGCACCCAAAGAAAAACCATCGCTTCCGGGAAGAGCATTGGTGGCAACCGTATTGTTCCCCCGAAATACAATCGAAACTGAAACATTATGCTCCTGACCCGCGGAGGCGATCCATTGCGGAAAACCAATGAGCTCGTCGTGGGAAGGGAGCAGTTTGTTCATAGCGTCCGCATACTGCGCGGCCTGTACCGCATCACTTTTGAGGCTTGCAAGAGCGCTGACGACCGCGACCCGCTGCGCCACAAGTGCTTTATCGGAAACGATCCTTGCGGCCTGCGCATCAAGATCGCTCAACAAAAAATAGAGCGCAACCGAGGCGACCACAACCACCCCAAAGACGATGCCGAAGCTCATCCAGAGTTGTTTCCTAGGATTGCCTTTCATCTTCTTTCCTATTCTATCATTAAAACATTGTTAACGCATACTTTACCTTTCCTGTCTTTTCCTTGACGCTGTAGAGGATGGAAGAAGCGTTTTACTACAATGCTGTCGCCGCAGCGGTCGCGGGCGACTACGGGAAAATCGCGAAGCTTAAGAAAAAATTCGGCGACTGGAAAAACGCGCACGAAGCGCTTGGAAAACTGTGCGCGCATCCGATTGAACCGGAAAGAGAATGGGAAAAACTTACGCGGGCGAACGTACAACTGATCCTTTTTGCAGATGACCACTATCCCACCCTTCTCGGCGAGATCACGGACCATCCCTTCGGGATATATATCCGCGGCACGTTGCCGCCGAGGGACGCACGATTTATCGCCATCGTGGGCACCCGACGGGCAACACCCGACGGCAAAAGTATTGCGCGCCGTTTCGCGCGCGAGCTTGTACCGTCCGGCTTCGCCGTAGTGAGCGGCCTCGCCTTCGGCATTGACGCCGCCGCGCACGAGGGATGCCTTGAAGCGAGGGGCATCACAATCGCGGTCCTCGCGGGCGGCCTCAACGCCATCTATCCGCAGGAGAACGACCGGCTCGCCGCAAAGATCTTTGAAAGCGGCGGCGCCATTGTTTCCGAATATCCACTGGGATCTCCGCCGTACCCCGGCCGTTTCCTCGAACGAAATCGCATCATAAGCGGTCTCGCGCAGGGGGTCATTATTATTGAAGCGCCGAAAGGATCAGGATCGCTCGCGACCGCCCGCCGCGCTCTTGAACAAAATCGTGACGTTTTTGTGGTACCCGGCCCTGTCACGCATCCTAACTTCGCAGGCTCCCATCAGCTGATCCGTCAAGGGGCGGAACTCGTGACCGCGGCGGAAGAGATTCTTGAGGCTTATGGCGTAACACGCAAGGAAAAAATCGCGGCGCAGGAAAACACGGTGTCGCCCGAAGAAAAGCTGATTCTAAAAGCATTGCAGGAGGTTCGCAAGCCGGTTGACGTTGACAAAATAGCGGCAATCACTAAACTAAAAGCCCCAACCGCAAACCGGACGCTTTCTTTCCTTCTCCTAAAAAATCTGGTCAAGGAAAAGGGTGGAGGGTATACAATATAAAAACAAAACAATAATGGATCTCGTTATCGTTGAATCGCCCACAAAGGCAAAGACCATCGGAAAATTCATCGGCAAACAATTCACCGTGGAATCGTCCTACGGCCACATTCGCGACCTTCCGAAAAGCACCATGGGCATCGACGTCAAGCATGATTTCGAACCGCAGTATATAATCCCGGCGAAGGCAAAGCCGATCGTTGCCAATCTGAAGAAGCTCGCCGCGAAAGCCGCAAGGGTGATCCTTGCAACCGATGAAGACCGTGAGGGCGAAGCGATCGCGTGGCACCTTCTGGCAGCGCTCGGCCTGGCACCCGCGGACGGCGGCACGGGGAAAGGAAAGAACAAAGACAAAGCAAAAATGCTTGCGGTCCCCTACGAACGGATCGCGTTCCATGAGATCACCGAATCCGCCATCAAAGAAGCATTAAAAAATCCCCGCGAGCTTGATATCAATCTCATAGACGCCCAGCAGGCGCGGCGCGTGCTGGACCGGCTCGTGGGATACGGGCTATCGCCCTTCTTGTGGCGCAAGGTGCGCTACGGACTCTCGGCAGGCCGCGTGCAGAGCGTGGCCGTGCGCTTGGTCGTGGAACGCGAGCGGCAGATCAACGCCTTTAATAAAGAAGAGTACTGGTCCATTGAAGCGCTTTTTCTTCCGCCGAAAGGAAAAAATCCTTTTCCCGCCACCCTCTCTTCCCTTGGCGGCAAGCCGCTCGGCAAAATGGATATCAAGACCGGCCGCGGAGCGAAACAAATTATAGAGGGATTGAAAAATGCCGATTATAAAATTTTGGACATCACCGTAAAAGAAGTGCGGCGCTATCCCGCGGCCCCGTTCACCACGTCCACGCTCCAACAGGAAGCGGCGCGCAAGCTCGGCTTTTCGGCAAAGCAAACAATGGTCATTGCACAAAAGCTCTACGAGCGTGGGCACATCACCTACATGAGGACCGACAGCGTGCAGCTTGCCGAAAGCGCGCTCGCGACCGCGCAGGAAGTGATCGGCGCGGAATTCGGAAAAGAATACCAGCTCCCCGAGCCGCGCCGGTACGCCACAAAAAGCAAAGGCGCACAGGAAGCGCACGAAGCGATCCGCCCCACGAATCTCCGCGCCACGTCTGGCCCTGCGCTCGGCGTCAAAGAACGCAACGACCAGCGGCTTTACGATCTTATTTGGAAACGCACGGTCGCTTCACAAATGAAGGAGGCGCTCCTTGAGCAAACCGCGGTGGACATTGAAGCCGACACTGCAAAAAAAGAGATCTTCCGGGCGAACGGACAAACGGTGAAATTTGACGGCTTCATCCGCGTCTATACCGAAGGCCGCGACGAAGGCGCGAACGGCAACGGCGCGAACGGCGGCGAGATAGAAGGCCAGCTCCCGAAACTCACAAAGGACATGCGGCTGACGCTCGATGAAATAAAACCGGTCCAGCACTTCACTGAACCGCCGCCGCGCTATACGGATGCCACGCTCGTGAAGGCACTTGAAGCCGAGGGTATCGGTAGGCCATCCACGTACGCGCCGACCCTTTCGACCATCCAGGACCGCGGCTACGTGGAAAAAATGGAGAAAAAATACCACCCGACGGAGATCGGTTTCGTGGTGAACGACCTCCTCGTGGAAAATTTTCCGGAAATCGTGGATGTAAAATTCACTTCCCACATCGAAGAGGAACTGGACGAGATCGCCGAAGGGAAAATGAAATGGACGGACGTATGCCGCGAATTCTACGGCCCGTTCAAAAAAGAGCTGGACGAAAAGGAAGCGTCGGTGGAAAAACAGGTTGAAATTTCCACGACGCCCTGCCCGCACTGCGGGAAACCGATGGTGATCAAGTTCGGCCGCATGGGGAAATTCCTCGCCTGCCCCGATCCCGCCGTAAAGGTGACGCTTCCCATGCCAGAAGAGGCGGCACAGATCCGCGAGCTTGAAGAAAAAACAAAAGACGAGCACTGTCCGCTTTGCGGAAAACCGATGAAAGTGCGCCGCGGCCGCTTCGGCTTTTTCCTCGGCTGCAGCAATTATCCAACCTGCAAGGGCATATCAAAAATATGGAACAAGACCGGATTCAAATGCCCCGCGTGCCTTGCTTCAAACGATCGGTTTGATAAGCCGGGAGATATCGTGGAGAAAAAGTCCCGCGGCCGCGGCAGGCCTTTTTATGCCTGCACGCGCTATCCCGACTGCACATTCGTCATGAACAAAAAACCGGAGTCGGAAGCGGAACTTGAGGCGGCGTTTAAATATTGGAAAGAAAATCCGCCCAAAAAGAAGGGTGGCAAAAAGACAAGTGGCGAAGAATAAGAATTAAAACGAAAAGACCGCTTCTCTCCCTTGCGGGGGAAGCGGTCCTGCTTGAAAACCGGGGGCCTAGAGCTGGAGCGGCCTCATGCGAAGCTGCCTACGCACGCTGGCGACACCGACGTATCTCGCCGCACTCCTCGCGGTCCGAAGAGAGTTGTTAGTGAATTCGAGATCGTCCACCAACGCTTGCAGGCGGTCGCACTGAATGGTGCCAAACTTGAATGTGTGGGTGCTAGCGCGGAATGCCGCCAGCTCCATTTTCACTTTGCGACATTCCGCCTCGAGTCGGCGGAGGATTTTGTTGATTTCCGCCCGGCAGAGCTCGATCTCGTTCAACCTGAGCGCGATGACAACCTCCTTGCCAAAGCTCTCCTCCAGCGCGGCGAGCATAATCTTATCAAGGCAGAAGGTCATCGCAGCTACCGCGCAGAGAGAAAGAGCGACAAGCCCACAATAATATGCGGGAACGACGGCGCGCGTCGCGGACAAGAAAAATAGCACCGCCAAACCCAGAATGCCGCCTATTAGACTTAAACCGCAGGCGGTTACCACGATCTTTCTAGTGCTCATATGAGAAGATCTCCGTTTGTTCGGCGGCCTCATGGGCCCCCGAGACTAGGAATACTATACCATATCCGTCTTCGTTTCGTCAATCCCTGCCTAATCGTTTCTTTCGGAGATAAGATGAGAAGGTGACAATAAAAGAACTCGTCAAACAGAATCCGACCGGCATTATTGCGAAAGCGTACGCTCTCGCAGAGAAGGCGCATGCGGACCAAAAGCGGAAGACCGGCGAGCCGTATCTCAATCATCCGCTCGCGACCGCGGGGACCCTCAATGATTGGCATCTTGACGAAGCCACGATCGCCGCAGGACTTTTGCACGATACGGTCGAGGACACCAGCGTGCCGCTCGAAACGGTCAAAAAAGAATTCGGCGAAGAGATCGCGTTCCTCGTGGACGGCGTGACAAAACTCGGCCGCATCAAATACCGCGGAGCGGAGAACAAAGTGGAAAATCTCCGGAAAATGATCCTTGCGATCTCGGAAGACCTCCGCGTGGTCTTGATCAAGCTCGCCGACCGCCTGCACAACATGCGAACACTCCAAGCGCTCCCGCCCGTGAAGCAGAAACGGGTCGCGATGGAAACCGACGAGATCTATGCGCCGCTCGCCTACCGCCTTGGCATGCATGACTTGAGCGGCGAATTGGAAGATCTCGCTTTTCCTTACCTCCATCCGCAGGAATACCGCTGGCTCCTCGCAACCACAAAAGAACAATACCAATCGCGGCTTGCCTATCTTGAGAAAATGAAGCCGCAGGTGAAGAAACTGCTTGAGGAACACGACCTCAAGCCGCACGACATCGAGATCCGCGCCAAACGCTATGCGAGCTTGTATAAAAAATTGCTCCGGCGCGACATGGACATAGGGAAGATCCACGACCTCGTCGCCATGCGCGTGATCATGGAAACGATCCCGGAGTGCTATGCGGCCTTGGGCGTGATCCATGAAGCGTGGCCGCCCGTCCCCCGCCGCATCAAGGATTACATCGCCATGCCGAAACCGAACGGTTACCGCAGCTTGCATACAACGGTGATCGGCCCTGGCGACAAGACAATAGAGTTCCAGATCCGCACGAAAGAGATGCATGATGAGAACGAATTCGGCGTGGCCGCCCACTGGCTCTATGATCAAAACCGCCGTGGCGAACGGATCTCCGGGAAAAAAATGGCGGAAGAGATCACGTGGGTGCAACAATTGAAGAATTGGCAGGAACGCTTTTTTGGAAAAGAAAAAGACCCGGAAGAGCTCATCCGCGCAATGAAGATCGATTTCTTCAGAGACCGGATCTTCGCCGTAACGCCGCGCGGCGATGTGATTGATCTTCCCCGGGGAGCGACGCCGGTGGACTTTGCCTACCATATCCATTCCATAGTCGGGAATTCCTGCGCGGGCGCAAAAGTGAACGGCACGCTCACGCCGCTCGATCACCCACTGCGGTCGGGCGATGTCGTGGAGATCATCGTCCAAAAAGGGAAGAAGCCCTCCGAGGATTGGCTCCGATTCGTAAAAACCGACATTGCACGCGACCACATCAAGCTCGCCCTCCGCGAAAAGAATGCATTTGCACAAACCGCCAAGGCGCCTACGCACACCGAACTCAAAATCACCGTCGAAACGCGCGTGGGACTCATTAAAGACATTTCGACCGCGATCGCCCGCCAGCATTTCACCATCATGCACTTCAATACTGACCATCCGAAGGGCGGGCGCTTCCAGTTCTATCACATCGAGGTCTCCACAACGGATAAAACAAAGATTGAAAAGCTTGTTGTGAAGCTGAAGAAAATAAAAGAGGTGAGGGAAATAAGCTACAAGTTCGCGTAAAAATCGCCTAGAATCGCTCCTTTCCCAGTTTCCGCAAGATATTTTCCAGCTCCTCTTCGGAATAGAAGGTAATCGTGATGCGCCCGGTCGTCGCGCCCTTATGAATCTCCACGGGCGCACCGAGGTCGCTTGAAAGCGATTCCTGCATCGCGCGGAGTTCCGTAGGCAACGGCGCTTCCGCGCTCTTCGGCGGGCGCCCGCGGCGGTGCCCGTGAGCTCCAGCCACGCCCGTGCCCGTGCTCGCGCCGAACTGCTGCACACGCTCCTTCACATCCCGCGTCGTAAGCCGATTCTGCACGATATCCTCAAAGAGGCGTTTCTGCGCGCCCGGATCGCCGATTGCCAAGAGCATGCGCGCGCTGCTTTCCGAAAGATCGCCCTTCTCTACCGCCACCCGGATCTCTTCCGGCAGATCAAGCAGCCGGACGGCGTTCGCCACGACCTCGCGGGATTTGCCGAGCTTCGCCGCGATCTCGCGCTGGGTCATACGGAATTCTTCCTGTAATCGCTGGAATGCGCGCGCAGCCTCTATTGGATTCAAATTCTCACGCTGGATATTCTCGATCACCGCGAGCTCCAATTTCTCGCGCTCAAGGTCCACATTCCGTACGATGGCCGGCACCGTCGCAAGCCCCAGCATCTTCGCAGCCATGAGCCGCCGCTCGCCGGCAATCAATTGATATTCAACGCCCACGCCATCCACTGTTTCCTTTTCAACCCGCGAAACCACAAGTGGCTGCAAAAATCCAAACTCGCGGATGGAATGCGCAAGGTCGCGGAGCCCCCCTTCGTCAAAATTCCGCCGCGGCTGGGTCGGGTTCGGCTTGATCTTGTCTATCTCAATATGAAAAACAGACTGTATCTCCTCTGGTTTGCCGGTTTTGTCCTGGCGCCGATCTTCAAACACTTTCGCGGCAGTCGCGGCGGGCGTTGTCACGGGCGACAATACAACAGGTGGCATCATGGGCGGCACGGAAACAATTTGCGGCGGCGGCGGCTGCTGCAACGTACCTCCCCCGTAAGACTCTTCGTGTGGTTCACTACGCGGTTCCTCACGCTGCACTTCGGGCTCGGACGCCGGCGGCTGTGACGAAACGCCGTCCGCTCCGGCAGCGCCGGCCCCGTTCCCCTTCTGTGGTATAAGCGACTCAAGTCCTTTTCCAAGCATGGTCAAATATTAAAATTCCCAAAATTTTCGCTTGCTACGACCTCGCGCGGCAAATTATAATCCCCTTCTTGCGCCATAATTTCCTTCGCGAGCCGCTCATACGCCAACGCTCCCAGCGAGTCCGGACGATACAAAATGATCGGTTTGGAAAAACTCGGTGCCTCGGCAAGCGCGACCGCGCGGGGAATTTCCACTTCAAACACATGGTGCGGAAAATGCCGCCTGATATTTTTTGAAACTTCGCGGCTTAGATGTTCGCGCTTGTCGTACATCGTGATGAGCGCACCCGCGATGCGGAGCGGATGGCGAAGATTGCTGTTGATCAACGCTATAGTCTCCAAAAGCTGGCCGATCCCCTCTAAGCTGTAATACTCCGTCTGCACCGGGATCAAAACCTCATCGGCGGCAACGAGGCCATTTACCGTAAGTAGGCTCAAGCTGGGCGGAAGGTCGATTAGAATGTAATCGTAATTGTGGCGTAGGCGGTTCACGAATTTCCGCAGAAAATATTCGCGTTCAGGAACACCTACGAGCTCCACGAGCGCTCCAGCGAGGTGCGGCGCAGATGGAACAAGGTGATAGTTAAAAAGAACGGTCGGTTTTACAACTTCTTCGTGCGACACCGTCCCCAAAATGCCATGATACACGCTCGCCCCTTCTTTTATGTTGTGGCCGAGCGCCGAACTCGCGTTCGCCTGCGGATCGAAATCAACGAGCAAAACGCGCCGGCCCGCCGCCGCGAGGTACGCCCCCAAATTCACCGCCGTGGTTGTTTTTCCAACGCCTCCTTTTTGATTACAAATCGCGATTACGCGCGCCATATAGCTTGATTTTAACGCGTAAAATAACTATTATCAATCGTGCGAGCGCGCGGTTGCGCTTCTCGCGCCCGGGTGGCGGAATGGCAGACGCGTTGGACTCAAAATCCAATGATCGCAAGGTCGTGAGGGTTCGACTCCCTCCTCGGGCACAAGGCGGACGATATTCGAATAATACTGGTCAATGCGTCGGGGCAAGAAGTGGCGCTAATCCAACAGAGGCTCGATCTTAGCTAGCAACTCATCAAACTTTGTATATCCAGCCTTTTTATTAAAGTGTCCGGCGCTTGGGACAAAAGAAAGCTCAACCCCCAATTCTTTAGAAAGTTCCTTACCGTTATTAAGGGATACATAAGGATCGTTATCGGATTGAAACACTATAAAATTCTTGGCATTTGCTTTGATGGTCGGCCAGTCAAAAGAAAATCCGCTAAAACCGCTGTCGCGATCGTAGTTTAAAATCGGTCTGATTCCAATGGGTGTTCCCACAAAAAAAGCTGCTTTAACGGGGTGTTTCAGTTTCTCCAATATGCGGAGCGTAAAGACGCCCCCCAAACTGTGGCCGACAAGAATAGTGTCTTCGCCAATATATTGTTCGTAGTTTTTTAATACGTCGAACCACTCTGAAATTTTTGCTGGTATTACGGGTGGCGAGGGAAATTGAGGCACGAAAACTTTATGTCCTTGTGCTTCAAGTTTCTCTTTGAGCCATGGAAACCAATTTTCTTCCGGGTAACCCTCTGTCCCGTGAAAGACAAATACGTTGCTCATGGTAGATATATCTTACTACACTCTTGTGCCCGGGGTGGGAGTCGAACCCACAAGCCCTTTCGGGCTAAGGATTTTAAGTCCTCTGCGTATACCATTCCGCCACCCGGGCATAACCCAAACAAACCTACGCTCATTTTAGCGCTCGCACAAGAGAAAACCAATGTGCTCGCTCTTTGAGGCCACGGCGGGAATCGCACCCGCGTATAGCGGTTTTGCAGACCGCTGCGTTAGCTACTTCGCCACGTGGCCTTGCCCCTATCTTACTTTTTTAACAGCGCTTTTTCAACCGCTGCGGCATTTTCGGGGCCGCGATCAAGCGCGAACGCGATACGCGGCATGGGTTTGATATTCATCTTTTTCATTAAAAGATGCTGAAGGTAACCCGTACGTTTGTGGAGTTCCGCGAGCGTCGCAGGCCCCGAGGAAGACGGGATCACGCTCACGTTGACCCTCGCGTGATCCAGTTTTTTATCAACCTCAACGCCAGTTATTGTAAGCAACGCATTCGGGAACTCCACCTCCCGCAGAATGATTTTGGAGAGTTCCACTTGTATCAATGTTTGCACCCGCTCGGAACGGAAAAAACGCATTGGGAAAAATTATTTATGGATGACGAGCGTATCGCCCACCTGGATCGCAATCTGCGAGCTCGCGAGGATGCCGATCTCTTTTCCTTTTTCGGCCGTCGCGATCTCTGATTTTTTCTCGCGCAAGCTCAAGGCACGGCCGGTGCCGAGCGAGGTTTTCGGCGCGCTGCTCCCGCGCAAGATCTCAAACGACGCTTTCGCACGGAACGTTCCTTTCTCCACACGGCCGCCGATCAGCTGTTTGTCCAATTTTTCCTGATTGAAGACCGCAAGCACTTCAAGTTCGCCCGCCGTTGCCGGACCTAATTTCCCCGTAAGAAAATCTTCCACGGCCTTCGCAAGATCATAAACGACATCTGAAGTGATGATCATGACCGTCTGTGCATCCGCAAGGTTCCTCGCACCCTTTTCCACCTTGTTTTTGAATCCGATGATCGTGGCATTTGTCGCCTGTGCGCGGCGCACGTCGCCGTCGGTCACATCACCGACCGATTCCTCAACCACGTTGATCTCCTTGCCGCCCTGTTTATCAACACTCTTCAAAACGACCAAAAGCGCTTCAAGCGAACCCGCGTCGGAGGCCTTAAGGATCAAATTCAAGGTATTCGGCTTTGATTTTGCGATCTGCGTTATAGCCGCCTCCTCTGCCTGCGGCGATCGGGCCTCTTTTAATTCCCCCACCGCGAACACTTCGCCCACGTTCGGCAGCTTCTCAAAACCGATGATCACCGCCGGCGCGGACGGCTCCAAAACATCAACAGCTTTCCCCGTAAAATCCTCGAGTATCTTCACTTTGCCGCTTGCGGTGTGCGTCTTTACTGCATCGCCGCGATGGAGCGTTCCTTCCCTTACGATCACGCTCGCTTCAATGCCGCGCCGCGGATCGCGCCGCGCCTCAAGCACAAATCCACTCGCGGCGGCGGCCGCATCGTAGGTCAAATTTTCAACGTCGGTGGAAAGAAGAATGAGGTCCAGAAGATCGCTCACGCCTTCGCCTGTCTTCGCAGAAACGCCGTGATAGCTCACCTGCCCTCCGTAGCCCTCCAGCAACACGCCCGCGTTCGCGAGATCCGTCTTCGCTTTTTCAAGATTGCCGCCCTGCACCTTGTCAATTTTATTGAGCGCGACAACAAACGGCGTTTTTGTCTCTTCTAAAATTTTTATCGCTTCTTTTGTCTGCGGCTTCACGCCCTCGTCAGCAGCAACCACAAGAACGGCGAGGTCCGCCGCCTGCGCGCCGCGCGAACGCATCGCCGTGAACGCCTCGTGCCCGGGCGTGTCAATGAAAGTGATCTTCCGCGCCGGGCCTCCGGCGGCCGGCGCACGCACAATTTCATACGCGCCCACGGCCTGCGTGATGCCGCCCGCTTCGCGCGCGGCAACCGTCGTCTTCCGAATGTAGTCCAGAAGCGTCGTCTTCCCGTGGTCCACGTGCCCCACAACAACCACGATCGGCGGCCGCGGTTTTATATTCTTCCCGAGCGTTTCACTTGCCATAACCAATGAAATGTATCAGAAAATCTTGATAAAAACAAGTTTATTGTGTACCATGACGAAGTAGTTTGGAGGCGTGGCCGAGCGGCTTAAGGCAGCATCCTGCTAAGATGTTAAGGGAGGAATCCCTTCGAAGGTTCGAATCCTTCCGCCTCCGCAACAACGACAAGAAGGATGGTTTTGAAAAGAGCCCTTCTTAGTACTCTTTTCAAAACCATCCTTCTTGTCGTTTTCTGGGTTGAGATATATTGTGAGAGTTATGGACCGGGCCAAAGCAGCAGTCGAAAAGTTGCTTACGGAAGCCGACGTAAAAATAAACGGCGATCGGCCGTGGGACATCCGCGTGCGGAACGAGGACTTCTATAAGATGGTTGTGCGCGGCGGGGGTTTGGCGTTCGGGGAAGCTTACATGGCAGGATATTGGGACGCGGACCGGCTCGATCAATTGGTTGAACGGCTTTTTCTTACAAAAGTCGTGGATAAGGTGGAGGTGACGTTTTCAAATCTTACGGCGTATCTTTCGACGTTTTTCAAAAGATCCCACGGCGCAAAAAGCGCGGCGTTCGAGATCGGGCGGCGCCATTACGACCTCGGCAATGACCTTTTCGTGCGGATGCTTGATAAGCGCCTGGTCTATACCTGCGGCTATTGGAAAGACGCGAAAAATCTTGACGAGGCGCAGGAAGCGAAACTCGATCTTGTGTGCCGCAAGATCGGCCTCAAGCAGGGCCAGGAGGTTCTGGATATCGGCTGCGGCTGGGGAAGTTTCGCAAAGTTTGCCGCCGAGCGGTATGGCGCGCGCGTGACCGGTACCACCGTTTCGGAAGAACAAGTAAAACTGGGCCGCGAACTCTGCAAGGGCCTGCCGGTTGAATTCCGCCTGGAAGACTATCGGGACTTAAAGGGTTCTTTCGACCACATCGTTTCGCTCGGCATGTTCGAGCACGTAGGGCATGGCCACTACCGACATTACATGAAGGTCGCCCATGACCATCTGAAGGACGGCGGCATTTTTCTTCTCCATACGATCGGATACAACGCATCGGACATGTCCGTAGACCCGTGGCTCGAAAAATATATTTTTCCGAACTCCTCCCTGCCGTCGGCCGCACAGATCGGAAAAGCGATCGAACGATTGTTCATCATGGAGGACTGGCATAATTTTGGCGCCGATTATTCCAAAACCACCATGGCATGGTTCGAGAATTTCGATCGGCATTGGCCCGAGATCAGCGCAAAATACGGCGAAACATTCTATCGGATGTGGAAATATTATCTTCTTGCCTGCGCCGGCGCCTTCCGCGCCCGGGAAACACAACTTTGGCAGATCGTGCTATCAAAAGAGGGCGTCCTGGGAGGATATCGCTCGGTGCGATGAACCAAGGAACGATCTACAGGGACAAGTTTATTCCCTGTTCGTAAACGAATGGATTATATCCGCCGTCTTTTGAAGGCACGTCGCCGGCGCCGCCGGTGGAATACTTCCTGCTTTCCATGAACGCGGCGAGCTTGAAGCTCGTGCCGCTCACGATGTAGCTGTAGAAAAGGGAACAGTTCGAGAGCGAGACGCCGGAAGTGACCGTGCCGGTGCATGCAGCGACCCCGCCTTGGTTTGTGGGGTCGATCGGTTCCTGGCCAAGGGGCGAACCGGAAGAGATATTTGCAAGATCGACCGGGATCCAGCCGTTGCCTGTCGTGCTGCCAACGGTTCCGATCGATCTTGTTGTTGTGGCGTTCATCCAGGTGTTCGTGGTGTTGCTCGGGAACCAATAGCCGCACCCCGGAGTGGGCGCAGGCGCGGTCCATGACCCGGTGCTGCTCGCCACAATGGCAACCGTTGCCGTGCTATTGCTGATGTAGCAGTAGGCGACAGAACCAAGATAGGGGTTTGATACATCCGTCAAATAAAGCGCGATGGCGCTCTTCAGGGTCGCCATATCCGAGACACGATTGGAATCCCGCGCCTGGCGAAGCAATTCCGCCGGATTCAAGGACAAAATGACCACCACCGAGAGCACGGCGATAATCGCGATCACGATCAAAAGCTCGATGAGGGTGAATCCTTTTTTCATGACTTTTGGTTTTTAGACCTGGCAATCAATAATCTAAATATAAGATAAGAAAAAGCGAGATCAATTACGATGGCGGCTATAATCTCCCACAAGTAGGAGAAAAGTATGCTGTCTCTTGCCGCAAACGCCTCGTCATACAATTCTTGTATCACGATCCCCCAACGATACTGCGGCAATGGCTCGTATGAGATAACACTCTTCTCGCCCTCGCTTGGATCGTTGGCGACCATTACTCCCGCCTTGCCCGCCATTATCTCTTTTACCGCCGGCATAAAGGAGTAATCGGCCACCACTCCGGTCTGGGAAGAGAAGTGCGGATTCGCCACAAGGCTGCCTTTCCCGTCAACAATATATGAAAACCCGTAGGTTCCCAGGGAAAGATCCGTACCGAACTCCAAGAAATTGTTCGTGGGGATCTGGAGAACCAAAAAACCCTTGGTTACCCCGCCGGTCTCTATCGGCACCGCGACGCCTACCACATTGATCCGCGGCATAGAAAGCCGTTGCGCTACGCCGGAAACATAAGACTTTTCTCCTTGGTTCAACGCGCGGTACCAATCGCTGCTCGTCGCACTCGTCCCAATGCCGCCCACAAGCGTCGGGTACGCCGCCCGTTGGATGCCCCCTGCATCATAGAAGATGACTCTGTCAATAAAAGGATCGTAAAAGGCAATATTGTTCTCAAGGTCGCTCACCGACCGCGCCGCGTCGCTCCAACGACCACCTGCAACGCTTTGGGAAATCTTATCAAGCGATGCAATTGCCTTTGCTATCCCGACGAGATGATCAATCTTGATCTTCACTGCGGTTGCCGCAAGATTGATCAGGGTCTGTTGCCGAGCGTACGTCTGCGCTGTAAGGTTCTGGTCGGTTTGATAATACATCACGCCAACCACTCCCGGAACCAATAAAATAACTACAAAAACGACTCCTGTTATTAGAAACGCACGCCGTTTTTGCGCGGAAAATTCCGACATAGCTTTACTTGTTATTATACACCAAACACAAGGCGGGCATGTGCACAACTACGGGGGGGGTTTCATCTCCGCCCGCTTGAACGTCGCCGTCCAAAACGCCGTCCGGGTTTTTGGCGGAAACGATCGGCGCGGGGCGAGAATATTCGTCGTGAAGGTTCCCGCTCGAAGGTTTGCGGCGCGAACGACGCGGGCGGAGCTGGCGGCAACATCGGCAGCCGGGACACGGGTAATGTGACGCGCATCAGACGCTCAATGGCCTGCACGTCCCCTTTTTGATCCGGCCGCGCAAAGGAAATGGCATGGCCTTTTTCGCCGGCACGGCCGGTGCGCCCGATGCGATGGATATAATCCTCCGCAACGGTCGGGAGGTCATAATTGAGAACAAGCTCTATGTTCTTCACGTCAATGCCGCGCGCCGCGATATCCGTCGCGACGATCACGCGGTATTTTCCATTCTTGAAACCCTCAAGGGCTTCCTGCCGTTGGTTCTGCGAGCGGTTGGAATGAAACTCCACCGCCGCATGGCCAAGCGTGCGAAGATGGGCCGCGATCTTCTTTGCGCTGAACTTTGTCCTGGAAAATACAAGCACCGAACCGCGATATTCCTGCAAAACCTTCTCGAGCAACCTCGGCTTTTCCGATTGGGTCACAAAAAACAATTCCTGCGAAACATCTTTTGCCGCCGTCCCGGATCTCGCGATCTCCACACGCACCGGAAGCTTAAGGAACGCGCGGGCCATAGAAACAATGCTCTCCGGCATCGTGGCGGAAAAAAGCATCGTTTGCCGTTCACGGGGAAGAACCGCGAGGATCCGCCTGAGCTGCGGCGCGAATCCCATATCAAGCATCCGGTCGGCCTCATCAAGAACGACCGCACTTACCTCCTTTAAGCTCACTGTTTTTTGTTCAAGATGGTCAATAAGCCGCCCCGGGGTCGCTAAGATGATTTGCGGCTTGCGATCGAGCGCATGCCACTGCTTCCGTATGGATTCGCCGCCGATCAAGACCGCGGTCTTTACGCCCAACGGTCCGCCGATCTTCCGCAACGCCTCTTCCACCTGCACCGCAAGTTCCCGCGTAGGGAGAAGCACGAGCGCCTTGCGATGGGCGTCCTTCAGCATATTTTGGACAAGCGGGATGCCGAATGCGAGCGTTTTCCCGGTGCCGGTCTGCGCGATTCCCATCATGTCCTTTCCCTCCATCGCCTGCGGGATTGACTGCGCCTGGATGGGTGTTGGCGTCGTGAAGCGGAGCTTATCAAGAACAGTGAGGATGTTTGGGGCAATGCCGAGACCGCGGAAGCTGGGCCGAACGTTCATTCAGAAAGATAACCGTGCAACGTCTTGTGGATATCGCCCGCCAACTTTCTTAACGACTCCCGGCGCTTCCAGAACGGATTATTGTCGGAGACATCTTTGTTCCGGATCAGGCTTAACTCGCGGATTGCCACATAACGGTCGTGCCCAAGGTCGTTCGTGGTGCGGACGTCAATGTCTTCTATACCTTGATAGATCTGCTTAAGAATGGAATATTTTTGGGGAATTTCCGATGCCCGGCTTCCTTTTGTGCCGCGAAAAAAAACACCAAAAGAAGGCGTCGCTTCGATATATTGGACGAAGTCGTGAAGCGAGACAAAAAAATTGAAACCTGCGGGAGTTTCGCAAATTCCTTTAAATTTCCTGTCCAGGGCCAATTTTGTTTTTTCCGCCGATCCCATTGCTCAAGCTTACCATGTCCCCCGAAAAATAGCGATTGACGAAGCTTCGGGAGGATGCTATACTCTTCGTATCTCCGATGCCGCGAGTATGGCGGTATTTTAGTTCGGGGGTCGGGGGTTTCAAGCAATGTTCGCACGCATCAAAAACTTTTTCATGGAATCGCGGCAGGAACTGCGCCACGTGAACTGGCCGACGCGCCAAGAAGCGGTGCGCCTCACGAGCATCGTGATCGGCATCTCGCTCGGGCTCGCGGCGTTTTTGGGCTTCTTTGATTATATTTTTACGAACGCGATAAAATTATTTATTACCCACTAGTATGGCACTGCATCCTTCGCGCCCCGGAGCGCACAACGAAAAAACCGGATCAAAACAGTGGTATGCGATTCAAACCTATTCCGGCTATGAAGAGGCTGTCGCGCGCTATTTGAAACAGCGGGTTGAATCGCTTGAAATGGGCGACAAAATTTTCAACATCCTGGTGCCGAAGGAGAAGACGGTCAGGGTAAAGAGCGGCAAGCGGCAGACCACCGAGGAGAAGATCTATCCGGGGTACGTCCTTGTGGAAATGATCCTCACCGAGGATTCGTGGTACGTGGTGCGGAACACGCCGCGCGTGACCGGCTTCGTCGGCCCCGACAACACGACGCCGACCCCGCTCTCCAAAGAAGAAGTGGACCAATTGCTCACCCGCACCGGGAAGGACGAGGGTAAGATGATCCTTGACCTCAAAGTGGGCGATCTGGTAAAAATAACCGACGGACCGTTCAAGGAATATGACGGCAAGATCGCGGAAGTGAACGAGGAAAAGGGAAGCATAAAGGTCCTCGTCCCCATCTTCGGCCGCGATACCGCCGTGGAACTTGATTCGCTCCAGGTAAAAAAAGTATAAAACCATGTCACAACAGTGTTTTTTCTGCTCGCAGAACTTAAAAGAGGTTGATTATAAAGAAGTGGATCTCCTGAAACGTTTTGTTTCAAGCCAGGCGAAGATCATTGACCCACGCCATACGAGCACGTGCGCGAAGCACCAAAGGAAGCTCGCCCAGGCGATCAAGCGCGCCCGTTATATGGGGCTACTGGCCTACGTCCGGAAATAGCCGCCCGCACCGGCACCGCGCCGGAAAGCATCTTTCATGTCCTCCTTGAACCAAACGCTTTTTCTCTTCATCCACAACTTCGCTGGCCGGAGCGTTTTTCTTGACGACCTCGGCATTTTTTTTGCGAAACACCTCCCCTACCTCATGGTCGTTGGATTTCTGGTGCTCGTGGGCTACGAGGATGGCTGGCGGAAAAAGTTCTATCTTTTTTGCGAAGGCGCGATCGCCGTCATGCTCGCGCGCGGGATCCTCACGGAAATCATCAGGTTTTTCTACCACCTCGAACGGCCGTTTTCTTTCTATAATTTCACGCCGCTCATCAGCGAATCGGCGTGGTCCTTCCCGTCCGGGCACATGACGTGGTTCTTCGCGCTTTCGCTCACCGTCTGGTATGCGAACCGGAAATGGGGATGGTGGTTCTTCGGGCTTTCCGCGGTGATGGGCATCGCGCGCATCTACACGGGCATCCACTGGCCATTGGATATTCTGGGCGGCGCAGCCATCGGCCTCCTTTCGGCGTGGTTCGTACATTGGCTCCTACGGAAGAGCCGCACGGCACTATATTCCTAACAAATTTTGCCCGCACTTAGGGTTGTTCGAATCCTGTCCTGTGCACTTTGTTATAGTTAATTTAATGAAACGAGGCTCGGCATTGATTGTACTAGGTCTTGTGCTGATCGCTATTATTGTTGTTGGTATTTTGGTTTACTGGCGCGACAGACAATATCAGCAGCAGAACAGTCAGCCTACTAAAATTTCCTGGCTAGACGCACAGGCGCTAATAAGCCAATGCCGGGTGAAATATCTTAGTTACTCCTACGGCTTTCCTCCCCCCGAGGGTGTCACGTTGGGTCTTAAGAATGGGAAAGAAATAGAGGTTACAAATTATCCTTCAGCAGACGATGCCCACGCGGCTATTCTACGTGCAAGTTCTACGTGTGGCCCCATCCCGTTTAGCATATTTGTTCCCTAGGTACCATATTACTCCACAGAATCGTTTGAACATCGCCCAGTCCCGTGCACTAATTAAAAAGACCGTTCTCGGTCGGCGAGACTATACTTAGTCAGCGAGCCATTTCTGGCGTGACGATATTGCTATCCCGCACGGCTGAGTGCCGTGGAGAAGAACCAAGTCACCGGGAGAAGTCCCGCCAGCCACGCGGGACCGTACAGGAACCACTGCCACCGCCGAGGCCGGAAAAGAAATATGAGCGGTGCCCCCAGGAGCAGGAACATTACCGCCAGGAACGTTTTTCCTTCGGCCCGCAGGAAGAGCTCTTCGTAGAACCACCTGCCTTCCGCGACGGGCCGCTCCTGGCAAGTATTGAACCAACCACCCCAAGCGGGTTCACACACCTTATACGCGTTCAGCCTCACCGTGAGTGGGTTAATGGCGAACCGATCGTGTCGGCTCCCGAAGTAGACCCCCTCTCTGCCGCATCCTTCTTGTGTTACAAGCAGCGTAAAAAGGGACGGCAAAAAAAAGACCACAAACAACTTTGCCGGAAACAGCAACCAGTTTCTTCTCATCGCAATCTCCTTTCAAGGGGCGAATGATTTTGGTAAGGAGGTCGAAGCTGTACTGCTTAAACAGCCTCCCACTGCCGCACCGCGCCGGCGCAGTCAGGAAGTTCTTTAAGGAGTCTTACCAATACTCCGCACGGGGCTGCCCCATACACAAGTCTTATAACAAGACAGGGGTCATGAGTCAAGTTATCTCCGCCGTGAGAACTGCAGCTCATAGAGCCGCCGATAGGTGGGGCTCTTTTTGAGAAGTTCCTTGTGGCTGCCGGTTGCCTCAATTTCGTTGTTTTTGAACACGACGATGGTGTCTGCGTTCAAAATGGTGGAGAGGCGGTGGGCGATCACAATGGAGGTGCGGTTTTGAATGAGCGCGTTCGTTGCTTCGGTAATGAGGCGCTCGCTTTCGGTGTCCAGATGACTCGTAGCTTCATCAAGAATGAGGATCCGGGGGTCGCGGAGCACGGCGCGGGCAATGCCGACGCGCTGGCGTTCGCCGCCGGAGAGCTTAATGCCGCGTTCGCCGACGACCGTGTCGTAACCGTGCTCAAGTTTCATAATAAAATCATGTGCGAGGGCGGTCCTTGCGGCGTTTTCAATCTGCGCTTGCGTCACCGTCGGCCGGCCGTAAGCGATGTTCTGCGCCACCGTCCGCGAGAAAAGATCCACCTCCTGTGGAACGACGGCGATCTGCCGCCGCAAGCTTTCCTGCGTCACATCGCGGATATCAACGCCGTCTATCAAAATGCGCCCCTTCTGCGGGTCAAACGAACGCAAAAGCAGATTGATGAATGTGGTCTTCCCGCTGCCCGAGCGTCCCACGAGCGCGAAGGTTTTTCCCGCGGGGATGATAAGATTGATGTTCTTGAGCGCGGGCTCGCGGTCACGATAACCGAATGAAACATTCCTGAAGGCGATCTGCCGTTTGAGCGGCGGGAGCGAAGGGGCGTTCTTTTTATCGGTCACCCTGACCGGCTCGTCCAAAATGGCGAACATCCGCTCCACGCGCGTTGCGTTGCGGCGCAAGCGCGGGAAAATTATGGAGAGCTGTGAAAGCGGCTGGTAAGCCATATTTTGCAGCGTGATAAAGAGCACGAAGTCGCCGATCGTCGCCGTGCCGTTAAAAACGAACCATGCGGAAAGGCCAAGGACCGCCACGCGGCCCACGGTCGCGATCGCGGCTTGCACGTTCTCTATCACGCCCCAAAGCCGCTCGGCGCTGTATTGTATCTCACGCGCGGCCGCCAAAAGCCCCTTTTTGTGTTCCGCTTCGGCTTTTTCCTGCGAAAATTTCTTCACCGTAAGAACGTTGCCCGCCACGTCATACATTTCCTTTGAAACATTTTCAAACGCATCGTTCGCGCGCTGTTCGATCAGATAGATCCGGTTTGAAAGATGCTGCGTCGCGAAAAAATAGATGGGGAAAGGAACGAGGATAGCGAGCGCGATCCAGACGTTTTGATAGAGGAGCGCCGCAAACGAGCCGATAAAGATAATGAGCGGCGGCAACAGGTTTTGCCCAACGATGTCGTTCAGAATGACGTATGCCGACGTGCCGCCACGTTCAATGCGGCCGATGATCTGCCCGCTTGAAGAACCGTGATGGAACAGCGTATGCAGCTGAAGGTATTTTTCAAACGCGGCGTGGCGCAGCCGGTCTTCCACCGTGGTCACCAGCTTAAAGAGATGATAATTGTAGCTTGATTGGATAGCGCTGCCTACAACGGTCGCAGCAAGCATGCCGATCCCTGAGTAGATAAGCACGTTCCACGGCAAAGCGCCGCCGACCTTCAAAAAATTCGTGAGTGCGTCGATCAAAACTTTTATGATGAACGGCACCGCAATGTTCGCCCCCTGCGCGATCGTGATGAGGACGAGCAAAAACGCGGCTGCCAGCTTGTGGTCCTTAAGAAGCACTATGACGCGCCGGATAGCTGATGGTTTTTGGACTGGCATAGGATGGTCCATAAAATTCTAAAACAATGGCGACAAAAACTAAAAGGGGGCCTGCGTGAGAAAAATACTGTGGTCGCAGGCCCCGTCCTCAGAAGGGATTGGTGAGCGGGGTCTGCTCACCTAGCTATCACTAGCATACCCACTATCTGCCACCAGTATACCTCTGCTCCTGTTTTATGCAAGATTACCCCGCGCTTCCTTTCCCACCGCCTCGCCTATGTGCGCATAGCCGTCGCGCGCGAGGAGTTCCACAAGCCCCCGGTTGATCTTTTTGACCGCCGTGGGCCCTCTGTAGATAAGACCTGTGATGATCTGCACTAGGGATGCGCCGGCTTTGATCTTTTCGTAGGCATCCTCTGCGGTAAAGATGCCGCCGAGGCCGATGATCGTATATTTTCCTTTGGCCGCGCGGTAGATATGCCGGATAAGATTTGTGGAAAGTTCGCGGATGGGCTTTCCCGAAATGCCACCGTCGGGAATGCGGTTCAGATGCTCCCGCGAAGATTTTAAATTGAGAATATCGCGCTGCTTCGCAAGGTTGCCGACGACGAACCCATCAACGAAAGGATATTTCTTAACGACCGCAAGAATGTCGTCCACCTCCTTCTTGGTAAGGTGTGTGGAAATCTTGAGGAGCACCGGGCACGTCTTTTTTTCTTTCGCGATCGCGGCTAAGAGGCCTTCCAAAAGGCGCGGGTCCTGGAACATACATCCGTCCTGCGCGTTCGGACAGGAAACATTCAGGGTTATATAGGAAAAATATTTTCCGAGCATACGATACGTTGCCGCATAATCCTCCACCGATTTTTCCCCTTTGATGTCCGCACGATTCGTTTTTGCAATGTTCACGCCTACGGGAATGGAAAAATGCAGCCGCTGCAGTTTGTGAAGAACCGCATCGGTCCCGATGTTTTTGAGGCCATAATAGACGATAAGCGATTGGTCGGCGGGAAGACGGGCGAGCCGGAGCCCCTTGTTGCCTCCATAGGGATGGTGCGTTATGGCGCCCACTTCCACAAAGCCGAATCCGACGGACGGCATGATCTCTGTGAGGCGAACATCTTTATCAAAGCCCGCCGCGAGCCCTACGGGATTCTTGAAATCAATGCCTAAGACCCGCGCATGGAGAGCGGGATGATCATATGCGCAAAAAACGCCCGTGAGCCGGCGTCCGAGAGAAAAATTCCCGAGCGTTTCGCCCACCCAAATAAAAAAATCATGGATGCGCTCCGGATCAAAACAAAAAAGGA
>Ga0187878_1000785_pt1 | contig 33760 bp, 30 predicted proteins | sample June2016WEW_17_1_FD_132979 | JGI IMG/M metagenome (GOLD analysis project Ga0187878, IMG submission 132979) | Peatland microbial communities from SPRUCE experiment site at the Marcell Experimental Forest, Minnesota, USA - June2016WEW_17_150 | ecosystem: Environmental > Terrestrial > Soil >...
AACATTCCCGCACATGAGGGAGGTTATAGACGCAATCAGGAAAGCTCAACTCCGTTCCAAAACAATAGTTGGCGGCGCTCCCCTCAACATGGAGACAGCGAAGTCATTGGGCGCAGACGGATATGGCAGAGACGCCGTAGAAGGAGCAAACATCTGCAAACAATGGATGGTTGCGAAGCATCTGAAGTCGCCCAATGCCGCAAAATGACAAAATTCTCTCCAAAAACGAGCGATGAGTCGCCGCCAAGGCTTATATGTTGCCATCGAGACACAGCGCGAAAGACCTGTCTCCGCATATCGAAAAGCCGATGATGCGAGGGTCAGGGGTCAGATTTCAAGAAGGATTGTCTCGTGGCGTTCACACGCATCTTCTTTGCGACAGATGTTCACGGATCTGAAAAGACCTACATCAAGTTCCTCAACGCGGCTGCGTTCTACAAAGCTCAGGTCTTGATCCTAGGCGGGGATATTACTGGAAAAGTGATTGTACCTATTGTCAAAGGTCCCGATGGGTACTCCGCCAAGTTTCGGGGGATCGACCGTGCGGCAAAGGACGATTCGCAACTTGCAGCGTTAGAGAACGAGATCCGTATGTCAGGTTCCTATCCATATCTCACCTATCCAGAGGAAATGCATCAGCTGCAGCTTGACGAAAACAGGGTTCACTCGATCTTCAAGGAGCTCATGCTTGACACGCTGAAGAGATGGATACAGATGACTGAGGAGCGGCTCCGTAACAGTGGAGTCAAGATCTTCATGACGGGAGGGAACGATGATCTTCTGGAGATCAAGGACATAATCAGAGCATCTGACTACGTTATCGATCCCGAGGACAGAGTTGTCGATATCGACGGCAAACATGAAATGATCAGCTTAGCGTGGAGCAACCCAACCCCGTGGAATACACCTCGCGAGTGCTCCGAAGAAGAACTCTGGCGCAAGATCGAAGCCATGGCCTCACAGGTCAAGAACATGAAGAGCTGCATATTCAACACACACCTCCCACCGGCGGACACAGTAATTGCGGAATGCCAGAAACTCGACAAGGACCTGAAACCCGTATTCGTAGGTGCAGAACCAGAGATGATAAGCGGCGGGAGCACTTCTGTTCAGAAAGCCATAGAGCAGTACCAACCCCTCTTGGGGTTGCATGGTCATATCCACGAAGCGAGAGGAAATGTCAAGATAGGGCGTACCCTGTGCATCAATCCCGGCAGCGAATCGAGCGAAGGGATCCTGCGAGGAGTCATGGTGAACCTCGAAGCGGAATCCGTCAAGAGCTACTTGCTGACATCCGGCTAGCCCACGAACAGGCCAACTAGCGATGCAGCAGAACGAGGCCGCAGAGACACCGTAATCATGCTGGACATTTTCTGAGGAGGCTCCGGCACGGGATGGCTCTGAGTCTTTTCAGATGTGAATCAGAGCGCTCCGCTATCTAGTAACTCAGGAATGGTCTTTCCTATCAATACAGCATATTGACTGGAGCAAGTCAAAGACAGAAAAAGGGGGAGTGGCGCGCGGAGACGCGCCAAGTCGGTTTAGGTAGGTGGCACTTCTTTGAAGATGAGACCTATGTCGATGCCCTTGCTAGCGTGGTACGCCTTGCTGGCGAAGTAGATCACGATGCCAAGGATGAAGATGCTACCGAAGAGATATGCGGTTAATGGCGCTGCGGTGCCGGTCAACAGTGGGTTCACCGTAACGGCGTAGGCTGCGTAGAACAGGAAAATCGCCGTTGCGAGGCCCACCCAGCTGATGACTGGTAGGCCGACTCGCTTCCTCATGAAGGCTGGTAGTTGGTCCAGCAGGGTCTTCCACTTTGTGAACGGGAAGACGACGACCGTGCAAGCCAACACCGCATAGCATAGTACCATCAGCGTGGAGCCTGCGGCGAAGAAGTTCGAGAAGCCCACGTAGGCATAGAAGTATGCTGTTACAACTGCTATCAGCCATGTGGCGACAAGCGCCCAGTGGGGGGTCTTGAATCGGGCACTGACATCGGCGAACTTTGTCGGAATTAGGCGGTCGAATGCCCAAGCGAAGAAATATCGTGAGACTGTCACGATAAGTATGTAAGCAAATGCGATGTTCGCCAGAACGAAGGTCCCTAGGGCCACGAGAGTCAGCATTTGGTTCGGATAAGTCAGTATTCCTAGCATCAGGGGCATGCTTGGTGGCCACGGCAGCGGATACTTGACACCGTTATCCCACATCCACGACAACGCGACTAGCCAATTGTAGCTGGTCGCTTGGGTTTCAGCTAGCGCGCTAATGCTCCATATGATGAAGGCGAAGAGGTTTGAGAAGAGAAGCGCAAGTGGAATCGAGCGGTTCACGTTCCTGATTTCGCCGGAGATTGTTCCAGCGCCCTGTGCTGCCCCCGACATCAGCATGAATGTGAATGTGACACTGGATACCGTTGCGCCCAGCGTGATCGGAGCCAGCACCCAGCCACCTGACTTAGCTGTGTCGAAGACTGCCTGGTACGTTGTGTAGTTCGACATCAGAAGGTCCCATTTCTGAGCGAAGATGGTGGGGTTGGAGGTTCCCATGACAACCCACATCAGGATCAAGGCGATCACTTGGATCACCCATCCCGAGTAGAGCAGGGCCTTTCCCAGCTTGTGTCCGAGTATTGCGAATGCGGAGTAGATGGTGAAGATCACAAAAGCGAATACGAAAGTCCCATCGGGAGTGTTCAACCATGTTGCGAAAGCAACCAGGCCAGGAGCATTGTACAGCGTACCCCACACGACAAGCGAGATGGAGATTGTGAATCCATAGGTGAAGCACACTGTCAGAGGACCGATCACCAGGAGCATGTAGTAGTAGACGGTCGACCATGCAAACCCTATCGAGGGGTGCGTTATTCTTGCGAACCACACGTAGTCGCTGCCAGATCGCGGCATCGCGAGAGCTATCGCCCAGTAGCAGATCATCAGCAGGGCCATCGGGATCATTGCAACCGCAAGTGCACCAACAAGGTCAGCACCGGGCCAGAACCCGAAGAACCACGGGAACTGCAGAGTAGTGTTGAGTATTGAGAAGATAATCAGTGTGTAGATGAGGATCGTGTCTTTGGCGTCGTAGGGTCTGACAAGACCACTAGTTTTTCTGACGAAGACTGATCTTTCTGACAAGAGAATCTTCCTCGGCATTACCTGCCTGCGGAAATGTATTTGAAACTTGCCGTGCTGCCAGGATGCTGCCTGCAACTCGGGGGGGGGGGGAAGAATCAAATACGGAGGTCGTTGCGTAGGTTGGGCAGGCCAAGGTCATGTCGGTCCCTTCGAGCTCAACAGAAGGCTTCGTGCAGGAAGCCACAAAGATCGTCGACTCTGCGAACAAGGAAGGCATAGTCCTGAGGATCTTGGGCGCCAATGCCGTGAGGATTCACTGTCCAAGATTCGCTTATCTTCACGACGCCCTCCAAAGAGAAATCACAGACATCGATTTCATCGGATACGGCAAACAGAACGGCAAGGTGCTCAAGCTGCTGGACGAGCTCGGCTACGTTTCTGATAAACGCATGCGCATGTTCCAATTCCTTGGAAGATTTCTGTTTGAGAATCCTTCCAACAAGCGTCACATAGATATCTTCTTTGACAAGCTTGAGTTCTGTCATACAATCGACTTCAAGGGGCGGCTCGAACTCGAGTACCCCACAATCTCCTTGAGCGATATCTTCCTGCAGAAGATGCAGATCGTTCAGATCAACGAGAAGGACATAAGGGATATCATGGTTCTGCTGAGAGAGCACGAAATCGGGGGCCAAGCCAAGGAAACGATAGACGGCAATTACATCTCTGGTCTACTGTCGAGAGACTGGGGGTTCTACTATACGGTCACTACGAACCTCGGCAAGGTGCGAGCGTTCCTCCCAGAATACCAGGGGCTATCTCCCGGGGACAGGTCCGATATCAACGCCAAGATCGACCGACTTTCAGAAGCCATAGAGAAACGTGAGAAATCTTTAGCTTGGAAGATGAGGGCTCGGACGGGCACAAGGCAACGATGGTACAGAGAAGTTGACGAAACCGGCCTCTAGTTCACCTTTTTTCACATGGTTTCTTGTACGCCAAGGGTTTCTAGTGAAGGGTGACAGAAGTGGCGTGCATGAGACTGAATGGCAAAGCCGCAACGGCAGAGCAATAAGAAAGAATCGGATCTCAGAAACTGGGCAATCAGGGCCAGTAAGTGCTGCGTTTCCAAGTGCAGCGTTCCAGAAGTTCGATTGTGGTTCCGAAGGTCTTGTCGATCGGCAGATAGGCGTACTTGTTGTCGTCGCCGGGGATCATGCACCATTTCTTTTCCGATGGAAGCGCTTTGCCATCTGGGCCACATAGAGTGATTCCTTTCTTCTTCATCTCGTCGTAGAACTCTTCCATGTTTTCAACTTCGACGCAGAGCTCGAACATTGTCCCTGGACCTTTCTTCTTCAGAAACTCCAGGCATGGTCCACTGACGGGAGCCAGCAACTCCACATAGTTGTCTCCCTTTGGGAAGGGTAGATAGACGTAGTTGATCTCCTCAGTATCGTTTTTCGCATGGAAATGCTTTGGCTTCTCACAACCGAGCGCTTCTCGGTAGAAGTCGATTATCTTCTCGTCGAGTTTCTCGACTACGATACCAATATGATCCAGCTTCACTTTCAACCTAATCGCTTCGCGAGGATCCTGTCGTGAATCCGCTTAACGCTTTCTTGGGCTTTTGCTTTCGTTGCCCAGCGAGATCGATCTGTGCTCCGAGTCTCTCTAGAAGATTGCGATTGGGTTGAACAGTGAACCGGTGCCTCGTGGCAATCGGAGTGGCGCAACAACGACCATGAATTCCCAACGGTGTTCCTCTTCACAGACTTTGGCCAACTCCTCGAATTGAAGGCTGTCTGCGACAGTCATCCCCATTGCGCTTATCTGCAGAGCATGAATGGGATAGGGAAGTCCCTCAACGTTGCTCGGAACGGTTTCACCATCACCGTCAGGCAGGAATGCTGCGATTTTGCGTTCATGTAGCATGAGCATCGTGCTTGCGTGCAATCCGGCTTTGCCTTCACCGTCATATGTGTTGTTCCATGGGCCAAGCTCCAAGCGGCGACGATGGTGCCCGGTGCGAAAAACGAAGATGTCTCCTTCACTAAGTCGTACACCTTCGGCTTTTTCGTCAGCCTCGAGCTCCTCGGTTGTCACAGCCTCGCCTGGTTCCAGCCACTTGATTCCTCGCAAACGGGGAATGTCAAGCATCAGGCCACGCCCCACGACCCCATGAGCCATCATGGTGATGTCCATGAGTGTGGGGCCTTGGGAGGTTACACTACTGGCTGGCTTGCCATTGTACAGCTTGCCCTTGTAGGCTACATGACAAAGAGCGTCAATGTGGGTGTGGCAATCTCCGTGGGCCTCACAAGCCATGTAATCTAAGGCAAATGACTCCTCACCCAAGCCGGAAGAGATGTCGTGCCCCTGCACCATGTAGCGGACTGCCGGACGTGGATTGTCCGGGCCTGCAACCGTGTTGATCGGTATCGCTAGCGAAACTGAACGACCAGAACGTACAAGCGCTGCAGCAGCTCTAACATGTGCTGGAGTGATGTAGTTGAGGGTTCCTCGTTCGTCATCTGGCCCCCAGCGTCCCCAGTTAGAGACCTTCTGGAAAAGGTGGTCGAACTCTTGAGCAGACATATGTGCGGGTTTTGTCTTCATCCTAACGCTCATCCTACCTTCACCGTGGGTCCCTCATGTCGGATACTAGACTACTTAGAATCTTGCCCCCCAAAAAAAATATCTACTGAAGCAGATATCAAGTCGAACTGACCGAAGGAGTTATCGGTAGAAGTACCTCTACCCTGAGGACGGAATCGGATGGTGCAACGTTGTATCCTTCAATCGTTCCCACTAGAGTCGGAGAAATGAAGGGACTTGTTCTCGAGAACGAGAAGGTTCGAATCGTCCTTACTCCGGAATTTGGGGCGCGAATTCTGAGTCTCATCTACAAGCCGACCGAAACCGAGTTTGCATGGCACAATCCCCAGGTCCCGGTGGGGAACCCCGCCTATCAACGTCAGCATGAGGATGTAAGTGGGCTCTTCGAATGTGTACCGACCTGTGAAGGTTGCACTATCAAAGGAAGGAAACTTCCTATGTATGGGGAGGTGGCCTTTGAGCCTTGGCGTCTCGTCAGAACCGAAAAGAAGAGTCGCTCCATTGTCGTGAAGTTGCAGCGGAAATGTGAAGTGTATCCACTCATTGTCCACAAAGCTCTGACAATTTCCAAGAATGAATCCATGGTCGTAGTAAATCATAGATTGACCAATTTGTCTGATGAAGTGCTCGAGTACCACTACAGTTCGCACAATACTCTTCAGATAAACCCCAACTACCGAATAGTTCTGCCACATGAAGTTACAAAAGTCAAGCGTGGAATGGCGGTCACTGATCGTCTCGGAAACTTGGGAGACGAGATCCCGTGGCCAATAGCAACTGATAGAAATGGAAAGGCCGTTGATCTCAGTAAGGTCGGTCAGCCCACGGAGGGAGTCGGAGAGAACCTCTATTCGCCCAAGCTGAAAGAGTCATGGGCCGCCGCATTCAATGAGTCGCGAAGGGAGGCTATTGGATTCTCATTCGACTCCAAGGTCGTTCCCTACCTGCTTGTTTGGACGAACTGGGGAGGATACTTGGGATACTACCACATAGCACTCGAGCCCACCACAGGTAGACCTGACAATCTGGAGGTCGCCGTGAATGAATGGAAGAACTATGCTGCGCTCGAGCCGAAAGCTGAAGTATCTTGGACCACGAAGATTTTTCTGGAACACAATGTCAAGCACGTAGAGAGAGTATCAGCAGAGAAAGGAATCATCCAATAGGACGCGACGATGCTCCAGCCTTGCGCCGTGAACCAAAATCCGCTATCGGATCAAACCGAGACTTAGCCACTTGACCGGTCTTCTCGATAGTCTTCACCCGGGCGAAGAAGCAGTCGCAACCGGCGCCGTTGGTGCGCTCAACGATGATTGCCCGATCCCAAATACTTACCGAGGCCACGGCCATGCCATCGCAAAAAGCGTTCCCATGAAGCCACTGATGTCGGAGCTCCTCGGGAAAACCACAAATAAGAGATTAGATCGAGATGCCGTCCCGGTGTTGCGAATGAGGTTGAAAGACAAAGTGGCAATTGTCACTGGATCCTCACGCGGAATAGGAAAGGCTATAGCGAAACTGTTCGCGCGGGAGGGCGCTAAGGTCGTGGTCAACTACAATGCATCTGAGAAAGAAGCGACAGCTGTCGTCGAGGAGATTAGACGTGAGGGCGGGACCGCGATTCAGGTGAAGGCCGATGTCTCAAAGTCCGAAGACGTTAGGAAGATGGTGCAGAGGGCTGTTCAGGAATTTGGCAGGATAGACATCTTGGTAAACAATGCTGGAGTGCACGTGTCGAAAGACCTCTTTGACGTTACCGAAGACGAGTGGGACAGAACTATTGACGTCAACCTAAAGGGGGCATACCTCTGCTCGAAGGAAGTCGCACCAATCATGGCCAGGCAGAAGAACGGAAAGATCATCAATATCTCTTCAAACTCCGGCGAGTACCATCAGACAGCCATGCGTTACGTTGAGTATGTAACGTCAAAAGCAGGCATGAATGGACTCACTAGGTCATTAGCGTTGAGGCTCGGACCCCATATTAGAGTAAATGCCATACTACCAGGTTACATAAGGACGGAGATGGTAGCCCACTTCACACCAGAAGATGAGAAGATGTTGATGAACGAGACTGCGCTCAAGAGGTTCGGAAATGTGGAAGACGTAGCCTACAGTGCATTGTTTCTTGCATCCGACGAATCGGACTTCATAACCGGCGAATTGATGTTCGTAACGGGCGGCCGAGGCATGTAGAGAAAACTACATCCAGCATGATCCATTCTGCTTGAGAAACACATCCGCTGGCACTCTGCCAGCACGGCCGAAGTACTTGAGCCTCGGCCCTAGCTCGGATCGCAAGTGGACCGCTATGGGTAAGTGTAGGCTGCTTTCATTGAGATGGCGTGTCCACTGACTGTTTCGGCGGTCATCTTCAGGACTGGATCCGTATCCATATAGTAGAAGCGGATGTCCTCGCCCAGCCTTCCGCTCATTATTACATCTATGCCGTTCTTCTTGAAGTTCCCAAGCGCTTCCTCTACTTTCTCTGACGGGGCCACGACGGCCACATGGTGAAGTCCCTCACCTTTCTGGTCTAAGAATTCTCTGTAGATGCTTGGGCCCTCAACGGGCTGGAGAATCTCGAAGTCTATAGGGTCGCAGTGAACTTCGGCACCGATCATCGTATAGTGTACGGGCTTCCCATGGACCATTGTATCGTGAAGGATCGGAGGCTTGTGCTCGTAGACACTCCATGGCCCCCAACCAAGGACTTTGTGATAGGCTTCCATCGTCTTGCGCAGATCTTTCACGACAACCGCAATCTGAGTGATCCTCATGCCTGGCGGAACAGAAGGTTTCTTCACGCGTGTTCCTCTCCAACCGCGTGACATTTCCTCGAGCATATAATAGGCTCGGTATCTTGGCCGCCCAGACATAGGAAGGGAAATGGAAAATGCGAAGCGTATGAAGGGAGTGGCAGCTTATCTAGATAGGACTTCTTTGTTGAGCAGGTACTTCGGCTGCCGCCCTTCCAAGACCGCGATCACATCCTCGGCAGCGGTTAGGGCGATAAGCCTTCGAGTGTTGATAGCGGCGCCTGTATGGGGGAGAAATAGGACGTTTGGAAGTTTGTCGCCGAGCTTATAGAAGGGGGACTTGGGGGTAGGCGGCTCCTCTGACAGGACGCTGAGACCTGCTCCGCCGAGTCTTTCTTCGACAAGGGCATCATAGAGGGGTTGCTCCTGAATGATCGGGCCACGTGCAGTATTCACAATGACCGCGCCCTTCTTCATCAGCGATATCTCTCTTTTGCCTATCATGCCTCTCGTTTCAGGGGTTAGAGGAGTGTGTATTGTGACGATGTCTGAGCTGGCCAGTAACTCCTCTAGAGGAACGTACTGAAGATTCCACTCTTTTTCCAGATCTTGTCTTCGAATCGCGTCATAGTAGAGGACTTTCATTCCAAAGCATGCTGCTCTTTTTGCTACTTCGGCACCGATCTTTCCAAGGCCGATGATTCCGAGAGTCAGTGGGTAAATGTCAAGGCTGATTGCTGACGCCATTTCAATGTCATATCCTCCTTCTCTGACATGTCTGTTTAGCTGAGGGACTTTTCTGAGCACACTGAGCATTAGTGCAAATGTTTCATCTGCAACTGCCTTCGCAAGCTCAGGAATGGGTGTCCACGTGACGTATATGCCCCTCTGCGTTGCGGCAGCGAGATCAACAGTCTCATAACCGACTCCGATTCTTGCGATTATCTTCAATTTCTTGGCAGAGTCCATGACCCTTGCGGTGTAAGGGTCTATTCCTGCTAGAACCGCCTCCGCATCTGAAAGCTCGGCGATCAGCTCCTCCTCCGTATGAATTCTCCCCAGGATATTCACCTTCAGTTCAATGTCACGAGCCTTGAATGTCTCGGAAAGATCTGTTAGGAACTTGGTCGAATCTCCAAGGCGAAAGGTGAACAAACACTTCTTCGTCATAAGATTCACGCCTACGACCAACCGTCGCGAATCGATATTAGCCTTGTGACAGAACTTAGGGATTGAGTCGTTTTCGTGGATCTACTGTCGATACCTTCCACGGATGCGTACTATTCTCAATCATTCTTGTGAGAACGTGCAGTCGTCATGTGCAGTCTTGGCTTGGTCGCCGCATGTGAAAATACGTCTTAGGAAACAGAGACCAGCTGCCAGGGTGCCGATCGTCAGGACACTTGGCGTCGTGATTGAACCTCCGACTTGTGTGCGGCTCGGGGACCTTCCTCTCTCTCCTCCGGGTCACCGATCCACCGCAGGATTCTTTTGGGAGGTACTCTCTGAGCAGTATCGTCTCAAGCCTTGTCTTGAAGACGGCTGCGAGTTGGCTAGCCTCTGACTTCGAAGTCGCAGCCTAGGTCTTCCGCAATCTCTCTGCACTTGTTAACATCTATGCCTTCGAGGTCTACGACAGTCAACCTCACTTTGGAGAGGTGCTTCCTGCAAGCTCTGGCAAAGTCGAATACGCCCTGATACGAACCGGGTAGAGAAGGCCTGCAGAGCCGTTCATATTTCTCCCGAGTCTCGGCATTGAGGCTTATCGATACATAGTCAATGCCTGCATCACTCAACTCCTCAGCCACCTTCCTGCCCGGATTCCTCAAGTTAGCCAACCCGTCGGTGTCCAAGCGAACCTTCAGATCTGGGTAACTCTGCTTGATTCTCCTGGTCAGACCAAGGACCGTGTCCAATCTGGTAGTAGGTTCGCCAAAGCCACACCAGACGGCTTCCGCATCTGATACCTTCACCTCATCCTGGAACGCGGTCCAGATCTCATCGTCGGTCGGCTCTCGATCGAGCCACAGCCTGTAGCCAGAAAGATCAGGAAAGGAATTCCTGACGCAGAAGCGGCAACTGTTTGAGCATCGGTTGGTGATGTTCAGGTAGATTCTATGAAGTCGAGGGGAGTATCGATAGACAACTGACCCGCCAAGCACGTCCATTTCACCGAAGCCTCATTGAATGCTCCTCATAATAGTTCGAATCCGCAATTAAGGGCACACAATAATTTGAAAAGGAATACTAATTTGTCGTTACACTCGCCGTGCCCTCTATTCGAAACGAACCTTGTCTCGACAATGACGGGGCTGCAGACCAAGCCCTCATCCCCGGTGACGGAACGGTTACGCTGCCTACCTCTCTCTAGAGATGGCGTTCAACTATCAACAAGATCCGATTCGGCCGCCTACAGGGCTAGGCGCTTCATCTGTAAGCTACTCAGAGAAACGGCATGTGCCTTCTGAAACGCGAGCAGACACATCTTCAAAGGAGACGAGTGTCTCGGCTCGGTGCGGCGTATCGAGAAGCGGCGTGTGCCTGGAGCAGTTTGTCCTATAGGAGCGACGGAGTAGACTCGGAAATCAAGAGGTCACTGTCTCGTCATGTCGATGATGGAGAGCTTGGGGGCACCGGAAGGAGTAGTGGCTACGGCGTTACGCTCCGAAAAGAGGCCCCTTAGTTCTTGTCACCTGGAGCCATAGATACGGGCTATGTCGCTGGGTAGTTCTGTCTGTACGTCGTTTCAACTCACATTCACTGCTACAGACAAGTGCTAGCGCAGTCGAAGCGGCAAGGCTCTTAAGCGTCTCTGAACATGCGAAGAGCGGTTTCAGGAAAATGCGGTCTCCGAAATCGATTGGGTCCGTTCCATACACCGACTTTTCGAAGCATGGATTCACGAAAGAGAGACTTCTCAATATGCTTCGAAAGATGATTGAGATTCGAAGGTTTGAGGAACGTGTTGAGCGGCTGTTCCTGCAAGAAGGAGCTCTAATCGGGCCATCTCACCTCTACCTGGGAGAGGAAGCAGTAGCCGCTGGCGCCATCGGCGCGCTCAACGATGACGACTTGACAACCAGCACCTACCGAGGACATGGACACGCTATCGCCAAAGGCGCACCAATGAAGCCGCTGATGGCCGAGCTCTTCGGAAAGTCCACCGGCACCTGCAAAGGTCTCGGCGGCTCGATGCACATCGCGATATACCCCGAGAAAGGATCCATGTATGCAACAGCGATCGTTGGTAGCGGAATACCGATAGCCACCGGCGTAGGACTCGCGCTTCAGAAGGAAGGTAAGCGCCGAGTTGCTATGACGTTTTTCGGCGATGGCGCATCGAACACTGGCGCGTTCCATGAGGGAATCAACCTCGCATCTGTCTGGAAGGTTCCCGTGATCTTCGTCTGCGAGAACAACATGTACGCCATGTCTACTCGAGCAGACTACGCGGTCGCAGCAGAAAGCGTCGCTGCAAGAGCTCAAGCCTACAAGATGCGAGGCATGGTCGCTGATGGAAATGACCCAGTCTCAGTCTATTTGGCTGCGAAGGAAGCGATCGGTCTCGCGAGGAATGGTCAGGGTCCGACTCTTCTGGAGTGCATGACATACAAGCTACATGGTCACGGTGTCTACGATAGAGGTGACTACAGGCCCAAGGAAGAGGTTGAGGCGTGGCTCAAACGAGATCCGATCAAGGGGCTCGAAGCCAATCTACTCAAGGCCAACCTGGCAACGCAAGGGGACTTCGACAGAATTGAGAAAGAGGTCGCAGCGGAGGTCGAAGGGGCTGTCACATTCGCAAAAGCGAGTCCGGTCTTGCCATTCGATGAACTTGCGGAGTACGTGTATGTGAGGCAATGAGAATTGCCAGAATTGACTTATGCCGATGCTTTGCGTGAGGCTTTGCGTGAGGAGATGCTCAGGGATCCTCGCGTCGTGTTGATGGGCGAGGAGATCGGGGTCTTTGAGGGAGTATACAAAGTCACGCGAGGGTTGCTGAAGGAGTTTGGTCCGGAGAGAGTTAGGGACACTCCGATCTCTGAAGCTGCGATTGCCGGCGCCGCTGTGGGCGCTGCGCTAGGTGGCCTCAAACCGGTTGCCGAGATCATGTACATGGACTTCGTGACAATATGCCTTGACCAGATAGCGACGAACGCCGCAAAGATGCACTTCATGAGCGGCGGTAAGCTCAAGGTTCCATTTGTCCTCAGAACACAATACAGCCTCGGACGAGTACACGGTGCACAGCATTCCCAGTTCTTTCCGTCAATATTCTTCCAAGTGCCCGGCCTGAAAGTCATCTTACCTTCCACACCACATGATGCGAAAGGTCTGCTGAAAGCTGCCATCCGAGAAGACAACCCAGTAGTCTTCATTGAAAGCGGCGTACTCTACAGAACTAAAGGCCCGGTCCCCGACGGTGAATATGTTGTGCCTCTCGGCCAATGCGATGTCAAGAAAACGGGTAATGATGTTACAATAGTCGCGGTCTCGAGAACTGTCATCGAAGCCTTGGCCGCCGCTACGAAACTGGAAGAGCAAGGGATCACCGCAGATGTCATAGACCCACGAACGATCCAGCCGCTCGATTTAACAACAATCTTGGAGTCTGTGAAGAAAACTGGCAGGTTGATAATCGCGTCTGACGATGTCAAGTGTGGAGGAATTGGATCAGAGATAGCGGCTCGAGTAGTGGAGGAAGCCTTTGACACTCTGGACGCTCCGATCTTACGCGTTGCTTCCCCAGACATGCCCGTTCCGTTTTCGCCGACGCTCGAGCAAGCTTACATGCCCAACGCGCAGAAGATCATTGAAGCAGCACAGAGGTTGATCGGGTGAATTAGCGATGTTCAAAGTTGCGATGCCCCGCCTAGACCCCGGCATGCAGTCAGGCAAGATAGTCGAGTGGCTGAGGAAAGAGGGAGAACACGTTGAGAAGGACATGCCAATTGTCAGGATCGAAGGAGAGAAGACCACATTCGAAGTGAACTCTCCAGGAGCCGGCGTGGTCCGCAAACTCCTCTTTGACCCTGGCGCGGATATTCAGGTCGGGCAAACGATCGCGCTTGTAGGAGAACCAAACGAGCCTCTGCCAGTCGAAGCTGAGACGGTAGCTTCCGAGCCTATCATTGTGAAAGAAACTATCGTGGCTCCTGCTGTTACGCGGGTGGCAGAAGTGTCAGCCTCGCCCGTCGCGCGTAAGATGGCCAGAGAGGCAGGCATCGATATTTCGAAGATCAAGGGTTCGGGGCCTAGCGGCAGAATAGTCCGTGAAGACATCCAGAAAGCAATCGAGCAGATGAAGACACAGCCGGCAGCAAGTGCTGTTTCGGCTCAAGAGGCTAGGGCTGTTCCGGTTGCGAGAACGATCAAACTTGCGGGAAAACGGAAGGCAACAGCGGAGCGCCTCTCGTACGGTTTCCACACAACTGTTCCGGTCACGATCACAATGGAGGCACGAATGGAAGCGGTCCTAGAGCGGAGAAAAGAGCTTCACAGCCGAGCCGGTGAAGAGATCTCCATAACGGCGTACGTCGTCAAAGCCGCCGCAAAGGCTCTGGAAGATCACCAGATGATCAACTCATCCCTTGAGGGAGACGAACTGCGAGTCTACGGCGACATCAACGTGGCTGTGGCAATCAACACGCCTGACGGCCTTGTGGCCCCTACGATACCACAAACTAACAGGAAATCGGTATCTGAGATATCTCGTGGCATTCGTGATCTCACAGAACGGGCTAAGCAGAATAGGCTCACAGTTTCAGATCTCACTGGCGGGACCTTCACCGTGACGAATCTGGGTGGTTATGGTGTCGATCTCTTTGCGCCAGTCATCAATCCACCACAATGCGCAATTCTCGGCTTCGGCCGAACCTCTGAGAAACCCGTGATCGTCGAGAAGCAGGTGCGTGCGGCGTCGGTCACAACGCTCTCGTTGGTGTTCGATCACAGGATTGTCGACGGCGTTCCGGCGGCGCAGTATCTGCAGCGAGTCAAGGAACTACTGGAAGATCCAGAGAAACTCGATTGACCTCATCTGATTTTGCGGCTAGGGCGTGATCGCCACTTTGATCGCTGTGCCTTTCTGCATTAGACGTAGCGCTGCTTCAACCTCAGTCAGTTTCATTCTATGAGTAACGAGCGGCGCAACCTTAACCTGCCGTGTCGAGATCAGCCGCAAAGCCTCACGCACATCACTTGGCGTGTGATGAAATACTCCTTTCAAGGCGAGTTCTCCGTAGTGCACTAGGCCCGTGTCGATTGAGGCTGTGGTTCCTGCTGGACATCCGCCGAAGAGCACGGTAGTTCCGCCTTTCCTAGTAGCCCGTACGGCCAACTCCCAAGTCTCGGGTTTTCCGACAGCTTCGATTGTGACATCTGCTCCGCGGTTCTCAGTCAAGGCCTTCACTTGACTCGCCGGGTCGCCAGAGGTGATCGATTGGTCTACGCCGAGTTGGGTGGCCCTCTGCAATCTCTCAGAGCTTGCATCTGTAGCGACAACAGTCTTGGCACCACGGATTTTCGCAAGTTGTATATGCATCAGTCCGATTGGTCCAGCGCCAATGACAAAAACTAGATCATCTGTCTTGATGTTGGATAGCTCGATTCCGTGGACCACGCACGCCAATGGTTCAACGAACGCAGCGGACTCGAGAGGCACATCCTTCGGAACCTCGTACGTGTTCTGCTTCACGATTCGTGCTGGTAATCGTACGTATTCCGCGTAGGCCCCAGGAGAGGAGAATCCGACAAGGACCTCGTCCAGGCGATCACACAAGTTTGGCTTGCCGATCCGGCAATAGTAGCAGGACATACATGGTGCCGAATTTGCGGCGACAACTCTCATGCCTTCCTCAAAGCCTTCAACACCGTCTCCTACCTTCTCTACAGTTCCGGCGAATTCGTGTCCTATGATGAGTGGAGGAGTTGCGAGTCTGTGACCACGAAGAAACATCTTCAAATCTGTACCGCAGGTGAGCGCCACACGGTTTCGGATCAGCAGTTCGCCCTTGCCTATCCTCGGCAAGTCGACCTCTTCGACACGCAAGTCGCCAGGAGCATAGAAACGAGCCGCTATCAACTAATACTCACATCTTAGACCTATTTATGAACCATGACTTTCAAGGATGATTGAGCATCGTCTGCCGTGCGAAAAGCCTCTGCAATCTCGCTCAGGCGAAAACGATGCGTTATCATCTCAGTCAAACGGATCATTCCCGTTTCCATCATCTCCAACGCTCTTTGGATCTCATTCTCTGTCGTAGAGTAACTCGGAATGAGTTTGATTTCACGTATGAACACGTTGCTCGCATCGCAGTTGAATAGGCTTCCCTCTGGAGGAATCCCGAAGAGGAGGATCTTACCGCCCTTCCTGACGAGCGGAAACGAGGCCTCAATCGCTTTCACATTTCCTGACGCGACTATTACGTTGTCGACTCCGCGGCCCTCTGTTACGTCAAGGATCTGTCTACGCAAGTTCGTGTCCGCTGCGTTGAGCGCTTGATCAGCTCCGAACTTCTTCGCCGACTTAACCCTTGATTCGATCACGTCGGTGGCGACTATCAAGCCAGCTCCGAATGCTCGGAGAAGCCGTACATACGTGAGCCCCGCAGGTCCAGCTCCAATTATCAGAGTACTGTCTTCGCTCCGGACTCCGAGCCTATCTATGCCTCTTATGCAACAACCCGTCGGCTCCGCTAGAGCAGCCTCCTCATAGCTCATTCCATCAGGTAGCCTGAATACGGCGCCCTTGCTGACGTTCGTCTCGGGAACTCGGAAGTACTCTGCGAATCCGCATGGGTCGAGATTGCTCTTAGGAAACTCCTGACAGAGCGTATGGTCGCCACGCTGACAGTAGTAGCAGGTGTAGCAGGGTACGTGATGGTGTACCGCAACCCGGTCGCCTTTCGAATAACCCTCGACGCTCGCTCCTATCTCTTCAATCTCCCCGGTTACCTCATGTCCCAGAACAGGCGGGGTCACTCTCACGCCATGGAGTTTCTCTAGGTCCGTGCCGCAGATGCCGCATACCTCCATCTTTACGAGGAGCTCTCCGCGCTCCACTCGCGGCCTGCCAACATTCGCCAGCTGAAGGTGTCCCGCAGAATCAACAAATGCCGCTTTCAAGTAAGGCCAGGTCCCTTCACTAACTTCCAATCATGAATAAATGAACTTCCCGGTGTCGTTCTCAGATCCGGAAATAGTACCTCCCTCTCAGACACTCCTGTCCTGCTCCGAGTATCCGCACAAGGAAGCGTTCAAAGGCAGCTCTCCTTTCCGTAGACATCAGTCAGGTAGTGTTTCTCACAGTTCTCATACGATATCTTGCATCTCACTCTGTCTGAGATGCCCTGCGGGACATCTTGCGCGATCACCGCTGGCAAGATTGCATGGACGTGCTCCGGAGCGTCGAAGACACGAGTGAGTCGCGCACGATCTTCTGAAGTTGGAACTCGACGCATGCCTGTCGGGGATGAAGTCTCATATACTGCGGGATTCTAGGGCAGTTTGATAGAAATGAAGAAGCTCATCAACGATCCATTCCAAGTCACAGTGGAGAGCATCGAAGGCTACGCCAATGCTTACCCAGAAATTGTCAAATTGATTAGTCCCCACGTCGTCGCAAGAAGAGATGCGCCAGTCAAGGGCAAAGTCGGCGTGGTCATTGGTGGAGGGAGCGGACACGAACCGCTGTTCTTGGGATGGGTTGGATACGGAATGGCTGACGCTGCAGTTTTGGGCGAAGTATTTGCTGCGCCTTCGCCTCCATTCATTCTAGATGCGACAAGGGCCGCAAACGGTGGGAAGGGGGTGCTGTATGTCTACGGTAACTATTCTGGAGATAACATGAATTTTGACATGGCTTCGGAGATGGCGAAGGAAGATGGCATGGAGACTGAGACTGTCCGGGTCTGGGACGATATAGCTTCGGCACCGCCTGAAAGAGTACATGAACGCAGAGGTTTGGCCGGTGATCTATTTGTGATCAAAGTAGCCGGAGCGAAGGCGGAGACCGGCGCTCCACTTTCCGAAGTGAGAAGCATTACTGAAAGAGCTCGGGACAACTGCAGGACATTTGCAGTGGCTCTATCTCCTGCTACTATTCCTGCGAGTGGGCAACCCACATTCGCGATAGGTGAGAACGAGATGTATTTTGGAATAGGCGCTCACGGAGAAAGGGGGATCAAGAAGACAAGTCTATTGTCTGCGGACGAGACGGCCCAGATTCTAGTTGATGGAGTGGTCAAAGACTTGAGCCTACACGGTGGCGACGAAGTGAACGTCATAGTAAACGGGTACGGTTCGACGACACTGCTGGAACTCTACATCATGACCCGCAAGGTTCACGATATCTTAGGCAAGCTGCAAATCCGTATTCACAGAACTGAGGTCGGCAATTTCCTCACGACCCAAGAAATGGCAGGAGCGTCTGTTACGCTCATGCGCCTAGATGAAGAACTGAAGGCGTGCTATGATTCTCCAGCCTATGCGCCGACGTTTGCGAAGTGCCCAGACTTGGTGAGAAAGTCCGAATCTTAGAGGGCGCAGATATTGGAGGAAATGTTTGACTATGCTCTCATGAAGCGCTTCCTCCTCGCCTTGGCAGCTAAGATCATGAATGAGAAAGACCATCTGAACAAGCTTGACGCAGCATGCGGAGATGGGGATTTCGGCGTGGGGATGTATCTTGGTTTCAAGAGCGCCCAGAAGGCTGTTGAGGAACATACAACCGGGGATATCGGCACACTATTGAGCAATACAGGATCTGCCGTCTTATCCTCGGTTGGCGGTGCTTCCGGCCCAGTCTTTGGAACATTCTTTGCTGAGATGGGGGAAAAAGCGAAGGGCAAGAGCGAGATTCAGCTGGGAGACTTGGCGACGATGCTCGAAGGGTCTCTAGAAGGAATATGTCTGCGTGGGAGAGCGAAGGTGGGTGACAAGACCCTCGTCGACGCTCTAGAACCAGCCGTTAAGTCTCTCAGAGAATCTGTCAGCCACAAGACTGAGCTCCTGCCCGCGCTGCAGGGCACGGTCGAGGCTTCCAAACGCGGATGCGAGTCCACAGCAGACTTGGTGGCGAAGCACGGCAAAGCAAGATATCTCGGAGAACAAGCCGTAGGTCACATAGACCCCGGAGCATATTTAGTACAGATCATTTTCGAGACGCTCCTGAGCGTTTACAAATCGAGCACCCTTCAAAACTGACAAGATGGCACCCGTGAACCTACCAGAGAGCTGACTACCAGTGAGCGAAGACCAAGTAAGGCTTTGGAAGGAACTAATGCGTGGCCGCGCTCCTTCGCGCCGCTTTGAAGATTTTGGTTTGGTCAACACCAAGGCGATGTTTGAAAACGCGTCAAAGGGCGTGTACGCTATTCCAGCCTACAATTTCTACAATCTGGAACAGCTCAGAGGAATCGTTCATGGTTGTGTAGAGACCGATTCCCCCGCAATACTGCAGGTCTTGCGGCGATACTTGGATGATAGAAACCTCACGTGCCTCATCTTCATGGTGAAAGGTGTCGTCAAATCAGCCTCACAAAAAGGTGGCGACCTATCTCTGGCCCTAAACCTTGATCATGGGAACAACTTGGAGATATGCAAGAAGTGTGTGGACGCGGGTTTTTCATCGGTCATGATTGACGGATCCGCTCTCCCCTACGAAAGGAACGTTGAATTAACGAAGAGCGTAGTCGCCTACGCCCATCAATATGAGGTATGTGTTGAAGGCGAGCTGGGCGGCATAGCCGGAATGGAAGAACGTGCGACGCCGGAGCATATGTTCACGAAACCTCGGGAAGTTGAGAGTTTCATCAAAGAGACCGGTGTTGATAGCTTGGCCATATCGATCGGAACAGTGCACGGACCATTCAAGTCCAAACTTGAGAACAGGCCCGTACAGCTGAGGTTTGACATACTCGACGAAGTGAAAGACAGAGTCGGCGAGTTCCCTCTGGTGCTCCATGGCTCGTCCAACGTGCCTACTGAATATGTAGATATTGTGAACCAATACGGAGGGCGAATTGAAGGAGCTAAGGGGGTCAGCGATGATCAACTTCAGACAGCCGTCAGAAAGGGAATCCGCAAAGCGAACTTCGACACGGACATAAAGCTAATCTTCACCGCGACGGCCCGAGAACGTCTTGCACAATATCCGAATGAGTTCGACCCTAAGAGTCATCTCGACATCGCAGAAACTAGACTCGTAGAATACGTGAAGAACAGGAACAGGATACTGCTCGCAACCGGAAAGGCTTCACCATGATGTTGATCCTTCAGTACAGCTTCGAGGACTAGCAAAACCTATGGAGTCCGTCAAAGACTCCTACAAGCGAGCAGGTGTCACACACAGTTCATGCATTTGCAGATTGCACTGCCCCAAGTCAAGATGAAGGCTGAGACCAAGGATTGAACGATAGAATCAAGAGACTTCGAGAATTCAGCTTGAACACCAAGGCCCGTTTCTCAACAGAAAGGGCAGAGCTGATCACGGATTTCTATGGACGTATTCGGGGAGTCTCGGCTCCCGTCCGCAGGGCGTTGGCTTTCAAGTATCTGATGGAGAACAAGACGATCTGCATCAATGATGGAGAATTGATTGTGGGAGAGCGGGGGCCGTTTCCAAAAGCAGTTCCCACATACCCAGAACTATGCTGCCACAGTCTCCAAGATCTAGATGTCATCAGCGGCCGCCCAAAGGTGCCTTTCATTGTCAGCGCAGAGGACCGTGAGATCTACCAGAAGAAGATCATACCCTTCTGGCAAAGCCAATCCATGCGCGAAATGATCTTTCAAGAGATGTCAAGCGAATGGAAGGCTGCATACGAAGCGGGCGTCTTCACGGAATTCATGGAACAACGGGCCCCCGGTCATACGGTGCTGGGCGACAGGATCTATCGTCAGGGATTCGTGGACATCAAAACTGACATTGAAAAAGGCTTGCAGAGTCTGGACTATCTCGACGATCCACAGGCCCACAACAAGGGCGAAGAACTGAAGGCGATGTCCATCTGCGCAGACGCGATTGTTCGTTTTGCCGAACGGTATGCTGAGAAAGCACGGGAAATCACCGAGCGTGAGAGCGACCCAGACAGGCGCAAGGGGCTATCGACAATTGTGGATGTGTGCTCTCATGTCCCGAAATATGCGCCGCGGGATTTTTGGGGAGCCCTCCAGTCCTATTGGTTTGTCCATCTAGGTGTGATTACTGAGCTGAATACTTGGGACTCATTCTCGCCAGGCCGCCTTGATCAGCACCTGTACCCATTCTAAAAGATGGGCCTCGAAGACGGGACGCTTACTCCTGAAAAGGCGAAGGAGCTCTTGGAATGCCTGTGGGTGAAGTTCAACAACCACCCTGCTCCGCCAAAGGTTGGAGTCACAGCAGCCGAAAGCGGAACATACAATGATTTTGCAGCCGTCGATCTTGGCGGTCTCACGGTCGATGGTTCCCACGGAGTCAACGAACTCACCTACTTGATCCTTGACGTGATCGATGAGATGCGCCTAATCCAGCCCTCGTCGAATGTTCAACTCTCCAAGAAGCGCCCCGACCGTGTCTTGGAGAGAGCCTGTGAGATTGTCAGACAGGGATGGGGCCAGCCTTCGATCTTTAATGCGGACTTGGTCGTGGAAGAGCTCGTTCGCCAAGGAAAGTCAATTGAAGACGCCCGAACCGGAGGCACAAGCGGTTGCATCGAGACCGGCTGTTTTGGCAAAGAAGCCTACATCCTGACAGGGTACTTCAACCTTCCAAAAGTCTTGGAGGTCACACTCAACAACGGATTGGATCCCCGCACTGGAAAGAGGATCGGTCCGCAAACAGGAGATCCTGTGGTCTTCGAATCATTCGAGAGACTATTTGACGCCTTCAGAAGGCAGCTCAAGCACTTCGTTGACATCAAAGTCAGTGGAAACAACATCATCGAAAGACTGTACGCCGAACACATGCCTGCCCCTTTCCTTTCAACACTCATCGACGACTGTGTGAAACGAGGCAAGGACTACAACGACGGAGGTGCCAGATACAACTCATCTTACATAATGGGCGTCGGAATCGGCACACTAGCCGATAGCCTAGCTGCCATCAAGTACCATGTCTACGAGACGAGAGATCTCTCGATTGCGACACTCCTGCAAGCGCTCAAAAAGGACTTTCGAGACAACGAGAAGCTTCGCCTAACGCTTTGGAACAAGACGCCCAAATACGGCAACGATGACGACTACGCTGACAATCTGCTTAGAGCTTCGTTCGATGCCTTCTATGATGAGATCAACGGTAGAAGAAACACCAGAGGCGGTCTCTATCGAGTGAACTATCTTTCGACCACTTGCCACGTCTACTTTGGCCTGGTGACAGGTGCAACCCCAGACGGTAGGAGAGCTAGTGAACCTGTTTCTGAGGGCGTATCGCCCGTGCAGGGTGCAGATCGTCATGGCCCTACGGCTATCATCAAGTCGGTAGCCAAAATGGATCAAGTCCGAACTGGCGGAACACTTCTTAACCAGAAGTTCGCTCCCATGTTGCTGGATGGGGACAACGGCATTGGAAATCTCGCGAATCTAGTCCGCGCCTACTTCAAACTCGATGGTCACCATATCCAATTCAACGTGGTAACGGCCGAGACTCTACGTGAGGCTCAGACAAACCCAGAGAAGTACAGAGACCTCATTGTTCGAGTCGCTGGGTATAGCGACTATTTCTGCGATCTCAACAAGGCCTTGCAGAACGAAATCATCGCCCGTACAGAACACAAGTCCTACTGACGATCTGATGAAGAAAGCCTCTGTCGGGCTCGCGTACGGATCCGATAACGCGCTATGCCTAACTATCAGCCGACAAGCCTGATGCTCGCCCACAGTATCTACTGCTCCAGACCTAGTGAGGTCTTGATTCGTTCGAAGATGGGTCTGGCAAAAGTTCCAGCCTCCAGGCTCAAGACGATCGCATATTCCGGCGTTCTGAACAGCATCAAGGTGAGTTGCTGAAAGCATAGGAGAGAGTATCTGATCTTGCCAAGGTCGTCTTCTAGTTTCTGGGCCATTCCGAGTATCAAGTCCGGGATCAGTTCGATAAACTCCCGGACTTTGTTGTCTGATCCACTTGGCTCGAGACCCTGTCGCATGCGTGATACTTTGACATCATATTCAGGGCCCTTGCCAACAACTCCGACGTATCGTATGTTCTTGTCGACGGAGAATATTGTGTCAGCTATTTGTTCGGGGTCCATGATGCAAGGGCGTCCGTTGAGGTCGATATAAAGTCTCAGAAGTCTCAATTGCTCTTTGTCTTCTGCCATGCAGGAATTAGGCAGGTTCACGAAGAAGCGCCCAGAGATTTTTGCACCAACATGTCAGCGCTGTTGTTACGTGCCTGGGCAAGATCGTCCAACTGACACGCAGGAGGACAATGTCAACATCCGGTTTGGTCTGCGGGTCATGAGAATGACTGTGACGCGCTCGAGCTGTTCGATGAAGCCTGACTCAGGGTTCTAGAGCCAGCAGTGCGGCGCCAAGAGCGCCAGTGATCTGTGGATTGTCAGGCATCCATAACTCCACGCCGAGTTGTTTCGACAGATAATGTCGGAAAGCCGGATTTAGTGCCACACCCCCAGTGACACAGATGGGTTTGACAACACCAACGCGTTTCGAGAGTGCGCTGATCTTTGACGCCATGGCTGCGTGAACTCCTGCCGCAATATCCTTTGAGTTCTCTCCGGCCCCGATTCGCCCGACCACTTCACTTTCCGCAAAAACTGTGCATGTGCTGCTGATGGCGCAAGGTGAGTTGGACTGGAGAGCAAATGGGCCTAGGTCGTCAATGGATACCTCAAGGACTCGGGCCATGACTTCTAGGAACCTTCCGGTGCCGGCACTGCATTTGTCGTTGAGTTCAAAATCCGTTGGCCTACCGTTCTCGCCCACGCGGATAACCTTCGAGTCTTGACCGCCAACATCAATCAAGAGGCGGATGCTCGGATTCAAGTGGTGTACGCCAATGCTGTGGCATGTTATTTCAGTCACGGATTTCTCGGCGAAATCAATGAGGGATCGACCATAACCGGTGCTTATCGTGGGAACATCTTTTGTATCTGCCTCGGATTCTCTACTCAGCTCTCTAAGACATCGCTTTGCAGCCCCAGCTCCTGATGCTCCTGTGAGGACGAGATGAGAGGCTAGAATATTCCCTCGGGAGTCAACCATCACCGCTTTGGTGGTGGTTGAGCCTACGTCAAGTCCGATTCCGAGACTTCGTCCTGACACTAGTTCTTCTCCTGTTACTCGAACATTTCCAGTAACGCATCGATGCGTGTCTGAATCTGAGCCTCGTTGAAGAGACGGCTGTCCACCATGTCGCCCTCGATTACCACACCCGGCACGCCGGTTGCTTCTGTGACGAGTTCCTTGGAAACCAGTTGCCCTAACGAATATCGCTTGCAGGACCTGACTGAGAACATGACGAACCCGTCAAGATCATAGTCCTTGATGAGCTCTACCATCTTGTCCACTTTGGCTTGGAGCCCCTTGTTAAGGTATACATTGCTGTATATTGTGGCCGCACTGTCGAACAGGTCCTTCCCTTTAAGCGCCCCCGTCCAAGCGTGAGTGTACGTGTCTGCAGGGAACACAACCCCTCGCTTAGCCAAGCCATTGAAGAACCTGAATATGCTGAACCACGGCGGTATGTTGTCCCAAAGGAGCCTAATCCGCTCATCCCTTATTGCTCCGATACCCTGGGAAACACGTTCGCAGACTTCATCATAGAGCGCCTGATAGAAATCAATGGTATGCTCCGCGCCCCTCATCGTAACCACAGGAGCCATCATGGTAAATCTATCTGCGCAGTTGAGGGGACTCGGCTTGTTCTTGCAAGCTTCAAGTGACTTCGTCCAGAGGCCGATTGCCTTGCTTGAATTCGCCGCTACCTCTCTCAGCCGCTCCTCCTCGAGTGAGACACCGAATCTAGCAGACAAGAACTCGACGAGATGATCAAGGCCTTTGCGCACGTAGGCTAGGTGATGTGGTTGTTGTTCCCCCTCGAGAGGTGGAGTATCCAGAAGGAAGACTGGTGCGCCTGTCATCTGTGAGATGATGTCGTACCAGCGTAGGACCGTACCGCATATGTTGTTGCAGGCAAGGAGCGCTTGGGGTTTCGGAAGCCCCTCTAGGGGGCTCTCTTTGGGTTTCGCGGTGGATCCGATGCTTGAGCGTGCATAGGAGCAGAGCTCTTGGGAGTATCCAAGCTCTTCGGCAAATCCGCAGACCGTCGGGCCTACCTTCTGCGATCCAACGACTGCACCGTACTGTTCCGGATAGGTGGGCGTTATGCCCATAGCCACTGGTATCTCGACTGGGAAGCCCGAGGTCACCCATGCGAGGCGGCCTTCGTCGCTAGCCGCATGGCCCTCAAGAACATAACGGAACAGCACTTGCTGAAGCAGGTCCTGAGTATTGAGAGGCCTGTATGCCTTCTCTTCCTTCACGAGGCTCTTCTCGGTCACCTTACCTCGCACCTCCTTGAAGGGTTTCGATAAATGATTCGATTCTTCCTTCTAGCCTGCTTCTGTCGGATACCTCGGGATCTATCGGCAATCGAAGTGAGGCAACATTCACTTCGGATGCGGCCCTGAGAAGAGGCGGGGCCTCGAACTGATCAGGGTCACAGAACGACTGCTCGCACACCACTACTCCGTCGATCGAAAGTCGCGACAGGACACGTTTGAGGAACTCAAGCCTTTCCGGGAGCCCTTCCTGTGTTGGCTCAGAGGGAGCACCCAGGATGGATCTGGAAATAGCAACAAAGGGGTCGCCAGCCAGATCAACTAGAGGCGTGAAGGCCGTCTTGAAACCGAAGCTCAGCAGATCCAAGACAACAACTTGCCCCCCGATCTTATCCGAGCCTTTGAACAAACAGGCGACTACCGTAGGCTCCACCATGCCACCCGCGACCAAGATTCTCGGGACATCTGATTCCACTTCAATCCCGTCACCTCTCAGCGTCGCCTCCAGCAATTCCTGCCGCAGTGACTTCGCCAGCGTGAGTTGACCATTCTTCTCCAGAATCTCTGAAGCAGCATTCGCTGAGCTGCTGATTCGATCGACTGCATCAGCACTCGGAAGAGACAGAAAATCCCTTGCCATCCGAGCCACCTCGAAATAGGGAACAACACTCGGATCAACGATTCTGCATGAATAGAGGGTCTGCGCGGCCTCCCTGAAGCCGTTGACTAGATTTACCGCAGCCGAGAGGGTGTCCATCGAAAGGGGACACCCGTATGCCTCCTTGAGGGATTGGCTGAGAATCCTCAACTCCTCTGCTAGGAATTGAATCGAGTCATCACCAAGCTTGCCAGCCGGATAGGTCAGCCTGAAGATCATATCCTCAGAGAAACGGCGTCGCCACACGTCCGACACATTATGCAACGAATCACAGGTATTGCTGGGGAAAAGGATCCCGCTGAGGAAAGATAGTCCACCGTTTGAACGTTGGCTGAACAAGTTTCTCGTCAGCGAGCATGAGAATGTCTGGAGGCTCGCCTCAAACCCGCCTTGAGCATTTGGTCTCGTCGATACTAGTGAAGGAGTGATTCCGTGTGCAAGCAGAAGCTCAAGCGGCGAATGCGGATATACGTAGCCAAGTATTGTTCCTCCGTCCTCCGAGAGCTCTCTCAGCCGTTTTTCCAAGTTGTCGAAAACTTCTCCATAGCTCAACCGGAAACCAATCCTTTCTGGTGCCTGAGCTCCGATCGAACAGCGTTCAACGTCCGACAGACAGCGTCTTATTCCTTGTGCTTCAGGCCAGCCACGGACCGAGTATTCTACCAGGGCCCGCATTATGAGCGCGTAGAAGGAATTATCAACAACCACAACGGAAACTATCGGACCGTTCTTCCTTGACTAGCTCCTTAGTCGAACGAGAGGGAGTTGTGACCGCGTAAGATGGACGAATATCTTTGGCACAAACACAAGTGGCCCGCGGACGTTCCAAGGACCTTGGAATATCCAAAGGAACCGCTCTATGCCATGCTTGATAGATCCGCAGAGAAGAGTGGCAATCTGCCCTATACAGTGTGGGAGGGACAATCGTGGACCTTCTCCCAGGTAAGGGATGCTGCAAACCGAATCGCCAACTTCTTGGCGAGCCGAGGCATCAGGAAGGGTGACAGAGTCGCGATCTTTCTGCCGAATACTCCGCACTTTCCTCCGGTTCTATTTGGTTCTTTGAAAACTGGAGCGACTGTCGTCACTTGCAATCCCATGTACAAGACAGGTGAACTGAACTTCCAGTTGAAAGACTCGGGAGCAATTGCTGTGTTCGTTTTGGATCATCCCGCTTTCACGCCGACATGCTATGAGGCGATCAAGAACACGGCCGTAAAGACTGTGGTGGTGTGCAGTGCGAAGAACTTCCTGCCCAAGACCAAGGCTGTGCTAGGAGGTCTTCTAGGGAAAATCCCGAAGAGTCCGTACTACCAGAAGGACGTGACATTTTTCTTCGATGACATCCTCACCAAGAGCGAGCCCATAGCGCCCAAGGTAGAAGTTGATCCTGAGGACGTTGCCATGATATTGTACACTGGAGGAACCACGGGCACACCTAAGGGAGCATCTCTGACTCACAGGAACCTCGTGGCCAACGTTCACCAAATCTACGAGTGGGTCAATCTTGTACCCGAGGACATCGACGCAGCAAGGAAAATCGAATATGGGAAAGAAGTGTTCGTCGGGGCACTGCCATGGTACCACAGCTACGGCCTGACTCTGACACTGTTGATAAGCACAAACAATGCTTGCCAACTAGTCTGCGTCCCAGATCCGAGAGCCGGCAAGCCCCCACTGACGGACCTGCTCAAGGCACTTGAGAAATACAAAGGGACAATCTTCAACTGCGTGCCTGCTCTGTATGCAGGAGTCGTCAACCATCCGGATGTGAAAAAGTACAACCTCAAATCCATCAAGATATGCAGCTCTGGAGCAGCACCTCTACCGCCAGAACTTGCGAAGAGATTCGAGGAAGTGACTGGGGCAATACTCTTTGAGGGATACGGCCTAAGCGAAACATCTCCCGTGACTCACATCAACCCTACAAACAGAAGAGACCGGAAGTTCGGTTCAATCGGACTACCGATCTCTGACACCGTCGCGAAGATGCTCGATGTTGAAACAGGGACCAAGGAGATGCCCATCAAGCAAACCGGCGAGCTTGCAGTGCACGGTCCACAAGTCATGAAAGGATACTGGAACAAACCACAAGAAACAGAGAACGTGATGAGAGAGATTGACGGCAGGCGTTTCTTCCTTACGGGAGACATCGGACACATGGACGAGGAAGGATACTTCATAATCTCAGATCGCAAGAAACAGATGATAAACGTCGGAGGCCTCAAAGCCTATCCCCGCGAAATCGAAGACATGTTCTACGAGCATCCAAAGGTGAAAATGGTCGCGGCGGTTGGCATCCCACGAGAGGACGAGCCAAGCAATGAGTTCGTCAAGGCATTCATCGTCCTGAAAGACGGTGTGAAAGCAACTCCTGAAGAGTTCGTAGACTGGGCACGGAACAGAATGGCAGGGTACAAGAGGCCAAAGGAAGTTGAGTTCAGAGACTCACTGCCGCTTAGCCAAGTTGGAAAGGTACTGCACAGAGTGCTCAAGGAAGAGGAACTGAAGAAGAGAGCAACGAAGTAAGAGAATCGATCCTGCCGCTCTCTCCCATAGTTCACGGTTGAGATTCGGTGCTTATCCCATCATAGTCGTCTCACCCTGTTTGAGCCTGCTGTACTCTGAGCGGACTACCGGTCACTCAGGCCTTGAACGGCCTCCGACAAGCACGACTTTTAACTTGCATTACAGATTGTGACACAGCCCTGAGGGTAATGAACTACCAGCAGCTCTGTAAGCGAATCTTCTCAGTGGACAGGCGGATCAGGTATGTTACCGTGACCGATGACGAGTGCAAAATCCTAGCTGGAGGGATGCGACCTGGTGTCGCACCACTGGAACGGAGTACTAAGGAGGCTGAGAAGATCGATCTTCAGGTGACGATCCTCGATGGCGTTATGCAAACGTGGGCTGAGTCTCTAGGGCAAGCGAGATTCGCGTTGATACGTCACGAGAAGGCGTACATGCTCATAGTTCCCCATGACAACAACCACCTTGAGCTTTCGATCGACGCAAGTATGCCCATCGAGGAGATTGGCGGAGTGGTCGGTGCTATTGAGGATATTCTTCATCAGTAACTGAAGCAAACAAAGTCACTGAAGAATTAACTAGAGAGACCTATCTGGAACAGAAACACTTTGCACGAAAGCCAAGAATTCGCGGCAAGGTTGTGATTGTTGGGCAAGGTGTGCCGAAAGTCGAACTTGTGGCAGCAAACTCCAGCGTGTGCATTGCTTGTCGTTGTAAGGTGGAAGCCATAAGTTTAGCCTCCATCCGTCCTTTCTACGAGTGACGACGGTTTGGTGACGTGGATCTGTAATGGCTGTTCGGTTGCGCCCAGCATGGGCTTTGGCACTATTGTGTTCGTTCTCGTGATGCTAGTCGCATCGATCTTGGTAGGAGTCCTGCTGTTGTACAGAAGTCTCGGTGGCCATCAACATGGGCCCCTCATATTGCTGAAGCAGCAAGATCTCCATGAAACGTTCTTTCGGTCCGCTACGGGCGGAGGAACTGTAACTACAGCGGACGGGTATCACCCCCACTTGTCCATACGCTAGTCTGCCCTGTCATCGTCAAGCAGCGAGCCTGATTCCCAAGTGGCTGGAACTGTGTTCGAGAAGAAGTTCGAACCGAGATTGAAGAAGCAGCAGAGGAGCTGTGCCAGATGCTCAATGATTCTGCCACATCAGCGCGCGAGCGAGCAAGGATGTTTCGACCGGGGATTTCGAGTGTCGAACCTAATCAGGAGATTCGCTGGTTGGGATGGCTCTGGTATTTGGGAAATTCGATTGTACGCCTGAAAAGGATACGAGAAGTAATTTGTAAGGCAGGATCATCTGTAGGGTGGAACAAATCGTAACACACTTGGAACTTGAGAACGGCATATCCACCAAAAAAAAGGGATTTGATAGCAATGTCAGTCGGCGAGCGCCTCATGACAAGAATCCTAGGGGGACGCACAATTGCTGTGGTGGGTCTGTCCAAAGACCCTGCGAAAGCCAGCCATGACGTCGCAAGCTATCTGCAATCTCATGGCTACCGAATCGTCCCGATCAACCCGACAATTGATGAAGTTCTGGGCGAGAAAGCATACAAGTCCCTGCTTGACCTTCCTGAAGAACTCAAACGTCAGATAGATGTCGTTGACATCTTCAGGCGGGCTGAGGACATCCCTTCCATCGTTGAACAAGTCATCGAGTTGCACAGGAATCACGGGCATCCTACTGCCGTCTGGATGCAACTGGGAATAGTGAATGAAGAGGCGGCGAAGAGGGCGCGAGCTGCGGGACTCGATGTCGTTATGGATCACTGCATGAAGATCGAACATAGACGACTACAGCCAAATAGGGTTGACACAAAGCACGCTGAGTAGGGGTTTGAATCACTACGTCTGCGTCTCTTGCTCCAACATCTCAGCGAATCTCTCGAAGCGCTCGTGCACGTCGGCGGTGACAACGTGTCAATCAAGGATCTCCCGCACGCGCCTCGCCACTGCCAAACCAAGCTTTCGATGCTGATCGCCATCAAGATGGATCCCGTCGAGGTCACTAGACGTGATGATCGGTGCCGTGTCTAGGAAATGACAACGATACTTCTGGGCGACGCGTCTGTAGTGCTCGGCGAATTTCTTCGACTTCGCAACAGCGTCTTCGAACATTTCAGCAAAGTCAGTGAGTTTGCCGACCACTGGTGGAGCTATGAGCAGTACCTGAGGCGCGTTTCCTTTTGGCCCGGCCGCGCTCCGCTGTGTAATGTCAACCAGAGCACCAGTGGCTGCCGAGATATCGTAGGCGGAGACGGAAAACCGTTCCTTCAGATCATTAGTGCCCAGCATGATCGTTACCAGGTTGATGGGCATGTGAGACCATAAGCATGGCAAAAGGTAGGTCTTGCCATTCCGCCACTCCTCGATTGGATCATCCCAGGCGGTCGTTCGACCGTTCAGACCTTCCTCGATGACACGATAGGGCGCAGCAAGCTCTTCTGCGAGCACCCCTGTCCACCGTTCCTTGGTGGGATACCTGTCCTGCGTGGCTGGGTTGAAGCCCCAAGTGTTCGAGTCGCCGTAACAGAGGACGGTTTTCAAGGATTCTTCCATTCCGCTCGACCTTCGAGAAGAACTTCGTTTGAAGTGCCTAATAGACCGTGGCACATATTCAAGGTTCATTCTCCGCAAAGGTTCGCATGAAATCCACAACTCTCTGGAGTTTCTTGGCGTCCACGGTCTCAGCCTGTTCGAGCCTTTCTGCTAGTACGGCCATCGCGCCAACAACTTTCTGAATGAAATGATGCTCTTCCTCAAGGATCTCCGTCGGTATCTTGGCGCTCGGGCTCGTTTTCATGATGGAACGTCCTGCTTCTCGCGTCACGGTTCGGTGGAGGGTCCTTAAGGTGTTTGTTCGGTGCCAGGCCGCTCCATTCTAATCAATTTGAACCCTTGATTCTGTGGGTGGTGGGCGAGACTGGAAACGGGGACTGACGGGTTAGGTGGAAGAGCCATACCTGCGAACCCCTCTTTTTTGCGAACAAAGCTGGCTAGTGCTGTCAGTGTCTGTCAATCGCCTCATACCCAGACGGAAGCGCTGATCCGAACCCAGGCTACTGGAGTGGCTTTCAGATGGGATAGGGGAGCTCTAGCCTTGGTAGGATCGGGATAATGGACAAGCGGGCTACGGGATATGGACCCCCATCTCGGGATAACGAGGATAACGAGTATCGTATGCCAATAGTGGATATTGTTGCTGGATATTCTTCAAACTCGTCCTACGAGGCACATTCGGATACTGTACCCACCGCATAGAATATCATAGAATATCCATGATAATATGGCCAGTAGTGCTTCTCGCTTATCCCGAATTATCCCGTATTATCCCGACTATCCTCATCCGCTGTCCTTAACTATCCCGGCCATTACCCCTCTCTCCATGGGAACGTCTCCCAAAATCGAGGAACTTGTCAAAGAACTGTCGGAACTAGGCAAGATGAAGCCTTTGTCCGCGGAGAAGCTGACCAAGGCCAAAAAGCTCATGCGACAGCTTAGAGAAGCCGGCCTCACAAACGAAGAAGTCAGTCAGCTCACAAACCAAATTTGGAGAAAGGACACGATAAAGCTGTACACCAGAGGAGCCGAGGTGAACGATCCCGCTCCGAAGAAGAGAGCGATGGAGCTGCTCGGGGAGCTTATCGATCGAGGCATGACCCTCGAAGAAGTTGAACGCGCACTTTCTGTGAGAAAAGGTCTCGAGACCCGTGAGGTGAGTGTGGACGATGTTTCGAGCTTCCTTGATGATACCAAGAAGTCAAAGATTGACATGAAAGACATACTCCGAGTATATCGGGAAACTAAGGACTCAGGACTGACCTTAGAGCAACTAACGACGTTACGGGATTATCGATCGCAACTTGAGGCAGCCGGGATAAAGACGCACGGCCTGATTACGATCTATGAGACCTCGAAGGGCTATGGTGGCTATGATAAGGTCATGGAGGCCCTCAAGACTTACGGCAGCGTAACATCTCTTACGCGAGAGGCAAATGACCTCGAGAACCGTAAGGTTCAGCTCCAGAAAAGCATCGAGAAATTAGGCGGGGACGTTGCAAGCCTAGAAGAGCGCAAGCGTAAGATACAGGACGCGCTATCCACCTACGAGAAACTCAAAAAACAAGGCCTCGACGAGAATCTCCTGGACTCGCTAAAGGCGTCATCTGAGAAGTACGGAGGAGCCAGAGGCGTCCTCGATGCAGTCAATGCATACACCACGCTCAGGGCACTACAAGAGACCGTTCAAGAGACGCAACGGAACCTGACCAATTTGGAATCCGAAACGAAGAATGCCAAGGCGGAGCACTCCCACTTAATGACTGTCATTGGAATGTCCGAAGATCTTCTGTACAAACATAACTTCAGCGTGTCCGCTATAGTTGACATTTACAACCTAGCGAAGAAGTACGGTAAACCCCCCGAGGTCCTAGGGGCCGTAACCGAGTACGGAGAAATGAAAGCCATAGAAGCAGAGAAAAAGGGACTATCGGCCGCGAGGGATGAACTCCAAAAAAGGATGGATGAGCTTCAGAGAGAAATTCAGAATCAACACGCGGTCATCGAAAGCGTCCGGGAGTTGAGTGAGAAATACGGAATAGGAGCAGACAAGATAGTCAAGATAAGAAGCCTGGCCCAGAAGCACGGTCCGCCAGGCAGTATCCTGCAAGCGCTTGACACATACGCATCGTTGAAGCAAATCGAAGAGCAGAAAGCAGAACTCGAAGCATCGATTAAAGAGCTCACCCAAAGCGAAGCCTCCCTGAAAGGAAGCATCAAGGCTCTCGAAGATAGGTTGACAACTCTGCCAGTCAAGGCTGACGAGAGCGTTCAAGGCGTCAAACTATCACTCGAGAAATTCTCGAAGCAGGTTCAGGGTCTAGGAGACACCATAGGAAATGCTTCAACACGTGTAGATAATCTGATGGCGGCGGCGCTGGCAGCTGGGAGAGACATAGCAGCCATGGAGTCGCAGGTAGCGGTCTACAAGCATGTTTCGATGCTCATAGATTTCCTAGGAAAAGGAAAAGGCGAGGAGGACGAGGTCGTGGCAGTAGCTGTCGCCACTCTTGGTCGTCTCTCCAAATGGGTTGAGGATCAGCCCAAGTATTCCAAAATAAAGCAGCAAGTCGAATCGCTAAAAGATACGATCGGGAAGCAACGGATCAATGGATAGGACCGAAGCATACGCCAACGAGCTTAACCGCCTGAAGCAAGACGCCGCAAAGTTGGTGGATGCGATCAAAGGAAAAGAGTCGGAGATTCTGGTCGAAAATGCGGTGAATTTGGCATTCGAAGAAATGAGGACAATATACATCCGGGAAGCCGAGAGTCTAATAGACGCAATCGCGCAGCGCAAAGTGCATGAAATAGAGAGCGTGGAGTCAAGACTACCTCGTAGGGGTGTGAAATTAGCCTACGCGGTATTGGCGGGCTGGCTGGCCAGCAGAGCGGAGCGGGACGATTCGCTCCGCGAACTAGCTGAAGGTGCGTCAGAAGGCTACAGCTTAGATGACACAGAGAAGACAAAGATCAGGCAGGCATATGAAATAGTGAAGGAGAGAGTCCGAGATCAGGCATTAAGCGTAAAGCCG
>Ga0187878_1000786_pt1 | contig 33750 bp, 28 predicted proteins | sample June2016WEW_17_1_FD_132979 | JGI IMG/M metagenome (GOLD analysis project Ga0187878, IMG submission 132979) | Peatland microbial communities from SPRUCE experiment site at the Marcell Experimental Forest, Minnesota, USA - June2016WEW_17_150 | ecosystem: Environmental > Terrestrial > Soil >...
AGGTGGGCCCGGCAGGAGTCGGACCTGCGACCAAGCGATTATGAGTCGCCTGCGCTAACCACTGCGCCACGGGCCCGGTTAATGTCCCACGAAGAATTCAACTGGACAATATCATTGTGGTCCCTGTGATTATCGCTTTCACGAGCTAAACGCTTCGGCTAAGGGCAAGCCTTTTGTCCTCCATGATAAATTAAAGAGCGGGCGATGGGACTCGAACCCACGATATCTTGCTTGGAGGGCAAGCGTTCATTTTTCGGTGGAAAACGCTTCCCATAGAGCGCTCTAGTGACCATTGACACCGTTGGACAAGAAGTCATTTTACACGATTATATCAACTATGGCTATAGATTTTCTGCATAGGTGGCTCTCTCAGTGCCGTCAGTTTTTTGCATTGCTTGCAAGCATACTTTCCTCGGCTCTTCCATAGTCCAGTATTTCGATACCCGCAGTGGGGGCAAGTCCATTCCATGACTTCTTTACCTTTTTCACTCACTCTCAAAACAAGATCTTTTTTATGCATTTTATGTCTCCTTTTCTCTCTTGTATTATATATCTATGCGCATTGAAAGTAAACAAGACAATGGCGCACAAGGAGGGAATGATCGACACGCATGAGTGATATGAGGTAAAGATCTAGTGATTTCACAAAGTGCTTTCTACTGCCCCCGATCTTTGGGGGTTGGTTTTTATTCCCATGAAATGCTATACTTTATGAGAGCACCAATAGCAGTTGTTCTGTCAAGTGGTTGCTAATACAAATCGTTTGCCAGCAATATTGAAACTACAATTTATTAAGCGATGTCCAACGACCAAGAAGATTCTGCTCAAATGTTTAAGAAACTCAAGCATTATTTCCTTGAGCGAGAAATATCCAATTTCTATGAGTACCTAAATAGCCTTGATGAGGTCATGACCATAAGGAAGCAAGAGATTACAGCGAATATGAATTTTGCCGAAACTAAATTGAGTGAGAAAAATCAAAACGACGAGCACCGGAAAGAATTTGTCAATCTCATGGTAGAGGCCGAACAGATTAAAGGTTTTACAAACTTATTGCGGCAATCTTTTTTGACCAGTTTATATTCATTTATGGAATTATGGCTCATACGAGATTGCCACCTTGATAGTCAAAGGCGGGATGGCGGGAAATCTTATAAATCTATAAAGAAAATTGGATTAACAAAAGTAGTGAAATACTTCTCTAGCGTCATGAAAAATGATTATCCTTTCTCAGGCAAAGATTGGGTCTGGATAACTCATTTTCAACTTTTACGGGATTGTATAGTACACCGCCAAGGAAGTCTCACCGGTTTTAGTGACTTCGAAATAAATCCAACTCTTGCCAAATTCATAGACAGCGAACCTAGTCTTAGTTTGTTTGGAATAGATAATAAACAAGTTTTTATTGAGTATGATTTCTGTGTAAAAGCAATGAAAACCGTTGAAAGGGTAATGCTGGAATTGATTATATAATAAACAAAGACCCTTGGTATCAAGGGATGTATACCATAAGGAAATTGATGCAAAATGATTTGAAGGAGGCGCAATGGAGAATGGATTAGAGCTTGATCACAGCTATACCGTCGATTTTTTACTGGAGTTTTTGTCACAAAATTATCGTCAAAACGTCTTTCTAGGGTCAGTAAACGAGATAAATTTGCTATCGTTACCACGGGATAAAAATTACATCATATCCGATATTCAACCAATCTATTTGCACAGATTTAGTTCTACTAATCCCAATTCATACATATTGAACAATGACTTTACACTATATTTTTTAAAGCCAGTGTGAGGATAAAGAAAAGCCGGTCAACATTAGCTCCACCAAAAAACTGATCCATCACTCGCGGATAGTCCATATAAGCACGGATGCACAGGACAGATAGGAGAGGAAAACTCCTCAAGATGGGTCTGCCCCATGCGCCGTGCCCTGGTCGCGGAGGGAATTATTGTGCTCCGCTGGAATAGGTCTATTTCACATTACTTTCTAGAAAATTCCGTGGCTGTATTTTAGCTTTGAAATTGTAAAAACGATTCCACTTCAGCTTTTGTTGGGAGAGCAGGTATAGCCCCACGCTTAGTGGTCGTCAGAGCTCCGACTGCATTTGCATAGCGACAGATCTCATGGAGCACTTGAGGTTGCTCCCAATCTGATTTCTCCAGAATCCCTTTTAGCAACCCTGCGACGAAACCATCTCCGGCTCCAGTGGTGTCAATTGCTTGCACATTAAATCCCGGCATCTCACCTGAATATCCATGAGTGAAATAGATGCAGCCCTCTTTACCGCGCGTAACGACCAATAACCGCAATCTTGAGTGCCATAACTTTCGAATAGCTAGTTGTAAATCAGCTTCACCAGCGAGAAAGAGAACTTCCTCTTCGCTGGCTTTGATGATCTGGGCATACTGCCAACCAAGCCGTATTCCCTGCCGGGCTGCTTCCTCTCCAGGCCATAAAGCCAGTCTTAGGTTAGGGTCATAAGAGATCAATAACCCAGCATTCTGGGCAATCTCTATTGCGCGTAAAGTTGCACTCCGTGATGGTTCATTGATTAAACTGATTGAGCCAAAATGGAAAATACGCCCAGAGCGGATATACTCCTCATCTACTTCATCCATCGTATATAACATATCGGCAGAAGGAAGGCGATAAAACATAAACTCGCGATCGCCGTCTTCTCTCAGTGAGACAAATGCCAGTGCAGTCCTCGCTTCCTGGCTGTACCGGAGAGTGGACACATCAGTGCCGTTTTCCACTAGTGTTTGCGCTAAGAAATGGCCAAAGGAATCGTCTCCTACTTTACCCATAAATCCACTTAATAATCCCAGGCGCGAGAGCCCTACGGCAACATTAGCGGGGGCACCCCCGGGGGCTTTCTTGAAAACTTCGGCTTGAATCAAAGTGACTCCATTAATGGTGGGGATAAAATCGATCAATAATTCACCAAGAACAATAATTTCCGGTCTCACAGATTCTGTTCTCTCTCAGTAATAAATTATTGCAACAATACCCTAATTGGGTAATTATTTTATTGAAACTCTTATTCTTAAATTTCTTAAACTATTGGAAGGAAGCCATTGGTATTTTTTGGCACTCGCCATCGCCAACAACTAATTATCATTTATTCCATGAGGGTAAAATTCCGCACCAATTTATTTTTCCGAAAGGTTAAGCGCTTAATACATTTAACATAAATTGGAGAGCTTTTCTTGCTTCTAAATCTAGGTTCAAACCGACACTGCTATCATGGTTAATTCTGATGTCACGTCCAACTTCACCGCCAGGTACCAAAAACGGTTCCATTACGATATATCCTTGATATCTTATTTTTTGTAATGCCTTACTGATCTCAGACCAAGGAATGTGGCCACACCCAGGGGGCATTCGATTATTCTCGCCAATATGTAGATGGCCTAGCTTTTCCCCTGCCTTGATTATTGCTTCATCGATGAAATCCTCTTCAATATTCATATGGAATGTATCAAGCATAACCTTCGCATTTGGGCTATCGACAGCATTCACGTACTCTAGGCCTTCTGTGCAAATATTCATAATATACTGCTCAAAGCGATTAACCACTTCCATATTGAATGTGACATTATTACTTTCGGCTGCTTTTATTGCCTTTCTCATACTAGCAACGCTACGATCAAAGTAAGGGCGTTTATCAATTGTTCCAAAAGGTAACGAGGCTGGCCAACTGCTATAGATAATTCCGCCTAATACACCTCCACCCATTTCACCAATTGCATCCGCGGTTTTTTGTAGGAAATTTATTCCATTTTTACGATATTCTGCGTCTTCTGATGCCAGATCAAATTCTGGGGGCAAGCCAATACCAAAGGTTAATGTGATGTTCCTTGTATCAGCATATTTTTTTAGATCTTTTCGATCCTTTGATAACATTCGTGCGATTGACCCAGCGTGGATTTCAAGAATATCAAAACCAAGATCGGCAACTTTATCAATGTATGGGTGGAAATCTACATTCCAATTTCGAGTCCAATACGCATAGTAAATCCCAATCTTATTCATCTTTTCCTTCCTCATATGTTTGCATGATTATTTAATGGAATATAAATGAAAATTTCCGAAAAAGAAAAGTGAATTAAAAAACATGGGCGACTGCATTAATGATTGCAAGAGTGAAATAAGTGGTTTATACGCCAACCCGAATAGCCTCTCCTTCTAGTCTGCATCATATATTGTATCCAAAGAGGGAAATTTCAAAAATCTATTCATTTTATCCTGCGACATCGATAATCACTTTCATTACTCGGTCGCCCTGTTCATCAATAAATTTATACGCTTGTAAATATTTATCCAAAGGAAAATGAATTGATACAAGCGGTTCAGTTTTAACTTTTCCTGAAGCAATAAGGTCTATTGCTTTTTCGTAGTCACTTCTTTGATACATCAATGTCCCAAGAATATTTAACTCTCTATCTTGCACCAAACCTATTTCGACTATAGGCTTGGAACCAAATACACCCACAATAATAAGCGTTCCGCCTTTTTCTAGAGACATAATTGCCGTATTCACCGTTTGCTCTACACCAACGCATTCAAATGCCACATTAACATTTCTGGAGTTGAAATTTCTCTCAACTGCAACTTGAAAAGTCTCCGTGGCAGCATTCGAAATAAATTCAATTCCGCACTTTTTTGCAATTTGGAGACGATAATCGCTTAAGTCAGTTACGATAACCTTTGCTCCTTCACTTTGAGCGACTTGGGCAACTAAATTTCCAATTGGCCCAACTCCAAAAATAGCAACCCTTTTCCCCGCTAATTTACCAGCTCTTCGTACTGCATGCACAGCAACCGATAATGGTTCGACTAATGCGCCTTGGTCAAAAGTAAAACTATTGGGTAATCTCACAATCTTTTTTGCATCCGTTACCCATAATTCTTGAGCACAACCCGGTGCTTGAAAGCCTTGAACCTTCAGAGTCTCACAAATGTGATAATCTCCTCGCTTGCATGGATCGCATTTTCCACAAGATATTTGTGGTAATGAAGTAACTTGATCACCTGGTTTCAATCCTGTCACACCGCCACCTAATTCCTCAACCAATCCAAAAAACTCATGACCTTGTACAACAGGATAATTGGTGTAGGGGTGTTTGCCATGATAAACATGAACATCTGAGCCGCAAACTCCAATCCTTTTTATACGTAACAAAACCTCACCATTTCCTGGTTTTGGGGGAGTAATTTCATGAATTTCTATAGCGCCAGGTGCGGTCATCACTACTTGTTTCATTGTTTTTCCTTTCTGATCAGTGCTAATCAATTATTAAGCTAATACATTCAACCATCCGCCGTCTACATAATATGTAGAACCGACGCAATATTTGCTACGAGGAGAACAAAGAAAAACAAAGACGTCCGCTATTTCTTTTGGGGAACCAAAACGACCAATTGGAGTATATTGCTTTGCAATCTTATCTAAATGAGTTTCCCATGTTATGTCAGAACCCTCTGTTAATTGTTGTGCGGTTTTTATCCAATCAGGGGTAAGGACTAATCCAGGATTGATGCAATTAACTCGAATGTTGTCTTTGATAACTTCATTAGAAAGACATTTTGAAAACATCATTAGAGCAGCTTTGGTAACGTTATAGATTGGTTCATAATACAAGGGTTGTTTAGCACATATTGAGGCATTATTGATAATTACCCCCCCTCCCCTCAAACGCATGAAAGGGATCAAGCCCCTAGACATCCGGACCGCCGCCATTGTGTGTAAATTCCAGTAATATTGCCACTTCTCGTCTGTCGCTTCTACAATTGTTTCATTACTACCGGTGCCGGCGTTATTGATGAGGATGTCAGCGCCTCCAAAGAATTTTATTGTCTCATGAAGAAAATTATCAATATCGGAACCTATTGATATGTCTGCCTGGACTCCAATTACTTTTACCCCATAACTTTTTTGTAATTCTTCAGCCTTCGCATTTAAATGATCATAGTTTCTGGCGCAAAGGGCTAGGTGTACGCCTTCCTCTGCTAACCCTTCTGCTATGGCTAACCCTATTCCCGTACTTCCACCAGTGATTACAGCAACTTTATCTTTCAGACCGAGATCCATTTCTCTGCCTCTCTCTTTTTCAATAAAGATCATTCTGATCTTGAATAATTAACTCAGACCACGCTCCTTGGCTGTTCTTTCCGCATGACCACTATCCCTGTAAGCCCGAATCGGATCCGGATCAATGCCTAGCTCTTCACGCATTACAGACAGTAAAGGACGAACATCCGTTTCAAATGCGTGCATTAGTTCACGATTAGCAGCTAAAATATCACCTTGTTCCTGTGCTCGTCGCAAAGCTTCTGAATTAACGATCAGAGCTTTTGCATAAGCAGTCTGGATATTTATAATAGTTTGTATCATTCCTTCGACTTTGCGTTCAATATTGAAGTTCTGGTCAATCATAAAGGCTATCGATTGTGCACTTTCCTTTCCATATTTGTCTTTTTCTGCATCAACTATCTCATGGAAGATTAAAAAAAGTTCTAATGGGTTTATAGAACCGGAAATAAGATCGTCATCTGCGTATTTACGATCATTGAAATGGATACCACCTAAACGGTTTTCATCGATTAGGAAAGCGATGATTTGCTCGATATTCGTCCCATGGGCATGATGACCAATATCTACAAGAACTTTAGCTTGAGGGCCGAGTTTAGAGCACAATGAATATGAGAATCCCCAATCTGGAATATCTGTTAAATAAAAGGCGGGTTCAAAGAATTTATATTCAATCAACAATCCCACATGTTTTGGAAGCATTTTATAAACCTTTTCCAAAACATCTTCCATTCGGTTTTTCCGAAGACGTATCGAGTCTTGACCAGGATAATTTGTGCCATCGGCTAACCAAAAACTTAGCAAATTAGATCCAACTTCGTGAATAACATCTACGCATTCCTGCAGGTGATCGAAAGCTTTTTTTCGAATATTTGGGTTAGCATGGGTTATGCTTCCCAACTTATAATCCTCGTCCTGAAATAGGTTGGGATTCACCGCCCCAATTCGCATTCCCCGGTCTTTTGCATAATCGATAAGAGCTTTATAGTCATTTACCTTATCCCATGGTATATGGATGGCAATGGAAGGACTAACTCCAGTTAACTTGTTAACCAAAGCAGCATCTTCAATTTTTTCCCAAATGTTTCTTGCAGCTCCTTTATCTTGGAAAACATTAAATCGAGTTCCCGAATTTCCATAACCCCAAGAAGGTGTTTCGACTTGTTGGGCTTTCAATTTACCGATTACCGATCTGACATCGATGCCAATCGACTCAAGTTCATCAAGTGGCAGATTGTTGTTTGTAAACAATGGAATACTCCTTTCAATAATGAGCGTACAAATATATTATTGGGGGCGGACTTCTAGATCAGAAAGACAATGTTTCTCACCTTTGGCATCAATCACAAACTCATCTTCAAAGCGAGCTCCGCAATATTCCGGATGATTAAAAAGTCCTACATCGATCATTTCAGCCAAATTCTTTGGAATTGTTCCACTACTACTCTGAGTAAAAGGTTCACCTTCAAGACACTCGGTAATTCCGGTTCCATGCGCAACACTGTAAAGTTGATATTCACCTAACCCATGCTTCCGTAAATATGCTCGTGCTTTAAGATCAACAAACCTTTTAGGTGCACCAAATTCTAGGCATTCCTTGGCGATTTCATAGGCTTTGGCGCCATGGTTGAGAAATATATTCTGTCCTTTGCTAGGTTCTCCAACCACCACAGTCCGCCCGCAAGTAGATGCATAGCCGCTAAATCGAGCGCTAGTGCCTAATAACACTAATTCACCTTGCTGAATAATCTTATTTGAAGCTCTCCCAACCACAGTATTAATTCTTTGGCCAGATAAAACCAATGTCTCCCAACCCAAAGATGCAGCTCCCATTTTTTTCATCGTATAATCTGCTTCTGCAGCCAACTCTAACTCCCTCAGCCCGGGTCGTAATAATCCAAGCATTGAACGCATCGCTTCAACAGAGATCCGTGCAGCATATCCTATTGCTTGAAACTCTATCTGACTTTTGCATGCACGTAATTGGCGCAATATCTCTGGATAATTCTTGATTTGGGTACCAGAAGGTAAATTGCTCCTTATAAGAGCATCCCAACCTACTGGAACAACATTCGGTTCGGTAAGGAGCGCAATTTTGGACTTGCTATGTTTGATTAATCCTTTAATAATTTTGCCGAGTTTATCAAATTTAGTGTTTGGATAATCTTCATCCGGTAACCTGAGTTCAATGAGAATGTGATAATCCCCAGCTTTGATTTGTTGAATCGCATAACCTTCGCCTTCCGGTCCTCCCAGAATGATTACATCACTTTGAGTAACTAAAACTAAGGCATTTTCAAGTTGAGGTTCGTATCCTGTCAAGTAAAGAAGATCCCCTGAGAAGCTCGGTGTTCCATAAGCAATTCCCAGATCGATTTCATTTTCACTCATACATTCTCTAAGGTTGCCAATTCTAGCTTTATATTCTCCCGTAGGAATTTTAAAATTGTAATTGATTGATTTTGGAAAATAAATGCTCTCCATTGCTCAAATCTCCTTTCTGATGCAATGAATAAAACCAATCTTAAAACCTCTTATCTCAGATAATTGATTTCCCTCCAAATCTAAAACAGTTGCCTTGATTCCATTGTTTGTAAATATTTTAAAATCAGAAATCTTTTCGCCTGATGATTCATAGAAACGGACCGAAAAGCTATTCTCGCTTTCATCCCGTCTTGTTGACGTCGGCATAAGATTTTTATTATTTATTGAAAGTAAAAATAGTTCGTTTTGAAGCGGCTCAAAAACCTTATCTTCGACACTAGGAATTATAAACGTCATAAAGGGCTCCCTATAACTGCGTACCATCCGTGAGATACCTACTTGCGCCCAATCTCCAAGGTGAGGAAAAACTGCATGCTCAGCAAAACGCGTGCCATTCAATAATGTACTAAATTCAGCATTCTCAACCCAAAACCTGTGCTGTCGATTGGAAATATTCTTTCCTCCCCATGCAATCACATTACCGATTTTGCTATCTCTTGACCAAAATTTAGGGTTGTTGAATTGGGCAATAGTGACCCCTGCTTGCTCATTTCCAAAATCAACCCAAGAAGGGCAAAGAATCGGCCTTCCAATTTTTTCTTTACAAGATCCAAACGGAATATCATGAATGATTTCCCCCGTGAAATTAAATGACCAAATCCAATTTAACTTGTTTTCATCTTCCCACAAAGTGGCTATATTAGATTTCTCAAACTCCATTTTGTGCTTGAAATGAATCTTGGGCAGATCCTTAAATAATGAAATGTTGGTGATAATCTTTGTATTAAATGATTTAAATTCAGTCTCTACACTTACGAATGTGGATAAATTTCCCTCAACAATTGACTGTATACTAGAATGGGAATTATTTCCAGCATATTTAGGTCTTTTTCTATTAATTGAAAACCAGGAACCGCCCTCTTTACTTAATAGATTTTTTTCGTATGAGTTTGGTCGAAGTTCTTTAATATACCCAGATCTGTTAATAATCGCGTCGAAATAAGAATTTGAGAAGGTAATATCTTCTCCTATATCATTTAAAGTTTTAGTCGTCGGTTTGCAAATTACATCCAGAGTAGGTGTAATACCATAAGTGCAATAGCCTAACCCTTTAAGGGTTGCAATTATCAAGCATTTACAACTTTGAATTGTTCCATCCTCAAAATTCTTGCTTTCAGTAATTTGAGACGGAATAATTACTCCATATTGATCTCGGATAATGACATCTCTAGCAATGCCTTGATTAAAATTGATCTGAAACTCTGCTATATCAGTTCGTTCGTAAGGCAACGAATTAAAAACCATCAATTTGTACGCGGAATCTTTTTCTACCTGAACGCGGTTCAGGATTTTCTCTCCCATGTATATTATTGCCTTATCTGCTTCTTCAGAACATGCACCGAGGTCAGCTTTGGCTTCATTTTTTAATCTCTTGGTTTCACACCAATGGACATCGTGGTGCTGAGTCGCAAGAATTCGATGCCATTGCGTATTAAAAGATGACCATTCACAAAAACCGAGGCCAAGCATAAAAGCGCTCAAGGATTCTGCTTGTTGGACTTTCATAATTGCGATATTGTTTTCCCTTAAGGTGGCTTCAGCATCGGTTCCCTCAGCATAAGACCAAAAAGTAGACAAGCGTGTTACGCTCTTAGGAGGATATTTTGAGAACTCCTTTGATAATGACACATCTAAAAGCCCAGTGTCTCCTCTATTGGAAATTTCATTACCAAATTTTTCGTCAATCTCTAACAGATCAGGAAAGAAAACATATAAGTCGCTTTCGCCAAACAAATCTTTCTGTTCCTTACGAAAAAAGAAGTCGTCGCTCCAGCGATCAGTGACTTCAAGAAACAAAGGAATCTCTGTTCCGTCTAATCCTCGCCACAAACTTGTAGATACGTCGTAAACGAAAGCCTTGTGTAGCCAATTTCCCACCAGAGTCGGCATCTCCCTTTCTGAAATGAAATCCAGTGTCCAATAAAAAGCAGGAACAGTTGTAAATTCATACCCCATATGTCTCAAGATTTGGGGCAATTGTTCGTGTAAACTCGTTTCTTGTGTTGAATAAGATAAGAAGCTTTGGTTTATTAAGCGCTTGAAGATTTCATTACCAAATTCAAACTGGAGAAAAGTGCTTTCGGAATCAAACATCTGAAGATGGGATTGTGAGTAAGTGCCACCAACAAAACCAATCTTCCCATTAGCTAAATTGATTTTCATTCTCTCAAGCAAATCCGGTCTGTGCTTTTCAATCATTTCAAGCTCAAGTGCAGATAAATCGTAATTAAGCTTGAAATCAGGATATTTCTCTATATAAGCCATGTTTTTATTGATTCGTTCTAAATAATCGGGTAGAGAATTTTCTCCCCAGGGTGGTTCTCTCTCAAGAATCTCCTTATCACCTTTCTGTATTAACAAAGGCATTGGATGTTGGCAAATAATGATTTTCCAACGCATTAGATTTTTTACTCCTTTGAGTAATTCGTAAAGGCCTTGAAAAAAAGATCTAATGTGCGTTGTTCATCTATGTCCATGCATACACTCACATTTGTTGGATTGCCCAGAAAATTCCCTAAATCCGCAATGGTTTCTCCACGGGTGAATTCTCCTTTAGTTTCAACCTGCATATAAAGATCCCGAGTAATAAAACAAGAAGGATCTAAGAGATATGCAATTGCCAGCGGGTCTGCAATATAACAACCCTTCTTTTTAATAATTTGATCGTGAATCTTCATATATGGACCTGTTGTGCTCATGAGAAAGGTTGAAACATCATTTGGATTGGTCTTCAATATCCTTTCGCATATTTCTTTGGTCAACAAGACCTTCTCCGTAACATCCATCCCTATCATGACTAATGAAATTTGTTTCGAAAGAACAATTTGAGCCGCTTCAGGATCAACAAAAAAGTTGTATTCTGAATGCATGCAATTGCTCGTTATAGCGGGCGTATAGTTTCCTGCACCGAAAATGGCACCGCCCACCATGACTATTTGATCGATAGAAGATGCAATTTCAGGTTGAAATAATAAAGCAGTCGCGATATTCGTTAATGGACCAAGTGTAACAATAGTTATTGGATCTGATCGGTCAACCAATTCCGCAAGATATCTAATAGCTGTCTTTTTTTGGGGTTGAATATTAGGTTGAGGTAAATGAAGATTTCCGAGACCATCTTCTCCATGGAATGTCTTGCCCATCACTAAAGGTCTGAATAGAGGTTTATCTTGGCCGACGAATACCGGAATATCAGTTCGCCTTGCGATTTCAAGCAGGTTCAAGGCATTTTTGACACCCTGATTTAATCCGACAGCTCCAGCGACAACAGTGATTGCTTCTACTTGAAAAGCTGAAGAACTCAAGGCAAAAAGAATAGCTATGGAATCGTCATTGACTAAGTCAGAATCAATAATAATTTTTTTCATAATTCGCCTAAGTATCAAGAATTAAAATTAGAGACCGATAGAGATTCAATAAATTTGCAGGGAATAATTTCACGAATTGTTGAGGATGATTTACCTTCTCGAATTATTTTCAATAGAATCTCGCCGGCTTTATGCCCAAGTTGATAAGCATCTTGTGAGACAGTTGTGATTGGCCTATCCAATAATTCTGAAAGTGGAAAATCATCGAAACCAATAATAGAAATATCATTTGGATATTCCAAATGCAATGATTTCAGAGCTTTCAGTGTACCAATGGTCGCGAGACTGTTAGAACAAAAAATAGCTGTAATCTCATGATTTTCTTTGAGAAGGCTCACTGCCTCTGCAAAACTTTTTCCAATATCAAAACATCCCCATTTGATAAATGATTCATTAACATTTAATCCCGCATCCAAGATCGCTTTTTGATATCCCTCCAATCTCTCCTGGCTGGTTGATATCAAAGGATCTGCAAGGAGAATTCCAATATTCCTGTGACCTTTTAAAAGAGTGTAAGAAATTGCATCATAAGCCCCATTGAAGTTATCACTACCAATATAGTCAATGTCAATATCTTTAAGGAAACGATCGACAAAGACACAGCTTATATCCGTTTTTAATAATCGAGAACACACCTCCGCTGCGCCAGATGTCGGTGTGATTATTAAACCATCTATCCTTCTACTAAGGAGAGTAATGATGTGCCTTTCCTGTTGTTCGCAATCCTCATTAGAGTCGCACAAAATTAAACTATAACCTTCTTTCCAAAGGTATTCTTCACACCCCTTTGCGATCATTGCAAAAAAGGTGTTGGATATATCCGGGAGAAGAATGCCAACCGCATTGGTTGAACCGGTACTCAAACTGCGGGCAATACCATTTGGGAAATAATTAAGTTTTTGAACCACATCAAGGACTCTCTTAATCAATTCCTCACTTACATATCCAGATTGATTTAGGACACGAGAAACGGTTGCAGTTGACACTCCTGCAAGATTAGCTATCTCTTCAATGGTTGCCATAAGGTCTAAATTTGTCTCCCTTACCTCGAGCCTTTTTGTGTGTCTATGAATCAATTAAAAACATTGTGGAATTCTTCGAAGTCCTAAATTGTGTTTGTAAAAAGATGTCATTTTTCGTCGGATTTCTTTCGAGATTTTTCGTTCGTAGTTGATTTGGTCATTGCTTAACGATGAAATTAAATTATAACTAAAACGGAAATATTCAATCAAATGCTTAATATTCACCTGATCAATAGTATCTTGAATACTATGGGCATAAAAATATGTTCCATCATCCCGATATATATTTACCACAGGGATGCCGGCTTCACAAAACGGAATCCCATCACTCCAATAACAATCGCTACTAAAATGCCAATTCTCTTTTTCCGTCGAGGCAACCTTTTTGACGAGGTAATTTACTGCCTCATTTCCCATTACTCTAACCCCATTCACCCCGATAATCCCTCCTGTTCCATCCAGATTTATCATAGTTCGAGTATTTGAGACTAGAGAAGGTTCATTTTGGATAAAATGAAAGCTGCCCTCCATACCGCCTAGTTCCTCACCTCCAAACCACACAAAATTGAGGTCGACTAGTCCTTTGGCATTTAAAAATTCTTTTGCAAGATCCGCCATTAATATACATGTTGCCAGGTTATCTTGAACACCAGGTACATTCTGGACTGTATCAAAGTGAGCACCGATAATAACGTTTCCTGTGATTGCCCCCGATCTTGGAACCGTGACGACAAGATTATTTGTTTCACCCTGAGAGATTTTTTGATCTATTATAAGAGAGACGCGAGAAATGGCATTCTTAACGAGCCATAATCCATCGTCAAAATTAATTGAAACCGTGGGTAATTGACCGCATGCATCCACGTAAGCAGTAGGAAAACAAAAATAATTGAGCGGTCTGCCAGGTTCCCCGATAATCACCAATCCGCTCGCATTTTGACCAATAAGTGCTTTATACTCATCAAATCTAACGGGACCAAAGACTAAGGCAATTTTCCCAGACAAATCTCCCTGGAAACGGTCTGTACTCGTTTTTTCAGTATATACCATTTCAGTATCAATTTTATTTAGCGTGCCTGAAAACCCTACCGGTGTTGAATTGATTAATTTTCTAGGTACAGAAGTGGTTTCGAAAGAGCTTGAGAATGATGAAAACTTGCGAATTGGCACTTTTTGAACCCTACAATTTATACCGCTATCCTTAAACTCTTTTATTAGGATATTAAGAGCCGTACGTTCAGAATCAGACCCGGCTTGTCTAGGATAAGCAAGATTGTTGATTCTTTGAATCCAGGTTGAACTATATTGATCAATATTCATTTTTTATCCTTTTAAGCCACTCATGGTTATTCCTGAAACAAAAAACTTTTGCAGAAACAAATATAAAATTAATTGAGGAAGAAACGATAATGTAGCTCCAGCCATGACTATTCCCCAAGGAATATTGTTGTACGATTGAAATAATGCCAATCCGACTTGTAATGTATAGTATTCATTGTTAGGAGCCAATATTAATGGCCAGACGAAACTATTCCATGTCCACAAAAATGCAAAAACCGCGTTAATGGCCAACGCGGGCTTGCAAAGCGGTAATATAATTTTTGTAAAGATAGTTATTTCAGATGCCCCATCCATTTTTGCAGCATCAATTAATTCATTGGGAATCGTAAAGATATATTGCCTCATAACAAAAATAATGAATGCATTGGCAAGTCCAGGTATTATTATTCCCGGAAATGTATTAACTAATTTTAGATGAGAGAAAATGACAAATACTGGTACTAATAAAACATTGTAAGGAATCATTGTCGTTCCTAAAATCAAGAGAAAAATAAAATTCTTTCCTTTAAATTTCATTTTTGCGAGAACGTATCCAGTCAGTGATGAAAAGAACAAATTATATAAGATGGCGACAATTGTAATAATTACACTATTTTTGAACCATAATATGAATGGAGTCTCTTTGAATAAGTAGAAATAATTATCAAAAGTTGGGTTCTTTGGGATGAACTCGGGAGGAAATATAAAAATGCTATGTGTGTTTTTTAAAGAAGTTGATACCATCCAAAGAAAAGGGAATATACTAAATATTCCGATCAGCATCAAAAACACATAAATTGCAATCTTAGAAGAATTATTTAATCGAGTATTCATAATCTTTTTTTAATCTCAATATTCAAACTCAACATGAAGAAAGTGTAATTCAACGAGAGAAATAATAAATGTGATAATAAAAAGGATTAGGCCGATAGTAGCTGAGTATCCCATTCTTTGACTTCGGAATGCCTGGCTATATATAAGCCATCCAACCGTCGAAGTAGCGTTGACTGGCCCACCAGATGTCATCACATAAATTGTGTCAAAAACTTGTAATGAAAAAACTGTTGCCATAATTGTTACTACAGAAATTACTGGAGTTAACAAAGGTACGGTGATCTTCATAATAATATTTTTAATAGAAGCACCTTCAACAATTGCGGAATCATATATTTCATTTGGTATTGACTGAAGACCCCCTAACAACAGGATTGTGTAAAACCCAAAGTCACGCCAAATATTAACCACTACGACACATAGAAGCACTGTATTTGGATTACCTAGCCATTGCACTGATTTGAAGCCAAGCGCTTCAATAAAATAATTCAATATTCCATAATCTCCGTGAAGTATCCACTTCCAAATTACCGAGGCGACTACCGTAGAGGTAATCACTGGGAAAAAAAAGAGCGCTCGAAAAATCACTTTGCCTTTTAACGGAAAGTTAAGCAGAATTGCGCTGATTAATGCCAACAGCACAGTTGAAGGAACATACATAACTGTATATTTGAGGGTCGTAAATAACGAATCCTTAAAGTTGATATCATTTACAAGATCGACAAAGTTCTTAAATCCGATAAATTTTGGAGGAGAGAGCAGGGACCAGCTATTCAATGAAATGTAAGTTGAATAAAGGATTGGACCAAAAAGAAAAAGACCAAAAACAAGAATAGTAGGTAGCAGATAAAGGTAAGAATTAATAAACTCGGTTTTTTCTTTTGATAGGTTCATTCAAGTTTCTCAAGCAAGCAGATTTAATTGACTAATCGGCATCAGATAGGAAATGCTTGAAAGGATACTGATTGAATTGTAGAAATAAAACCGTGGTTTTGTAAGACCCATGAAAATAGATCAAGTCGATTAAATTTTGATGACACTTTTTTGCCAGCGTAAATACCGAACCGAATTTCATAAAAAGGTCTCCTGAGAGATCCGAGGTGAGACCAAATACCGGACAATCTTGGGAGATGAAAATATGGTGATGAATTCAGCTTAATTTGTTTCCTGCCCAGCAGAAAGAATCCGTAACCAATGATACTAAGAAGGGACGGCTTGTTCGCACAAACCGCCCTCCTACAAAATTTAAATTGTGTAAATTCTAACCCTTAAATCCGCGCTCAAACGGCTTGGCTTTTCTTGTAAAATAACCTATATCTAAATATTGTATTAGGATAGCCGTAAAAGCACTATTACTTAGTCCTTTAGGAAGTTTTTATAGATATCCTTTACAAATCGTCTGGCAAAATAAAGTCCCAGGAAATATCTACTAACTATTATTACATTAAGTATGAATCAGTTTGCTATTGCTGCAATGCGGCATTAATCTCATCCGTTGCATCTTTCAAAGCTTGTTCAGTTGTCTTTTGATGAAGAACGGCAGCTTGTTCTTCCTTCGCCATATCTTCCCAAACAACCTCAATCTTTGGGGACGCGACTGATCGTGAATACTGAACTTGCCCTATTCCGTACGCAAGCCACCAGGGGACTTGGCTTTGAATTGCTTCTGCAACGGATTTTCTTGTGGCCGGCGAACCTGCATATACATTGTATTTATCCAGAGTCTCAGTGCTGGTCAGGAATTTGATCAATTCAACTACAGCTTCCGGATTTTTCGTCGTTGCTGAAATTGAATAACCTGTTTCAGCTCCGTGGCTCACTTGAACTTTATTTTTAAGAACAGGACCTAATCCGAAATTTAAACCAGGAACGTCAGTAGCAATAACACCAGCAGCATAATTTTCAATGCATGGAATCATTGCTGCTCGAAGCTGTTCAAAGTTGGTTATGTCTTCACCATATTGAGCGGTTTTATCAGATGGTGGCATAAAATTGTCTGCTAATTTTACGATCATATTTAGAGCGTCTAACCCTGCTTGTGAATCAAACAAAACGGTCTTGCCATCAGCGCTGAAATAGGTCCCTCCAGCTTGGAAGAACCAAGGATTCCATTTAAACGCTAAAAATGACGTGCCCAGCGGTGTTGAAGTACACCATTGAACAACATTAGAGGCATCAAAACCTGTCTCTCCGTAATGTTTACCATTTTTATCAATAGTAAGAACTTCACAATCACTCAAGAATTCATCCCAATTTGTGGGTGGTTTTTCAGGATCAAGTCCTGCGGCTTTAAACATGTCTTTATTATAGATAACTGGTGTTGATGATACGTCGGTTGGTATCATATACAATTTCCCCAACCATGAACTGTCTTGAATTACGTTGGGATAAAAGTCAGACAATTCACCTTGACTCCAGTATGAGCTCATGTCTAGAAGAGCTCCCGAATCAGCATAAGTTGCAAATGTATCACTATTCATCAAAAAAACATCAGGAGGAGTACCACCCGTTATCGAAGCCAGGTAGAGTTCTTGTCTTTTTTCGCCTGGTATCCATTGAATCTCAACATTGACATTTGGATGGGAATCTTCGTATGCCTTAATTACTGGATCATAATAAGCGTTATCATCCGCTCCAGATATTGGAAATAACCACATGGTAATGTTGATTTTGGTTTGGGGGGAGTTTACAGGTTGTGTAGGCGTCTGTGAACTTGTTGTCGGAATTGTTCCTGAACAAGCCGAAGAAAGAACTAGTATTGTGGCAATAGCTAGACCGAGAAACGATTTTCCTGAAAACATGAGAATCTCCTTTCTTGAGGTGAGGATATATGCCTTTCAAATATTAAACAAGTAACCGCTTATGTAACCGCTTACGTAACCGCTTACGTAAGCGGTTACATATATTATATAAAATATTTTTTGAAAGTCAATAGGCAATCATGAAACTGGAATGTCGGTTGTTAGTGAATTTTAGAAATTGGAGGGAGAAAACATCTATCTTTGGTTGTTTCGAATAGGGGTTCTATAAAATAATCTAATCCAAGAAAGATATTATTTGAGAAAAGGATGAATTATATTTATTATAAATTTGGCATGACATCATTTATAAAAAGTTCTAATCCATCCAGTTTAGGGAAGTCGATGAAACGTAGAATAAAGTAATCAATTCCAATAGCAATAAATTGACGGAGTTCATCAGCAATTTCATCTGGTCTCCCTTTAATTATGTGTGGATTTCCCTCAAATTGAATTTCTTTTTTATGATCATCGAACGAGATTAATCCAAAATAAGTTTTACGAATTGTTGAATATTTCCTGCCTATAGCTTCGCAATGGCTATGTAATGATTCTAGCTTTCTTTTTGACATATTAAGGTCAAACATACTAAGATTCATCCAATCAGCATATTTTGCGACTATTCGCAATGTCAATTTTTCGCCACTTCCACCTATTAATAGTGGCGGGGGATGTACTGGCCGTGGTTCGCAATAAGCCTCATGAATGGAGTAGAAACATCCAGAGAATGTAGCGGGTGAATGTTTCCAAAGTGCAATGATAATTTGTACGGCTTCATCTAATTGTTTTATCCGGGTCTGATTATCAGGAAATGGCCATCCATATGCAAGGATTTCATCTTCCTTCCATCCAGCGCCAATTCCTGCAATGTACCTTCCCTTTGTTAGGTAATCGAGAGTTGCCATCATCTTTGCAGTAAGCGCCGGATTTCTGTATAGTTGGCCTAGGACTAATGTACCAAAATAGAACTCGGGATATTTAGCAGCTAAATATGTAAGAGTAGTCCAACATTCTAAGATTAATTGATTTCCCGACTGAAAATGATCTTCCACCCATATTGAATCAAATATGCCGCGTATTCGTTCAATAAAACGGAGATTATCTGTAAGGAGTGAATTTTGGGATTTACTATTAGACGCAATCGATGTGGTCACCCAACCAAAATGAACCTTTTTCATTTATATTAACCTTAAAGAATAATATTAATATCCAGAGATTCTAGGTACAAGTGCAATAGATGATAGCTCAGAGAATAACTCAAAAGATATTCTTTTGCAATGGTTTTACGAGGGCGATTGTTGAGTCAGGGCATGGCGAATGTGATCTGATCGTCGGCAACCATTTTGAAGCTCTGAATCTTTGGCAATAACTGAGTCGGGGGCATTAACATCGACGCAGGCTTGGAGTAGAACAGCCGATGCCAGAAACTCAAGGCATATGTCCGGTTTGATAACGATAAGTCTCCTCATGCGACTCCTCTTTTATTGGTTCACTCGACGCAGAAAATCCCGTACTAAATACTCTCACAGGAAATTGCTCCATTTTTCTTACTTTGCATTGGGCAAATTTTCCTGGCCGAATTGTTTTTGCGGTATTTGCAGCGTAGAAATTCCTGTTCCGAATTGTTTGCGTCGGGTTGCTCCTTTCTATCTCCTCAAAATATGCAAAGCCGATCTTGCCAGCTGAACGCTGCATTACCGCTCCCAGTTCACCTTCATGCACTGCGAAATCCTTTATTGTCGCTGGGAATGTATTCAGAATGACAACAGCGTCCCTGATATGGAGAGGCTTGCCTAGCCGGTCAAGCATTAGCGGATCGGGTCGTCTCATGGCTGATCCTTTCTATTTGCAATAGTGCGATAGTTGTTTGCACATTTTGCACATTTTCAACTCCTTTCACCCCGCAGTGGTAGTGAAGGTAGTGGAGGGGGTGTTTCTGAACTAATCCTTTTTTTTCTTTTCCCTTTTCTCTTCTTCTTTTTCTTCTGTTATTGATTTGAAAAGAAAAGGGGAAGAGGTTGGAAATCGGAGGTTGACTACCCCCACTACCCCGTTTTACTCACTGGATGGTGGGGGTAGTCAACGGAAAAAACCGATATTTCACACCAAGTTTGGTTTCCGACCATTCCACATCCAACACATTTTTCATAGCCTCTCTGACCATTTGCAAACGCCGGCAAAACTTTTTGGCACTATCAGGCCACTCCTTGGGCAGCCTTGAACTAGTAGGAATGGCATACATTTTGGCAGTCAATTCTTGGTACAGAGAAGATCCGAAAATACTCTTTCCATAATTAGCGGAATCGCCCTCGAGCCAGTTCAGAATTGCATCCACTATCATGTCACCTTCCAATAACATTCCGGTTTGTGATTTTTTCAGCTGAGAAATAAATTTCTCCCAAACAGATTCATTATTTTCAATTTGAGCCACTAACCTACCGAAGCTTTCCCAGTCCGCCATGCGCAGAGTAGATTTGCTTTTCAATTTTCCTGCTCGAATGTTGGTCACAATTTTATTCAGCATAGTAAGCACATCCCCCCACCACGCTGAACGTGTCTGTTCGTCTGCATCCAAAAAGCTGCGCTCAGCTTTCAAATATTTCTCAGGAATGGTAGTGACTGGCAAAATAACAAGCCTGTCGACCAGGTCATCACGGCGCAAGGTGTCTGGTGTACGGGATGTGAACGCGAGCCAACATCGATATACAATTCGCCCTAGCTCGTTATTGGTGTACAGTTTTCGGTAATGGTCTTCAGAACCCGTAGCCTGCAATGCGATCTTGTCTCGCATCCAACCATAAAACCCATCTAGATTATCGAGGGCATAAATATGACTACCGGCAGCAGCAGACGTAAATCCATCTGACTTATCTGGCACACCGGATAACTCTGCCTGATTGCCGAACACAGATCGGATGAAGCGTCTCAGAGCCATACTTTTCCCGCTTCCCTTTGGACCGACGATGGCCAGCGCTGGTCTTGTCGGATGCAACTCTATGAAGAATGTACTAAGCTCCCAAACTCGCAGAGCCAGCTTATATTGTTCCAGTTCCGAGTCGCGTTTTGTAAGATCGCTGTATTCCCAATAAGCATTTGCCAATTTCACGAATGTTCCCGGCTCCGAAAAATCTGGCAGATATGGCTCCCAACTGGGATCGTCATTGAACAAAACATTCTCTCCGTTCCCCTCTTCACTTATTGTCTCGCCATCTAATTTGTATACCACACCATCGAAGCGCGAAACCCTAAGCACTTGTTCATCCTTATCCCAAGCAGCCACCTTCAGTATAGACCGCTTCTGTCCTAGCAGAGAAGCTGTTTCACAGGCAGCAATAAAATAAGCAAATTCAGGAGATGCTGGATTTGAACCGGTCAGGCTGTAAAGCCAACCACGCCATAAATTGGTAGAGAGTTTGAAAAGTCGGTGTTGGGGTTTGTAAAGATAATATCCTTCCCCCGTTTCCGAGATTATGAATTGCCCATGCTCTGTCAGCCACTTCAACAAAAGTGCTTCAGCGTCTTTCTTTTTATCCCTGGCAAGTTGAACACGGTCTGAAAATATTGTAAACATCAACTCTTCAAACTCGGGATCGGGGCAGGGAATAGCTTTAGCATGGCTCTCCACTGCCTCCACCAATGTCTTGGATAACTTTTCCCCAAGGACTTTATCCCGCTCATCAACTGCATACTCTATACCGGCTGCTATCGCCATTTCGTGCACCAAATCGATAAATTCTTTACCGTTGGGTGCTTCGCAAGTTTCGCGACTTGTCTTGCAATACATCCATGCTTCAAAGGAGCTGCCTCCTACACCTTTCCCCTCAGCCGGCAACGACCAGATATTTTCATCCGGAACAATAAGCAGCCCGCCATTACCTTTTAGTCTGAGTTGATATTCACCCTCCGACACCACATCCCCCGCTAAACCAAAGTGATCAAATACTTTTAACACGTCCCAATATTCCCTCACCCTCTCTGTCAGCCTGTACTCTTGCGATGTTCTGCGTTTCAAATTTATTTTGGTGGCTTTAGCTTTCGGCTTATTCCATGGTTGTTTCGTCCAGGAAACACATATATCCTTTAGCTGCGCCTGTGTCAATTCGGGGATGGCTGTTTGAGAATTTACAAGCTGGTAGGTTACACCGCTGGGGTGGATGCCGGCCACAACACCCTGACGTCCGGTTGCGAGAAATTCAAAGAAAGGATGTTTATCTTTCGGATCATGCGTCCATCTTTTGGCTTCAGGGATAGGTCCGATAATCTTTATTAGGATTTTCCCTCTATTTGCTCCATCCCGTTCAATTCGTGGTGCATCTGCCAAATGAGGAAAAGTTTGGCAGAATTTCGAAAAGTTCTCGTCTGCGTCTAACAGGCAAAGTCCGCCAGAATACTCCCCACAAAGCAAACCAACATTGCTGCCTGACGCAAGATGTCTTGTAATGTTTTGCAAACTGATCGGATTATTCTGCCACCCTCTTTCAAAAGCTCGTTTGCCGGGATCGTCTCCGGGAGCATTATATGCAGTCACTTTACAATACCTTGCTCCCTGGTTCGAGAGATATTTCAGAGACTGTTGCCCGGAAATAATGTCTTGAGTTTTCAGCGTTTTATTCATTTTTATTTTCTCCAATCTTATTCGAATTGCAGTTAGAACAAATCCATTGCGATGGTGGGACTAACCATCCAGTCCGCAGGTAGACTCCCCACGTCCTGTGGCACCTGGTAAATACCAGATTCACTTTTACACTGGTAATCCGCACCGTTGGGGGGGGTCAGGGCGATAGCGACCGGTTCAGTCATCACACAGTCCCCTCATTCTCCTAAACTCCGCATCGGCGACACCGCCACAAAGGGGGCAGACATACGACTCCGGTGGTATTCCGTGAGGCAAATATATATGTACTTTCCAAATGTGGTCACACCGATTGCAGTTTAGGGTAAGCTCAACGAAACAAACGCAAATATCCTGTCTGGTAGCCAGTTCAATCGTAAGCGTCCTTAGAGGGGCAAGTTGCGCTCCTCGAGTTGGATACATCTTGAGCTCTGATTGCTTGAGGGATTTTTTCGAACTATAATTCGATTTAGGTGTTGCCATACGAACCGCCTTTCGTCTGGTGGCACCGACTGAATAAACATTAGTTCATTCAGTTTCTCCTTTACCAGACGCTCCCGTCGCAGGAGCGTTTTGGTTTTGGAGGGTACTTGTGCCTGGGTTGAATTCGATTTTCCTTTCGCAATCCTACGGACTCAAGAGAGCACCGGAGAATCAAAAAAGGAGACAAACGATATCGCGCAACTTGCCGCGACATGGCTATCTCCTTTTCATATGGTCTAGCTTGAACAGGCCAGAGAAGATTATTCAGTTGTTAGAACTATTTTACATCCGCGGGTCGAAAAAGTAAATAGAAAATTCCGACCAAAGCAGGATCAAAAAACCAAGTGACCAAATAACCAAGAAACCATCCCATGCCGGCTCAGCCTATGGTTTCAAAAAAGTACCATAAACAACCTTACCGGCAATTTCGAGATATGTCAAAGTTTGGGAAACGTAACTGAATTGGGCAGTGAAATTATTCCTGAGCATTGCGCCAAAAGAATTCTCCGCATCAACATACGATTGAACTGTGACAATATTGTTTGATTTGCTCATATGCCATTGATCTGAATTAATAAAACTATCTGGAAATTTAGCGGTCGAAGGTGCTTTCAGTGCGGATTTAACAGCTTCTTCTGATAACACTAAAAATGTTCCATAATCGGATTCATCAAAGCGGTTTGGGTCTTTTGTTTCCGTTGGTGCCGATGTCGTTGGGCTTGATTTCGCCGACAAACCATAAAAGACGGCGATGATAACGCTTAAAATAACACAGGCTGACAATACGATTAAAATGAAACTAATTGAAGATAACTTCTTTTTAGGGGTTACTTGTGGGACTGCTTGATAATTGGGCTGCCCAGGCAGAACGGTTAAATTCCTTCCGCAATGTTTGCAGACAATAGCTTCATCCTGGATTTTTTCAGCACAGTATGGACATTTTTTCATGGCATCACCCTCCAGTCCAATTATAGCTGAGTAAATAAATAATCCTTTGAGGTGTGTGGGGCAGTACTTTCTACCAATCTCCACAATTGCACAGCCCTAAGCAATGCCTAGGAGCTGTTTATAGGGTGCTAGTAGTGAGCCGGCTGAGCGATCAGATACGTAACCGGTAAGAGCATATTTTTTACAGACTGCGTGAAGACCACATTAATCCCCCCTACCTACCTTCAACGATTTTTTTCTCTGCCTCGGTTAATCCATACAGTTTGTATACTCGCTGGTCTAATTCCCGGTCCAGGGTCTCAATCCGCAGCTTCAGTGGGTGACGTGAATCTTCTAATGCAGCATTGGCTTGTCGATACTGCTCTTCCAGAGCAAGTATTTCTTCAACCAGTTTTACAATTTCATCATGGGCTGACTTTTCGCTGGGATTTTCGAAGTTGATTCGCCGAATGGGAAGGCGACGAACATCCTCGGGCAAAATACTTAGACCACCAAACAATACAACTCGATAATAATATCCTAAAGCTCTTGAATTTATCAGCCCTAAGACAAACCTGTCATCATACCTTTTCTCGACCAAATAATCTTCGGGTAATCTTACTTTCTTCTGCTCTCCCAGAAAACTGAATTGAACACAACAAATAAGTTTTTGATCCGCATAATATTTGTTTGTATCATACGAACCTAAAAGCCCTTGAGCTATTGCGCGAACAAGAATTTTTGGACTTTCATGCAACGCACGAAAGGTTGGGCGAGCCATTATTTGAGGTTGATAATCTAAGTACCAATCCTTGAAATCTATAAAATACCTTTGGACATCTTTTCCCTCTAAATACTGAACGCAATTTGCATTAATCTTGTTCTTGTGCAGGAAATCATCCTTCTTACGTCCATCTTCTGAATACGCCACAATACCTTTACTGACATAATAAATTTGTCCGAGTCTAAAGCTTTCCTTATCAATTTTTCCTACTAATGGACCAGTTTTGCCAACAATATCGATACGGAACCTTTTTTGTGGCGTTTTCTCAAAAATCACTTGTGGGATTTCAACAGTCTGTTGGTCGTTTATTTGAATCCCCGTGCTATAGTCACTTTTTTGAACAACCGTTATCCCACTGCGCTTTCTGAGTGACTCATCAGAAACTTTCTTTATCACGATAATACAAGTCTCAACAGTTGCGTCTTGAAAAACTTTAAACCCTGAAAAGTCCACGATACGCTCAACACAGCACGTATCTAATATTAGTGTCCGAAGAGGCATCGCATAAGTTTGATTGAGGAGCGTTGATGGCACGATAAACCCAAGCCGGCCACCCTCCCGTAGTAAAGAAAGAGCCTTTTCTATGAAAAGCACGAACAAGTCGAACTTTTGATAAGCACATTTGAATATACCTGAGTTAGCATAGTTTTCGCGTTCATCTTCTGGTATGTTTTCAAATCTCACGTATGGTGGATTGCCAATGATGATGTCAAATCCGCCTTTTTCTAAGACTTCAGGAAAAGCTTGATTCCAAGTTTCAGGGAGTAGGCTATCGGCATTATATATGTTTTCAAGCAGGGGTAGTTTCTGACGCCCATGCAGCGCGCGTAGCATCAGGTTTAGGCGGGCTACATCTACGGCTTGCTTATCCTTGTCCACGCCAAAAATGCAGGATTGCAGGAGTTCTAAACGGCGCAGGTTGTCGTGGAGATCGTCGCTCTGGCCGTGAACTTGATTACGCTGTTTTGCCACGAAACGGTCGAGTGTATCGAAGGCTTCAATAAGGAATGAGCCAGAACCGCAAGCCATGTCAAGGATGTGCGGGGGGGTAGAAGGGCTATACCCATGCTCTTCCAGCCAGTTGCTTACTGTTTGCTGGACGATGTGGCGGGTGACGAAGGCAGGGGTATAGTATATGCCTTGGCTTTTGCGTTTTGTGTGCTTTTCTTTAACATGGGAGGCAGGTGCAACCAAGCCAGTCTCACTTTGCACTTCGGTCACTACATGACCGAGATACTGCTCATAGGCGGTGCCAAGTACATCAGCTTCAAGGGCATTGAAGTTGTAGCGCACAAAATTCTTCTCGTATAGTCCACGGATAAGTGCTTCTAGAGGTGGCCGGTCGCAATAGAGTTCCTCAGAGAAATGCGGGGCGAAGAGTTCTGAGTTATAGATTGAGTCGAATTGGCGGAACAGTTCAACCAATTTTATCGAGAGTTTATCCATTTGCCGGCGGTCTTCCAATTCGCGCAACAACGGCATCAGACACATTGGCTCGACTTCTCGGTCTTCAGCAGTACGGATGAAAATCAAACGGTTGAGAAGACGAAGCACAGCTTCGTCAATCTGAGCTGGGGAGTATAGAGGATTGTAGCCACGCAGACTCTTGTAAAGGTCACTCCGCCACTGCTTCAAATCATCGAACAAATTCAAAGTAACAGGTAGTCGCTTTATGCGTTTGCCTACCTTATCAGCTTCCCTTTCTAGTCTACCAACAAGGGTTTCTTCACGCGAGAACCACCACAGACGACTGAAATCGGTCAGGTAGGAATCTAGACCGAATTCCAGGAATTGCGCTCTAAAGGGGTCGCTTTCTTTCCACTCAGCGTTGAATACCCTCAAGTCCTCAAAATTCGAGAGCAGCGCCCAAGTTACGGACTTTGTCCAGGAGTAGTCAATTGCTTGCTGTACCCAAAGTGGGTCATTCAAGTCTTCTGAGGCTCTCTTTGTTTCGAGAAAATAGCGGGGGATGCCGGCAATGCGGAAGGAAAAGTCTACCCAGCCGCGAGATACTTTTTCTTCTGGGCTGACTTCATTGACATTATCCACATCCCACCCCAGAGCGCGAAACATGGGTAAGATGTAACCTTGGCGTGTGGCGTGCTCATTCATCCCTTTACGCTCGAAAGCGCTCATGGATTTGAATTTTTTTACTAGGGCTTGGATTTCGGCTTGGGCGAGTCCGGGAGTTGTCATTTTAATACAGTCTATGGCTAGGAATGAACTCTAAAATATTTACTAATTATGAAGTGAAGGAGATGTTCCGGTTAACCAATCATTAAATAAAACATAATTATTCGCTTCTTGATTTATCCACAATTTCGGCTTTTTCGTATTATCAAGAGTTTTGGTGACATAATAATATAGTCCTAAATATTCCTGCCCTTTATAGGAGTCTCCCTTGGTTGGCACACTAGTAATTGGTAGGATAGCCACTTTACCATTGCACCCATCGAAATATCCTAATTCCCACGGCATCCAGGAAGATGTCGGTGAATTAATTGATGTTGCAAAAAACAAACATTTACATTTTCCCATTCTTTGTTTCAGTATTTGCGCAGTTTCTTTTGTTACTCTAGAACGATCTAATTGCGAGTCCTCAACCCAATCTATATAAATTGAATAACCCAAAGATTCGATTTCTGTTTTTAATCCCAATATTACTTGTGCATCTCGAAAACTATGGGATAAAAAAACATCATAGTTTTTCGTTTGGGAAAATTCTTTAAAATTCTTCTCAAGAGCTGATTCAGAAGTTTTATAGTTAGATCTTTGAACGACCTGTAGACCAATAACCTTTAGATCTTGTGTGTTAAATAACGCCATCTAACCCTCCAAGTTGGCACGAGCTAGGATAACATAACTTCATTATTACAGCAGGTATTTACCAGCTAAAAATATCATTAGGATTAATGTTAGATAAAACGGCCATACTGAGAATGAAATAAGTGATTTCATGAAATGTTTAAAAAGTGATCCTGATGGAGTAACAGCAAATAAATCTGATGCTATTAACTTTTTGTTATGCAATTTAATAATAAAATTGTTGTAAGAGTCACGAAAAGCCTTTTCTAAACCTAGATAATAAGCATCAAGAACGAGAAATAGAATCGTAGGAATTAAAGCTATCCAGGTAAAATTAGCCTTCCCCTTATCAGCTACTATTACCAATATTGCCGAAACAAGAGTAATGCACCATGCTTTAGCTGATGCACTATTCGCTGACATTCGCTGAATAACCGATTGAATAATATTCAAGTGAGCTTGCACAGCTTCAGAGTTTTCAAGGAATTTTTCTGTTTGATCCATTTCAGCCTATCCAATTTGAAAAATTTTCGAAACCATTATTTTGTACCCAATCATAGACAGGGTACCAATTACCCAAGTTATATCCCTTCCCGCAATATTCTTGTGCGACTCCTGTTATTTGATATGATGCACTACCATCAATTTCCTCGTATTTTGCCCAGTTACCACTTATTAATTCCCAAAGAGTGGTTTCTTTTCCATCATTAGAAAATGTAACTCCAACATATTGCAAAGGGTTTGCTCCAAGTGGCTTAGTCCTTTCGTTCCTCCCTTCAATTGAATTAATATGAACTCCTAGTATTTGGTTCCCCCTCTTGTAACTCTTTAGTATCTCGTATCTTACCCAAGGTCTATTATAGGTTTCTGCCCCAATAAGAATACAAGTGACCGATGTATTTTCCAACCCCGAATTAATTAATCTCTTTAGTGCATCATTTCCTTGCCTTTTTGTATTTTCCCATAATGAAGCGTCAAAGAATCCTGCTTCTTCACGATTTAGTTTTGTCACCCAGTGATTTCGAACTACATTGGCGCGAAAATCAATTACATCTTGATAATGAAAACTAAAGAAAACTCGTTTAGCCATATTCCCCTTCCTTATGTTTGGTAGACGATCGATATAAAAAGAAACCTTATTGGGTATTATAGCACATTTGTTTTGTTTAGTGATCTCTTATGTATCTCTCGTCATCTTTATAACGACATATAAATCTTCATTTGTAAAACACAAGCCAATATTTGTCTCTATTGAAGCCGTGCCAAGTTATCAACGGGGGAATGCGCTTTGTGGGACTGTAATAAATCTTCGTCTATCATCTGAGCATAATGTTGCACCATCCCAAGGCTGGCATGCCCTAGCATTGCCTGCAGGTGTAGCACATCCATCCCCGCTCGCAAGGAAAGAATAACAAACGTACGTCTCAGTGCATGGGGGGTCACATGTATCCCACTCCGTTTTGAGAGCCGGCGAAATATGATAAGGAAACCTGTACCGGTAAAGTGCGCCCCATAGCGGGATTGGAACAAAGGCGCATCGCTGGCAGGGCTTCCCAGCGTTCTGCGGTATGACAGCAACACACGCCTTGTTGTCGCTCCAATTACTGCGCTTCGGGCTTTTCCTCCCTTCCCCCGTTTCACGGTTACAAGACCGTTCATCATGTCAACATCTCCCCATTTCAATGCAATCACTTCTGCTCGCCGAAGCCCACTATCAGCCATGAACAGAACAAGAGCTTTATCCCTTGGCTTTTTGCAAGCAGCTAGCACTATTTTCAATTGCTCTGCGGTCAAGCATGGGAGGCGTTTCTTTGCCACTCGTGGCATTTCGAACTTCACGGGTTCCGGAATGTATTTTTCATTGTGCCAAAATCGAAGCAGTGTCCGAATTATCCGTGCTGAGCCATGGAGGGAATTATCAGCTTTGCCTTCTTCCGCAAGTACTGCTATATATTCACGTACATGACGAGCAGTTACCTCATTGGGTGCTGTGACTCCATTAGATTCTAGCCAAAGCAAGAATCTGCCAGCCCCATATTTGTAAAACTGCATAGTCGCTGGGGTACAGCTCATAGCTTGTCGGCTCAAAATAAAGTCGGTATAAGCATCGGTGAGTGCTACAGAGGCTAGCATCCATTTTTGTTGCGTTTTTGTTTCTGGGAACATAAAACACCGCCTTTCGGCCATTATTGGCCTGTAATAGACGGTGTCTCTGGAAGCAGAGCGGGCGATGGGACTCGAACCCACGATATCTTGCTTGGAGGGCAAGCGTTCTTCCACTGAACTACGCCCGCAATGGATTGTTATTCTACCGTGAGGGGCGCAGACGGTCAACCCGTCATTTCACCAGTTTTGCAATGTATCCCCGCAATTCCTCAACAGCCAGGCGGTACAGTCGGTCCGCCTCGTCTTTGGCCGAGACAGTTTGAGCATCTTCTGTTTCGGCCAGAATATCCAGGAATTCCAACTGCTTCTCCGGTGTAAAATCATCCAGCGGCGGGGCACGGTGGATGCGCTCGGCCCAGGCTCTGGGCACGCCATAGGAGGCGGCGTTGCCCCGGATCCTTTTTTTGTCGAGAGTACCTTTCGGGTTGGAAAAAACCACGCCGCCCTGGATCAGGTTCAGGGTCCAAGCACGATGCGGAATATTAGTCTCGACCTTTTTTACGATCTCCTGTTTCCGCTGGAGCCACTGGTCATCTGGACCCGATTCATGCGTTTTCTGCTCGTGTTGCCTTCGACCGAGTTTATCGTGCACAGTCACCGTCTCCGTCCAGATGCCTCCTTCTTTGAAAATCACTCCACTCCAATCCATGATTATAAAAATCCAGATCCCCGAAGGGCCGAGCAACAGTAAATCGGTAGCAGAGAGGCTTTGGAAAATGTAGGAGTCCGGAAGGGAATGTGCAAGCATGCTTTGGAGATCCGATCCCCCCTTTTTGGCCACTTTCTCATCCGACAGATCCTGCGGTGAAAGGCTATCCCACCAGCGTTCTTCCAAATCCACCACATGCGCTCCATCCGATACTGGGGTTGGCTTGCCTTTCATCATTTCGCGGAGGTACTGCCGCCCAGCAATCGCCAGCGTGATCAGAATGATCACCACCAGCAGTGCCCAATAGATGATGACACAAGCCACATCCCGGAAATAATAGGATGTAAGGCAAAGTGCAAGGATGGTAAGGGGTGCAACTGCCGCCAATGCGAAAAAGAGGCGGCGCTTCTTTTGCCATTCGGTCAGCTCTTTGCGAAATTGCAGATTGTGACCCACCCTGACCGCCCGGCCAAACTCAACCTCCAGTTTGGTTTTGTACGATTGGATATCCCGGTACCCGCTGGACAGCTCGATCCATTTCCGGTCAATCCTATGCATGGAAGGAGTATAGCCGATGTCCGGCAGGCGGACAAGCAAGGACGTTAATCTGGCTTATAATCATTTTTACTAGTGACCCAATGAAATTTCCCCGGATTTTCCTTGCCAGTTTCTTCCTAATTTTATTTCTCTTTCAGCCGATCCTCGCAGCAGGCACCGGACCAGTGGCTTTGGTGTTGACCATTGACGGAGCTATAACACCAGCCACGCAGGAGTATCTTTCGCGCGGCATCAAAACCGCAGAACAAGCCGGCGACGAGTTGATCATCCTCCAGCTCAATACACCCGGCGGCAGTCTCGGCCCGATGCAGATCATGGCAGAAGACATCCGTGCAAGCAGCGTGCCAGTGGTGGTCTTTGTTACTCCCAATGGGGCGTGGGCTGCCAGCGCTGGGACGGTCATTACACTGGCGGGGCATGCAGCGGCCATGTCGCCCCAAACAGCCATCGGCGCAGCCAGTCCGGTGGGATCGCAGGGCACAGACCTTTCGACCACGGAGGAGACCAAGGTCAAAGAGGCGATGAAGGCGCTGGTGCGTTCGTACACCGAACGGCGCGGGGCCGAAGCCTCGGCCCTGGCCGAGTCGACCATTGAGAGCGCAGTCGCCGTCTCAGCCAGCGAAGCCCTGAATGCTCACCTGGTGGATTTCATCGCCAATAACACCGGCGACTTGCTCAACCAGTTGGATGGGTACACCGTCCAGATGGCAGACGGCCCACGGACGCTGCATACCGCAGGAGCTGTGACCCAACCTCTGGGAATGTCGTTGATCGAAAACCTACTGCAAATGCTGGTGGACCCGAACTTCGTATTCATCCTGCTCAGCATCGGGGCACAGGCCATCCTGATCGAACTCTCTTCGCCTGGCGGCTGGATAGCTGGATTCATCGGCGTGGTATGCCTGGCACTGGCAGCTTATGGACTGGGGGTGTTGCCGGTCAACTGGTTCGGCCTGGCGTTCATGATTATCGCATTTGTGCTGTTCATTGTTGACATCAAAGCAGCAACTCACGGTGGGTTGACAGCCGCAGGGATCGGATCATTCATCGTGGGGGCACTGGTCTTGTTCAACAGCCCAGGTACACCCCAGTTCCAACAGGTGTCACCCACACTGGTTACCCTGGTAGCCCTCGTCATCGGAATCAGTTTCGCCATCATCGTAGGGTTTGCACTGCGGGCACAGAGGAGACCGGTGATCACCGGGCAGGAAGGGATGTGCGGAAAAAACGGCATCGCCCGCACGGACATCGACCCGACCGGGCAGGTCCAATCGGGGGCAGAATTGTGGTCAGCTGAGCTGGACGTGGGTCAAGGCAGGATCGTCCGGGGAGAAAAGGTACATGTGGTCAAAGTGGATGGATTGAAGGTGATCGTAAGAAAATCGTAATATTTTTGTACCCAGAGGGCCGCCTGCCACCTAACCGTGATAAAATCGGTCTGAATTATTGGTAAAATTTATCGGTTCAAAGAGGACCTGATGCCTGTAACCCCCACCCGTGACCGGGTAAATCCCGAAACCGTCAAAGTAACTCCGCTCCGCAGACCGGAGTGGATCAAAGTACGCGCCCCCGCGGGCGAGACCTATGAACATTTGCAAACACTGATGCGCTCAAAGGCGCTGCATACCGTATGCGAAGAGGCCATGTGCCCAAACATGGGGGAATGCTGGGGATCGGGTACTGCCACCTTCCTGATGCTGGGTGACGTGTGCACCCGCACCTGCGGGTTCTGCGATATCAAGCACGGCCGCCCGGAAACCCTCGACTGGATGGAACCGGAACGTGTCGCACAGGCTGTCAAGTCGATGAACCTGAAACATGCAGTGATCACCTCCGTAAACCGGGATGACCGGAGGGACGGCGGCGCACCCATCTTTGCCATGGTCATTCGCCGCATTCGCACATTGCTCCCTGGCTGCTCGGTGGAGGTGCTCATCCCCGATTTCAAAGGGTCGCTCGAAGCTCTAAAAATCGTAATGGACGCCCGCCCGGAAATCCTGAACCACAACGTCGAAACAGTGCCGCGGTTGTTCAAGCAGGTCCAGCCGCAGGACCATTACGAGTGGAGTGCTGCTATCCTTTCCGGTGCCAAAAAGCTCGACCCTGAGGTGCTGACCAAGTCGGGCATCATGGTGGGGCTGGGTGAGGAATTGGAGGAAGTGAAGACGGTGATGCGCGACCAGCGCAGTTGGGGTGTGGACATCCTGACCGTGGGACAATACCTCCAGCCGAGCAAGAAACACCTGCCGATTGCACGCTATTACACCCCTGACGAATTCAGGGATTTGCGCGAGTACGGCCGCGAGATCGGTTTTAAGTGGGTGGAATCCGGGCCGCTGGTGAGGTCATCGTACCATGCCGCAGAGCAGGTGCGGGTGCTGAGCAGCGTGCACCGAAAATTGTATGGGGAGACAGGGGTCAGCACAACGGGGTAAAAGCAGTTCACCTACATATCAATTCGAGAAGGAGAAACATGAACCTTGTAACAGTCACTCAGACCTGTGGGCGAGTGCCCGTAACTGTTATCCAGCTTGCAGACCGGCTTAATATGGGGAACACAGAAGAATTTGAACAGGCAGCCAAGGGAGCTTACGCTGCTGGTGGGCGAAATATGGTTCTTGACCTTTCGAAGGTATCTTCACTCACCAGCGCCGGTATCCGAACAATCCTGGGTATCTACAAAATGCTGGCAGAACCTAAAGATGCAGGTAAGCATTTAAAAATGGTCGGGCCAACGCCAGCCGTGAGTAAAGTGCTCGACATAGCAGGCCTTTTGAAGTTC
>Ga0187878_1000791_pt1 | contig 33603 bp, 31 predicted proteins | sample June2016WEW_17_1_FD_132979 | JGI IMG/M metagenome (GOLD analysis project Ga0187878, IMG submission 132979) | Peatland microbial communities from SPRUCE experiment site at the Marcell Experimental Forest, Minnesota, USA - June2016WEW_17_150 | ecosystem: Environmental > Terrestrial > Soil >...
CGGAGTAGAGGCGCAACGGGGGCGTAGCGACGCGGAAAGCTTGCGTTTTCAGCACGAGGGTGACCGCCCGGGTCCTTAGTGCCTTTTTCCGGCGCAATCGTCCGTTTTTTTGCAAGTCCCTCTAGAGTCCGGCCTTCCCTTCCAGGCTGCGCCAGAGGTACCAGGAGGCCACGGTGCAGTAGGGGCGCCAGTTGCGGGCCAGTTCCTCCACTTGCGCGGGTTTGGGCAACTCGGGGAGCCCGTACAACTTGCGGACCGCGGCGCGAATCCCCAGGTCGGCCGAAGGCAGCACGCCCGCGCGGCGGAGGGCGAAGATCAGGAACATCTGCGCGGTCCAGACGCCGATCCCTTTCACGCCGGTGAGCACCCGGCAGACCTCTTCGTCCGGCAAGGCCTGGATGGCCCCAAAATCGACCTCTCCGGAACGCGTGCGCCGGGCCAGATCCCGAATGTAGGCGACTTTCTGCTGGGACAGGCCCAGAGCGCGCATCTTCCGGGGCCGGAGCTTCAGAACGCTCTCCGGGGTCAGCCGCCCGTCGCCGGCGGCCGCCGCCAGGCGGTTGAAGATCAGCAGGGCCACTTTCCCGCTAAGTTGCTGATAAACAATCGACTTAACCAGCGTCTCGAAACCCGGGTCGAGGTACTCGATGGCGTAAGGCCCGACCTCATCGATCAGCCGCCGGAGAACCGGGTCGCAGGCCCTCAGGTGGAGCAGAGCTTCTTGCATGGGAGTAACACAACCCGCGCCGCGTGCATCTAGTAGTATGACACCCACGCCTATGCCTACTTTGCGTCTGCTGATTCTCTCCGCCGTGACGCTCGCTCCCATGCTGGCTCAGGAACCCGACACTCAACCGACCATCAAGGTGGAGGTGGACGTGGTCAGCGTCCTGGCCTCGGTCCGCAACAAACAGGGGGGTCTGGTGGGCAACCTGGCCAAAGACGCCTTCGTCCTCAGCGAGGATGGCAAGCCTCAAACCATCAAGTACTTCACGCGGGAGACGGACCTGCCGCTGACCATCGGCCTGCTGGTGGACGTCAGCCGCAGCCAGGAGCGCCTGATCGACATCGAGAGGGACGCCGCCTCCCAGTTCTTCTCCCAGGTGCTGCACCCGAAGGATTTGGCCTTCCTGATCAGCTTCGGCGAGGAATGCGAACTGCTTCAGGATTACACCAGCTCGGCGCGGCTGCTGCGGGCCGGCCTATCCGGTCTGAAGGTGAACGCGCCCGTCGCCGCACTGAGCCGCATGCCGGGCCCGGTGCCCACCGTTTACCAGCCGCGCGGCACGGTGCTCTACGACGCGGTGTTCCTGGCAGCCGACGAGAAGCTCAGGGGGCAGGTGGGCCGCAAGGTGCTGGTGCTGGTTACCGACGGTGTCGATATGGGGAGCCGCCTCAAGATCGAGGATGCCCTCCGCTCCTCGCAGAAGGCCGACGCCATCATCTACAGCATCGACTACGAGGATCCCAGCGCCTACGGCGGCCGGTTCGGGCTCGGGATCGGCGGCGGCATGGGAGAGTCGACGCTCAGAAGGATGTCGGAGCAGACCGGCGGGCGCGTCTTCAGAATTGGCCGCAAGCACCCGCTTAGCGAGGCATTCGAGGAAATCCAGGCGGAGATGCGCAGCCAGTATGCGATCGGCTACACCCCGATCAATCCCGTCCGAGACGGCAGCTTCCGCCGCATCGATCTGAAGACCACCGACAAGGACCTCAAGGTCCAGGCGCGCAAGGGCTACTTCGCCTCCAAGCCCGAGGAGTAGAAGCCGCCGCCGAGCACAATCGTCTGGCTGGCCAGCGACCCAATGAACCACCGGTCGTGGGAGGCAAAGACCATCGCGCCGGGGAACTGCCGCAAGGCTCCTGCAAGCGCCTCGACGGCCTCGATTTCCAGATGATTGGTGGGCTCGTCGAGGAGCAGGAAGTTCACCTCCGCGAGCAGAAGCCGGGCCAGGGCGGCCTTGGCGCGCTCCCCGGCGCTGAGCGTTGCCAGCGGGCGGGTGACGCGCTCGGCAGGCAGCTTAAGGCAGGCCAGGAGGGTGCGGGCGGCGGTCTCGGCGCTGGTCTCGAGGCAGATCTCCAAGGCCGAACGCGAGAGGTCGAGGTGCTCGCACTCCTGCGGGTAGTAGCCCGGCCTCACGCGCGAGCCCAGGTGGACTTCGCCGCGATCCGGCCGGCTGAGGCCGGCCAGAACCCGCAGGAGCGTCGTCTTTCCGCTGCCATTGGGTCCGAGAACCGCCCATCGGTCGCCGCGGCGCAGGTGCAACGAGAGGTCCTCGAACAGGGGCGCTGCTCCGAAGGCCTTTGCCAGTCCGGCGGCGTGCAGCACCAGGTCCGGGCAGCGCGGCACGTTCGCGAATTCCAGCGAGGGAATCGGCTGTTCCTGCCAGGGTTTCTCCACCTCTTCCGCGTGCGACCGGCGCTCCCGCAGGATGCGCGCCGTGCGGGCCAGTTTCGCCGCCTTGCGACCGTAGTAATCCTTGCCATCCCGAACCCCGATGGGCGCGGTGGCGGCCCTCGCGGATAGCCGCAAACGCCGGCCGGCGGCGCGCTCGGCGGCAGCCACCCGGCGCCGTGCGGCCTCGTACCGCTCCCACTCCTGGCGATCGCGGAGCGCCCGCTCCCGGCGGTAGAACTCGTAGTTGCCGGCAAAGGCGGTGAGCCGCCCGTGCTCCAGGCACAGCGTGCGCGTGGCGACCCGGTCGAGGAACACACGGTCGTGCGACACGAAGATGCAGGCCCCGCGATGGCCAGCCAGTCGCTGTTCGAGCCATTCGCGGCAGGCGATATCGAGGTGGTTGGTAGGCTCATCCAGCAGCAGCAGATCGGCGTTTGAGAGCAGGCAGCGGGACAGGGCGGCCCGGACGCGCTCGCCTCCCGAAAGGCTGCCAACGCTACTGGCGGGCGACGCCGCCTGCGCGAGGTACTCGATGCCCAGACCGCGCCGCGTGGCGATTGCACCTTCCATGGGCCCCAGCTCGCCGGCGATCAGGCGCAGCAGGGTGGACTTGCCGGACCCATTCGGGCCAACCAGGGCGATGCGGTCGCTGGGGTTGATCTCAAAGGAAACATCGGCAAACAGGGGGACCCCAGACCAGGAGAACGACAGTTTCTGAGCGCTCAGCAAGGACATCTTCCCTCCCGCCGCCCGGGCGGCCGCGATCGATCCACACGATGGGAAGCGCCTTACTGTTTCATCAGTGTTCAGTATAGCCGAGGCCGGCCGCCGCTCACAGGTCCTTGCGGCGTGCGAAATAGTCGCGGACGGCGGCCTCCAGTGGAGGCATCTTGGGGAGGCCCAACCGCTCGATTCTGGCGTTCGACAGCGCGGAGTACTTCGGCCGGCGCGCGGCCGTCCGGTACTCGCGCTCGTTAGTGGGCCGAAACTCCGGATTCAGGCCGGCCACCTCGAAAATCATGCGGGCGAAGTTGAACCAGGAAATCGGCTCGCCGCCGCCGACGTGAAACACGCCGTGGTGGTCGCGCTCCACCAGGTCCACCGAGCGCGCCGCCAGCAGCGGTGCGTAGGTCGGCGAGGCGACGTGGTCCTCCACCACCCGGATCGGCTTGCCTGATTCCGCCAGCCGCAACATCAACTCGATGAAGTTCCCCCGCGCGGTTTCGAGGCCGGCCAGGCCGAACAGGCCGGAAGTGCGGACAATCAGCGCGCCGTCCAGGTACGCCTGGGCGTAAAGCTCCCCCGCCAGTTTCGAGACCGCGTAGGCGCCGAGCGGATGCGTGGCGTCCGCCTCGGTGTAGGGGCGGCCGGCCGTCCCGTCGAAGACGTAGTCGGTGGAGTAGTGCACCAGTTGGGCGTTCACCTGCCGGCAGGCCATGGCCACGTTGCGCACCGCCAGCGCGTTCACCAGAAACGCGACCTGCGGCTCCTGCTCGGCCACGTCCACCTGGTTGTAGGCCACGGCGTTGAAAACCACCTGCGGATCGGCCTGCGCCAGGTGCTGCTCTACCCGCTCGGGGTCGGTAATATCCAACTGCGCGCGGTCGGAGCCAATGACCTCATACCCTCGTTCCCCCAGCTCTCGCATCAATTCCACACCGAGCTGGCCCAGATTCCCAAACACCACAGCCCGTTTAGACATAAGAGCACTACGATACAAGACCGGCCAGGCGAAAGGCAAAGTGGCGCGGCTCGGGCCGGCCGAAACAGCCAGCGGCGGGCCACCCGCGGAGTCAGCGGCCTGGCGACTTTCTGACGGGCGCGGGCTGGGAACGGCCGTTCCAGGACGGGCCGGCCTCTCCCAGCAGCTTGCGGGCCAAGCGAGCCAGTTCGCCGGTGTGCAGCAAGGCGTGCTCGAGTTCCACACCGATCGCAAAACCTCCGTCCACGGGCTGGCAGTAGCACACCTCGCCCAGCAGCAGCATCTCGTTCCATTCGACCTGGAGCGCCGCACCCGCGGGAACCAGCCGGGGGACCAGGAGCCGCAGCCCCGTCCCCGACAGGTTCGCGACTTGCGCCGGAAAACCCTCGGACTGGTCGCCCAACGCGGTCACACGGACCGTCTGTTCGACGTCGAAGCGCGACTCGCCTCTCTGTTCCATGCTGGACTTATCGGCCGCGCCGGGGCGACTTTGAATCCGGCTAACCCCTGGTCGGCCGGCGGGCCTCTTCGGGCCTCGGGCGGCTGTGGGTGCCGGCGTGCGCAAGCACCACCTGAATGAAGCCCAACGCCGCCTTGGACAAGGCTTTGTCCTTGCGGTACACCAGGCCGAGCCGCCGCATCATCGGCTCCGGCTCGAGCGAAAGGGCGCACAGCCGGCCAGCGGCAAGGTCGTCCAGGAAATGCGAGACCGCCAGGAAGGAGATCCCCAGTCCCGCCATCACAAACCGTTTCACCATCTCGGTGGAATCCAGTTCCATCGACACGTTGAGGGAATCTTCGACCAGCTCCAGCCATTCGTTCAGCCGCGCCCGGGTGGTCCCGTACTTGGGCAGCAGCAGGGGATAGTCCACCAGCTCGGCGGCGGCAACCGAGCGCCGGCCCGCCAGCGGGTGCCCCTCCGGGACGATCACCTTGATCTCGTCGGAATGGATCTTGACCACCTGGATTCTTCGTTCCTGGACCGGGAGCTGGGTGATGCCGAAATCGGCCACGTTCTCCAGCAGCGCCTCGACGATCCGCGAACCGTAGGACCGCTCCACCAGCAACTGGACGTTGGGGAACTGCCGCTTGTACTCGGAGAACACCTCGGGCAGGACGTAGATGCAGGTGGCCTCATTGGCCGCGATCACCAGCTCCCCGCGCGGCGAGCGTTCCAACTCGTTGATGGCATCCTGGGCCTGGCGCCGCAGGTTCAGGATCTGCTCGGCGTACTGGCAGAAGATCCTGCCCGCGGTGGTCAGCGAGATCCGGCTCCCGAACCGCTCGAAGAGCTGGGTGTTGAGTTCCTGCTCCAGTTGCCGGACCTGGGCGCTGATGGCCGGCTGGGTGCGGTAGCAGGTTTGCGCCGCCTTGGAGAAGCTCTTCAATCGAACGATCTCAAGAAACGTGTGGAGCTGATCGAGATCCATGGACGCCGGCCGGACCGTCTCGAAACAAAAATTGAATCCGCGGCATAGAAATAATGAATTTCCCGTCGCCGCGTCAACTTGCTACTAATTGTAACAAGCGATCCCGGGTGGTGCGGTTCGATGTTGGGGTGCCGCAGCCACAAGGTCCTCTCTCTTCGGGGAGAGTGAACGGCCGCACCGCCAACCCGGGTCATCCCCGCCGTCCTTGAACCGGTTCGGAAGCCGTGCGCAGAATAGGATTGACGTGATTCCCACGGTCCCTTTCGGGATTCCCGAGCCGAGGCGGCTGGTGCTGGTTTCTCCGCATCCGGACGACGTGGGGATTTCCACGGGAGCGCTGGCCATCACCGCAGCCCGGGCGCTGATCCCGACCACCATCGTTCTGGCAACGGACGGATCGGAAGCCACCATGCCCTGGACCGTCCTGGCCCGGCACGGCGGGCTGGAATCGATGAGCGGAGAGGCGCAGCGGGCGCTGCGGGGTTCGATTCGCGTCGGGGAGGCCCGGGCCGAAGCGGTCCGGCTGGGGCTCGGGGAATCGTCCATCCGGCTGCTCGCCAGCCAGCGCTGGTTCACCGCCCATCGAACTCCGGGCGAATTTCTGCATCCCGATCTGAGCCTGCGCTCGGTGGGGGGCTTTCAGCCCGGACCGGTCGACGAAGACGCCCTCGCGGAGTTCCGCGGTTTGATCCAGGACGGCCCTCTCCTCTGCGCGGTCCCGGAGCCGCGGGACGAGCTGCTGATGCACCGGATCGTCACCGCCCTGGTCACCGAGGCGCTCAAGCCCTGCGACGGCTGCCGGCTGATCACCTACGAGTGCCTGTCCACCCAGGAGTGGAGCGCGCCGGTCACCACCTATCTTGGATTCGGTGAAGAGGTCATGCGAATCAAGAGCGAGGCCATCCGGGCGCATCAGTCGATGTACGAGCGGCGCCGGGAATTCGGCGGGTACGCCAACGCCGGCGGCGAAGCCTACGACTCGATAGCGGCGCGCAGGAATGCCGGACTGGCGGCGCAGGCGGGGCTTTCCTTTCCCTACGCCGAGCGGTACGGCCTCCACTTCGATCCATGAGCAACCCCACTGCCATCCTGCTTGCCGGCGGCGCAAGCCGGCGCATGGGCCGGGAGAAACCGCTGCTGGAAGCCGGCGGCGAGACGCTGATCTCGCGCCATCTGCGCCAATTGCGCCAGATCGGAGTGACGAATGCCATCGCCGTGTGCAATGAGCGCAACCTGCCGGCCCTGCGAGGACTGGCGCGTTGCGTACTCCAACGGGCGCCCGAGATGTCCGGCGCGGCGCTCACCGGCTTGCAGGCGGCCGGACCGGCCGAGGCCGTCTACCTCGTCTCGGTCAACGACCTGGTTCACGACGACGACTACCGCAGGATCGAGGAGGCCGGGCGAGCCGGGGCCGCCATCGTGATACCCAGCCGGCTGCTCGACCGCACCTTTGCCGGCGGGCGGCTGCATTTCTTCCCCGGAACGGACCGGGTGCGGGCCATCCAGGAAAAGCCGCCCGGCGGCTGCCCGCCCGGGAGCGCGGCCAACATCATGATTCACCGCCTGGCGGGAGCGCCATTCCTCGGCGCGCTCGCGGAACGGCTCGCCGCCGGCTGCGAGTACGAGGCCGCCCTCACGAGCCTGATCGCCGAGGGGGTCGAGGCAATCGCCGTCTGGGTCGATTTCTGGGCCGCGATCAAGACACCGGAGGACTACCAGAGGCTGTCTCAGTAGAAACCGCGGTGCGGGGCGCGGAAGTGCGCCAGGAATTCCAGGATCCTGTTCTGCCGGTCGTGGACGCAGTAGGGGCAGTGGACGAGCTGAAGGCTCTCCACCACCCGCTGGCGCGTCTCCCCGCGCCAGATCTCGGCCAGCGAGCTCTCGTGGACGCTCCCGATCGCGCCGTCGGGGCTGTTGCGCTTCTGCGCACAGAGGTAGACCAGGCCGTCGGCGTTGATCACGGTCTTCATGGCCTGGAAGTGGCAACGCGTGTAGCCACGCACTTGGTAGGTCCGGTTCTCGAAGATCCGCTCCGCCACGTGGATATCGAAATGAGCATCGGCGAGCGCGAGCGCCTTTTCGATCTCGAGCAGGACCCACTCGTGCAGGCCGGCGGGGAACGCGGCGCCCGAGAAGGTCTTGAACTGGATGTAGTCGCCGCCGGCGTCCTTGACGAGGCGCGCGGCGGAGACGATCTCCTGGACATTGTCCTGGTGGATGAAGTAGCCGGCCCCGACGGTCGCCCGGCCCGCGGCCTGAGCCAGGTGCGTGAAGTTGCGGACGATGGCCGGGAAGTCGCCGCGCCGGTGCAGCTTGAGGTGGGTATCCGGGCCGGCGGCGTCGAGGCTGAAGCGGACGTAGGTGGCGGCCTTCCTCAAACGGCCGGGTTTCTCGGCGTCGACCAGCGAGCCGTTCGTGACCAGCCCGCAGGACAAACCGGCGGCGGCGGCGCGCTCCAGCGCCTCGACCGTGTTCGGGTTGGTCATCGGCTCGCCGCCGCCGACGAACAGGACCGAGGTCGAGCCCAACTCGCGCACCTGGTCCACGAGGCTGAACAGGAGATCGCGCGGCAGGCGTTCGCTCCGCCCCGGCTGGTGCAGCGCGTGGTAGATGCAGAAGCCGCAGTCGTGATTGCAGGCGTTGGAGGGATCGATCTCGACGCTGAGCGGGAACGGGTTTTCGCCGGCCAGGTAGCGCCGCACGAATTCGGCCTGCGTCAGCAGCCGGAGCGGGTCGAACAGGAAGCGGAACCGGTGCTTCCTCTCGATTTCCGCGTACCGATAGGCCACGCGCTCCGCGATCATGATCCCACCCTGGCCTGGACCTCCGGACGGTATCTCGGCGGGACCCAGGGCCCCCACTTGGATTCGAAGTAGCGCTGGTTTCGCGCGAACAACTCGTCGTAGACGTGTTTGGGAAGCGCGCCGAACGAGGCGGAGTGATGATGATGGACGAAAACGTCGTCCGCGCACGCCACCGCGTAGCCCGCGCCGAGGACGCGCATGGTGTAGTCGTCGTCCTCGAACAGACCCAGTCCGAACGCTTCATCCAGCTCGCCCACCTGCTCCCACACCCGGCGCGGCGCCATGGTGCAGAAGAAATGCATCACGCGAAGCGGGGTCAGCCGGCCGCGGTTCGCGCGCATGTACCTGCGCGCAAGCACGGCCATCTGCTCCATGTTCGAGTAGTCTCCAATGTAGACCACGCTCTCGTTTCCAGACCGGTTCGTGACCGGCCCGAGCAGGCCGAGCCTGGGATTCGCGCGGAAGTGGGCCAGCAGGCCGCCGACCCAGCCCTCGGTCACGTAGAGGTCGTTGTTCAGGAAGACGAGATAGTCGCCGGTAGCGGCGCGCGCGCCGGCGTTATTCCCGGCGGAAAATCCCAGGTTGGCGCCGTTCAGAATGACCTTGGCGTTCGGCCGGCCCTCGGCCCACCGGCGCAAGAACCGCGGCGTGCCGTCGGTGGAGCCATTATCGACCAGCAGGATCTCGAGATTGGCGTAGCGGCTGAAGCGCTCGAGGCTGAGGAGCGTCGCCTGGGTGAACTTCCGCTGGTTGTGGCACAGCACAATCGCGCTGACGCGGGGGAAGAAGGGGGCCACCGCCGCCGCCATCTCGTCGCAGCGATGGGACCAGGTGTTGGCGCGCGCGAACTCCCGGCGCGCGGCGGCCTTTTGGGGGCTCTCGCCGGCCAGGGCGGCGCGGATGCCGTCGACGAACTCCTGCGGAGTGCTGGTGAGCGCGATCAGGCCGGCCAGACGCTCGATCTCGGGGAACCGCACGGCTACCACGGGCTTGCCCACACTCAGGTATTCCCAGACTTTCAGCGGGTCGGAGGCCAGGCCGTAATCGCAGATGCGGTACGGGAGAAGGCCCACGTCGAACGCATGCAGGTATTCGGGCAGGCGCTGGTAGGGGACCTCGCCGGTGAGGGTGACGTTGGGCAGGGCGGCCAGCGAATCCAGCGCCACGCCCTCCGTGCCGCCTACCAGCACGAAACGCATCTCGGGGAGGGAGCGCGCCGCGAACGCCAGCAGCTCGAGGTCGGTCCAACTTCCGAATGCGCCGTGGCACCCCACCACGGGCCGGCCGGGCGGAATCGCGAGCGCCGCCGGGGGGTCCGCGAAGTGGCCCGGATCGGCCGCGTTTCGCACCAGCGCACTTTCCCGCCCCAGCGCCCGCAGGCGCCCCTGCAAGTGCGTCGAGGAGCACACGACCAGATCGGCCTCTCGAACCAGTTGCGGCTCGAGCTCGCGGACCGGACGGCCGGCGTTCCGGAAGGTGGCGTAGTCGTCCATGCAATCGTAAAGCACGATGTTGTTGCGGAGCCGCCGCACCAGCGGAGCCCAGAACGGATAATCGACGATCGAGAGGGTCGCCCCGATCGCAAACTTCTCCCTCAGGCGGCCGATGGCGGACTCCATCACCGCAAGCTGCAGCTCGGTCGGGAGGTCGCGGTAGATGTCGGGAGGATCCTCGCCCGCCGGCAGGTCGAGCAGGTGGATGTTCGGCTCGATGAGGCGCGGCTCAACACCGCACAGGCACATTGCGGCGGCCGGCGTGGTCGAGAAGTAGAACACGCGGTGGCCGCGGCGGGCGAATTCCCGGCTCAAGTGCTGCGGGCGCTGGAAACGGTAGTCCCAGTCCACCACGGGAAAGACGAACACGTCGAAGGCTGGCGCGGCGCCGGCAGGGAGGCGGCGCCGCCCGCCCCACGTTGGCCAGAGACGCATGTTACTGCAACACCGTGACCTCTTGGGGCTTGGTCTCCTTCGGGCGCGCGGCCGGGGAGACCGCCGACACCTTCCCGTCGCGGAAGGTCAGGGTCACCTCGTCCGGCCCCCCACCGTAAGACCAGGTTTCGCCTTCCTCGGAGCTCACCTTCATGGCGGGAGGGCCGAATTTCGCGACCACTTCCTGGCCCTGCATGCCGATCTTGATCGCGGCCGGATCGGGGGGCGGCGAAGGCTTGACCGCGGCCGCGGCGCCGGGTTTCGGAATGGTGATCACGGTGCCGGCGGGCTTCGCGGCCGTGTCAAGAGTCTTAGCGGCCTTGTCCAGGAGCGCGCCTGTGGCCTTGCCGATGCCCTGCATGCCGGCCGCGGACCCCGCGGCGCGCGCCGTCCCGAGGGAATACTCGACCAGGGTTTGCGCCGGCAGAGCCAGCGCCGCCAGAAACAGCACCGGAACGAGCTTAGAGAGTCTCATGAGTATACCTCCTGAACACCGCGCGGCAGATCCGGCGCGGCAAGCGGGCCTGTGGAAGATTGTAGCTCAAGCGGCGGGGCGGTGGCGAAGGCTCGGCCTGTGGGCCGCTCGTTCACACTCGCGGTTCGGTGCTGGGGGCCGCGCGGCAGCACCGAACCACGACCGTGAGGGAGTGGTCCCACCTGCCGGCTCGGGCCAAGTCCTCGCGCATTATGGGCGGATTACCCTCAGCGCACGGTGCCGACCAGTCCGGCGGCGAACAGGCGCTGGTCGACGCGGGCCAGGCGGCGCTCCAGTCCGCGCCGCAGCAACGGGATGTGCGGGATGGCGAGGAGCTGGTCGGGGATCGCCCAGAGATCCTGCTCGGTGGTCATCCACTCGATGCGGTCGAAGCGCGCCAGGTTCACGGGACGCGAGTAGGCGCGCAGCGTCTTTTCCGCCTCGAGGTTGTAATAGTGCTCGAAGTAGGACATCACCAGCTCGCGCAGGCTGCGATAGACCGGCTCGCGGAAGCGCAGCCCCGAGTAGTTCGACTTGGCGATGGCGCCCCAGTGGCCGCGCTGCTTAAAGATGGCCAGCACGTGATCGTCGTCGCGCACCGCCTCCAGATCCAGCAGCAAAGGCGGAAAGCCCTGGGCGCGGAGCGCGGCCGCGCCGAACAGGGCGCCCTCCAGGCAATGGGCCACGCGGTCCCGCAGCACGCGGCGCGGCGAGCGGCAGGTGGGGCCGCCGGGCTCCTTGTTGTAGCCGATATCGGCGTCCAGGAAGCGCTGGATCTTCGCCGGCGTGGTCAGCCGGCGCAGCGTGTTCCACTCCCTGGCGTTGAATCCGTTCGAGAGCATGGCAGCTTCAGGTCCTGGCGATATCCACGAGGTCGCTGAACAGGCCGTAGGCCGTCTGCTCGACGCCCGGGTCGATCGAAACCGTCCCCACCGTCCCCATAAGGTCGGTGTGGAGGAGCAGCAGGTTGGAGGTGCCGGCGAGGGAGGCCAGCAGGTCGGTGAGCGCCAGGACCTCGGCGCGCACGCGCAGCCGGACGCCGTCCCGCGTGCGCCTGGCGCGGCTCACCACGCGGACGGTCCTGCCCTTGGCGGCGAGTTCCTGCACCCGCTCGGTGGTCAGCCGTCCGATGCCGCGCGGCTCGACCATCTGCGGCGTGACGCGGGCGTCCATGAGCACGTTGGCCAGCGCGCAAGCCTTGGCCGCCGAATCCCAGCCGTCGATGTCGTAGGAGGCGTCGGCCTCGGCGATCCCGAGCCGCTGGGCCACCCGGATGCCCTCCTCCATCGAGAGGCCCTCGCGCAGGGCTTCCACCACGATCTTGGTGGTGGAGTTCAGCACGCCGGTGAAGCCGAGCACCTCGCAACCGGGCAGGCTGTTCCGCACCAGGCTGTAGACCGGCGCGCCGTCCATGACGGTGGATTCGAAGCGGAAGCTGACGCCCGCGGCGCGCGCCGCTTCGTCCAGCGCGTGGAACGCATGGGCGATCGGTCCCTTGTTGGAGGTAATGACGTGCATACCGCGCGCGAACGCCGCCCGGATGTGCGAGATGGCGGGCTCGCCGGTCGATGGGTTGAGCGGGGTGACCTCGATGGCGACCTCCGCCTTGACGGCGTCCAGGAACTCGTCGATCGAAGCCGCCGCCGGGCCGAAGCGCGGATCGAGCCGCAGGCCCTTGGGATCGAGGGCCGTGCCGTGCCGCGCCGTGTGAATCCCACAGATGCGAAAAGGGAATGAGGCGCGCTTGCGCTCGAGCAGGCGGGCGAAGGCGCGCCCCACACTCCCGTATCCGATCAACGCTAGGTTCATTCTTCGAGTTTAGAACTCCATCTTCTCGATCAGGGAGTTCAGCTCGGACTCCAGAGCCGCCTTCTTCTTGCGCAATTCGCTCAACTCGTCGCGCAGGGAGGCGATCTGGGTCTCCTGGCCCGCGAGCTGGCGGGCGTACTTCTGCACCAGCTCCTGCTGGCCGCTGACGCCGTTCAGGCTGGCGATGTTGTCCCGCACGCGCTGCTCGTCGCGAACCACCCCGCTCAACTCTTCATCGGTGAGGCGGATCGCGTCGTCGTTGGCGGCGATGTCCTTCTTCTGCTGGACGATGCGCTCCAGTTGCTTGCGCGCGGCGTCATCCAGCGCCTTGTTCTGCACGTAACTCAGCAGGTAGTCGGGAGTCACGTTCACCAGCGTCACCGAGGTCTCAAAGACGCGCTCCTCAGCCACCGGGAACTTCTCGGTGGCGCCGCCCGCGAGCTTGATCTCGAAGCGATAGGCGCTGGTGGTGGTCTCCGCCGGCTTGAGCTTGAGGAGCTTGTACTCCGGCCGGATGGGGTGCTCGAGCATCAGCGTCTTCGGTTTCTGGTCTACGTTGCGGATGGTGTAGGTCTGGGTCTCCTGGACCGCGGAGCGGGTGGTCATGACGCCGCGCCGGACATGGATCTCGCGGACGAAGTCGCGGCTGGAATCGACAGCCGTCGAGACGCGCGTGCCGAGGTCGACGGCGTAGCTGATGAGCCGCTTGTCGGCCGCTTTCACGGTTTCCACCAGCGCCTCGCCGGCATAGGCATTGCCGTCGTAGACCGTGATGGGACCGCCGTCCAGCGTCTTTCCGGTGGAGTTGGTGATCTCGGCGGCGTTGCGGGGAAACTCGGAGCTGCCGCCGGAGTAGATCAGGAGCTTGCGCGCGGTGACCTTCTGTTGCAGGAACGGCAGCATGGCCGACTCGTCCTTGCGCACGGTGACCGGAGCCGAGAAGCTGTACTCGAACAGCTCGCCCACCTCGCGCCCCTCGGCGGCCGCGGCGATCGAGCTGGGCCTGACAGGGACGGCCTCCTCGGCGGCCATCGCCTTGCGGGTCGACGGAAGCATATCCGCGCGCATCGGCGCAGCCATGGCCGGCGGAGGCGGCGCGGCCATGGCCGGCGGAGGCGGCGCCTCCGGCGCACCGCCAACGACGCCTCCCACTGCGCCCTCATGGATCTCCGGCGCCGCGGCCTGCTCCTCGGGCAATTCGGCCACCTGGCGCTGGACGTAGCGCGGCTCATAGAGCCTGCTGATGAATGACACCGGCCGGCCGGAGACCAGCGCGAGACGCACCTTGGTCCAATCCTCGCCCGAGGTGTTGTCGACGATGGCCCAGCCCTCGATCGTGGGCTCGCCGCCCTCCGGGAAGATCAGCCGGTAGCTGGATTTCCAGACCGGCGTCGGGACCACGTAGGTCGCCAGGATGCGCCGGCCCTTGGCCTCGGTGGAATCGATGTAGACGCTGCGCTTCTCCTTGGAGCGCCCCACCACCAGGCTGCCCAGGTATTCCTTGAGCTGGGATTGCAGCACCGGGTCGGTGAAGCGCACGCCCGTGACGGCCGCCAGATCGTAAGTCCGCAGGTCGCCCGCCTCGAGCACCAGCGAGACCTGTTCGCGCGGCGGCTGCTTCTCATCGCCTGCCACCTCGCGCGCGCCCAGGATCGTGCCCGCCACCTTCCCGGCGCCCAGCGTCAATTCGACCCGCGCGCCCTTGAGCTGGTCCAGCAACCCGCTCAGCGGCTGGCGCTCGCCAAGCTGGAACGGGAACTCGGAGAGCTTGCGGGCCAGCGGCTCGCTGGAGTCGTAGCGCAGGCCGGTGACCTTGCCGCCGCCCTCCTCCAAAATGGTGAGCGACTTCAGGACGTCGTTCATGTCGGCGGCCTTGAAATCCAGGCGCGCCGATTCGCCCGGCTGCAGCTCGCCGCCGCGCCGGAAGTACCCGACGCCGTTCTTATACAGCACCACTTCCTTGACCGGCAGGTCGGCCGCCAGCGCGCTCCCCATCAGGAGCGCGCCTAAAGCAACGGTGCGAATCATGGGTATCCCTCCATTCCTCAATGCCGCGAGCGTCACTTCCCTTTCACTCTCCCATCACCTTAATGATGACGCGTTTGGACCGCTGGCCGTCGAACTCGGCATAGTAGACCTGTTGCCAGGGCCCCAGATCGAGCTTGCCGGCGGTGACCGGCACGATGACCTCGTGATGCACCAGCAGGCTCTTCAGGTGCGCATCGCCGTTGGATTCGCCGGTGTCGTGGTGGCGGTAGTCGCGGCGGAACGGCGCGAGTTTCTCGAGCCAGTCGTCGATGTCGGCCAGCAGGCCGTCCTCGGCATCGTTCACCCACACGCCGGCGGTGATGTGCATGGCCGAGACCAGAATCATGCCCTCGCGGATGCCGCTCTTGCGCAGCGCGGCGTCCACCTGGGCAGTGATGTTGATGTATTCCCGGTGTTTCGGGGTCTTGAAGGTCAGGTACTCGGTGTGAGATCGCATCATAGGCGATGATATAGCAACGGCGGGTCGGACGGGCAGCGCTTTCCAGCCCGGAAACAAACCTGAAGACAACGTCAAGGCAGAACCGGAAGTCCCGCGGCTGGCCGCGTCCCGTGCCTTGCCCTGCGGCCGCCTTTTCCCTCCCTGCGGATCGGCAGTTCCCTAACCCAGCGGTCCGTCACTTCCCTCTTCTCCGCCCTTTGGCGTAACGTTCCCCGGGGTGCCGATGGACGCGGGCCGGAAAATGGAATAGCATCGGGAAGGAACGAGTTTCCGATGGTGACATTTGCGACGACCCGATCCGCCTATTGCCCCCCGGTCCCCGAGACTCCGGCGGACCTGGATCTGCCCCACGGCCTCGTGGTGGACCTGGTGCTGCGGCGGACCTATACCACTGGCCAGAGCACTTTGCAGGGACTCAGCCAGGCTCTGAAGCTTTCCGCGATCCTCATGGAGAACATCTTCCGGGAACTGCGGGCGCAGCAGCTCATCGAGGTCAAGGGGATGGTTGGGAACGACTACAGTTTCGTGCTGACCCAGAACGGCCGGTCGCTGGCCTCGGAGCGCTTCGGGATCTGCCATTACGCGGGCGCCGCCCCGGTTTCGATCCGGCAGTATCACAAGGCCACCAAGATCCAGGCGGCGAAAGTGCGGATCGACCGCCGCAGCCTGCGGCAGGCCTTCTCGGACCTGGTGCTCACCGACCGGCTGCTGGATCAGCTTGGGCCGGCGATCATCTCGCAGAGTTCGATTTTCCTGTACGGCCCGACGGGCAGCGGGAAGACCAGTCTGGCGGAGCGCATGCTTCGCGTGTACCAGGACGCGATTCTGGTTCCCTATGCGGTGGAGGTGGACCGGCAGATCATCCAGCTCTACGATCCCGTGGTGCACGAGGCCATCGAGGTGCCGGACCAGGACATCGACCCGCGCTGGGTGCTGTGCCGGCGGCCGTGCGTGGCGGTGGGGGGCGAGCTCACGCCCAGCATGCTCGAATTGCGGCTGGACGAGGCGACCGGCATCTATGCCGCGCCGATCCAGATGAAAGCCAATAACGGCGTGCTGGTGATCGACGATTTCGGCCGCCAGCTCATGTCGCCGCGCGAGCTGCTGAACCGCTGGATCGTGCCGCTGGACCGCCGCGTGGACTACCTTTCCTTGCGCTACGGGGTGAAGTTCCAGATCCCGTTCGAGACCATGGTGGTGTTCGCCACAAATCTGGACCCGCGCGAGCTGGCCGATGAGGCCTTTCTGCGCCGGCTGCAGAACAAGGTGTACGTGGAGGCCATCGAGCCGCAGTTGTTCGACGAGATCTTCCGGCGCGTGGCCAGCGCGCGGAACATGCCCTACGAGCCGGACACCGCGGAGTACTTGCGCAAGCTCTGCTACCGCGAAGGCAGCATGGAGCTGCGCGCCTGCTACCCGGCGGACATTTGCAGCATCCTGGTGGCCATCTCGAACTACGAAGGCCGCCCGGTCCGCGCCAACAAGGAAGATCTGGAGCGGGCAGTGGCCTTGTACTTCGCGCAGACCTAAGCCTCGAAAACCGCGTCGGCCCACCGGACCGCGTCCAGGTACAGGTCGGCGATCATCTCCTTGGCCACGCCCAGGCGGCCGGCGATGGCTGCAACGGTCTCCCATTCCGCCTGCTCGTTGGCGCGCACCAGGGCGTAGACGGCGGCCAGCCGGTTGTCCGGCTGCGCCTCATCGAGAAGCGCCTCACGAACGTCGTCGCTGGCGTTCAGCGGGCCGAGCAGTTCCTTGAGGGGCTGGTCCATCATCACGTCCAGCAGCGAGAACAACCCCATCAGGAACAGTTCGGACGCCCGGCTTGCCAGACCTGCCGACCGCGCGATCAGCTCGCAGAGCCGCGCCCTCACCACGGCCAGGAGCACCAGTTCGGCCGGCTTGTTCCCGGCCAGTTGCGGTAGTACCACCAGCGTGGCCCATTTCCGGATCTCGTTTTCCCCCACCAGGACGAGCGCTTCCCGGATCGATTCGATGTGGCGGCTGAATCCGAACACGGCGGAGTTCACGAACCGCAACAGCTTGTAGCTGAGCGACACCTCCGGCCTCAGGAGCCCTTCCAGCCGGCCATACCCCACTTCGGGACGGTGGAGTTCCTGGAGGATGCGAAGGTAGTTCAGCTTGAACCCCGACGCCTCACGTCCTTGCACGACCACGGGGCGGGCGAAGAAGTAGCCTTGGAAATAGGAATAGCCCAGTCTCCGCACCCGCTCGAACTCCTCTTGCGTCTCGACCTTTTCGGCCAGCATCCGGATCCCGCGCCGCCCGTAGCGGCGCGCCAGGGCCCCCTGCTCGGCGGGGTCCGTGCTCCGCATGTCGACTTTGATGATGTCCGCAATCCGTGTGAGCCCGTCCCTTCCGCGATCCACGAAATCATCCAGCGCCAGCAGATAGCCGCGGCGCTTGAGATCCTGGCACACCGCCAGCACCTCCGCATCCTCCTCCACCGACTCCAGGATTTCGATCACCGCCAATTCCCGGGGAAGAACCTCGGCGCAGTTTTCCACCAAGAGTTTCCGCGGGAAATTGATGAAGGCGCGCTTGCCCGCCAGGATCTTCTCCGCCCCAATGGAAAAGAAGCTGTTGCTAATCACCTGGGAACTCGCCAGCGCGCCGTCGCTGGCGTCATATGCATTGTCCAAGCAGGAGCGAAAGAGCAGTTCGTAGCCGTAGACCTCCAGGCGGCGGTCGAAGATCGCCTGGCGAGCCACAAACAAATCCATATACCGGACTCATCGGCCACTGGCGGGAAGATCTGAGGCTCCGGCGGAAGTGGCTCAACGCGCTGCCCGCCGATACACCATCGTGTGCGGCGTGGACCCTACCCGCTCATAATCCGCCAGCCAGGGCCGCAGGCCGGCATAGGTCTCGATCCCCAAGCGCGGGTTGTAGAGCGCCAACCCGTCCACGATGAAGTTCGGTCGTGAGCGGACCAGTTCCGCCCGGTTCCGCTTCGCCCACTCCGGGGCCACCGAGCCGGTTTCAAACAGGTGGCGGTCCGCCAGCACGCCGCTGAGCGACCGCGATTCCAGAAACCGGCTGGCCGCGAGGGCCAGGAACTACAGCGCGAAGAACAGCCTCTTCATTCAGGGTTTCTGAAGCAGGCGTTCGAGCGCCGCGCGGAGGCCCGGGCCGTAAGCCGGGTCCGCCAGCGCGAATTCCACGAACGTCTCGAAGTAGCTGGGGAAGTTCCCGATGTCGTAACGCCGCTCGCCGGGCGGTAGTTTGAGCGCCAGCACCCGCTTGCCTTCATCGCACATCAATTGGATCGCGTCGGTGAGCTGGATCTCCCCCCGGCCATCGGGCTCCACGCGCCGGATCATATCGAAGATCAGCGGAGAGAACACATACCGCCCGGCGATGGCCAGGTTGCTCGGCGCCTCCGCCGGCTTGGGCTTCTCCACCAGGTTCGCGATGCGGAAGCAGTCGCCCTCGCTCTCCACCGGCCGCACGATACCGTAGTGCACCGTCTGATCCGGCGGCACCTCTTCCACCGCGATGATGCAACTGGCCCTCCTGGACTCGAACAGCTCCGCCATCCGGCCCACCGCCTGCGAGTTCGCGTGCAGCCCCAGGATGGAGTCGCCGAGCGCCACCACGAACGGCTCCTCGCCGGCGAAGTTCTCCCCGCACAGGATGGCGTCGCCGAGGCCGCGCTGGAAGCGCTGCCGCGTATAGAAGAAGTGCGCCTTCAGGTCTTCGAACGCCAGCTCCTCCAGCAGCTCCTGCTTATTGGCGGAGCTCAGCGCGCGCATGAGCTCCGGATCGCTGTCGAAGTGATTCTCGATCGAGGTCTTGTTCCGCCCGGTGACGAACAGGATCTGGTCGATGCCGTTGGCCGAAAGCTCCTCCACCACATACTGCACGATGGGCTTGCGGGCCACCGGCAGCATCTCCTTGGGTTGCGACTTGGTGGCGGGCAACAGGCGGGTCCCGATCCCCGCCACGGGAACGATTGCGCTTCGGATCACCATTTGAATATAACCCGGCGCCGTTCACTTCGGATCGTACCGGGCGGCAATCTTGCCCTGGGCATCGATCAAAAGAAGCGCCGCCCGGCCCGCTGGCAACGCAACCGGAACCCGGGCGCCGCTGGCCAGATCGCGGAAGGCGCAGGCGCCGGGAGTAGGGATCTCCGAGGTCAGCACGTACAGGGTCGCCTCCGGCAATCGCGTGGGACAGATCAGGATGCCCGGATCCTGGCACGACGTTTCGTAGACCTCCTGGACGCCCGCCCGTGCGATGGCGTAACGGTAGATGCGGCCGATCGACTCCACCTCGTCGGCGAACTCGAGCGGAAGCGCGAAGTACAGGATGCGGCCCTGTCCCACCTGCTTTTCCAGGAAGGTCCCACCCGGCAAGGCCCCGCGCTCGGCGTAGGTGGTCTTGTCGCCGCTGTAGGTGAGGCGAGCGGATCCCCCCGGCCACTCGACCAGGGTCTCCCGGGTCGCGAGCAGCGCGTGCGAGTAACCTTCGGCCCAATCGCCGGTCCGCCCTTCCACGGCCCGAAAATGCTCGTCCGCGTCGATGCGGCCGGAGATCAGCAGCGTGGCGCCGGCCCTCACTTTCGCGAGGAGCGCGTCCCACGATTCTCGCCGCATGATCCAGGGCGCGGGCACGACGATCAATTTCGGATTGCCGAGCAGCCGGATCTGGTACTCGCCCACCGCGTACGCCGAAGCCCGGGCCACGTGGTAGAGAGCGCGCACGCTTTTCTGCTGGGCCTCCAGCGCCCAGCCGTTGAAGACCGAAAGCTGAAGCGATTGCGGCAACACCAGCGCGATCTCGGGCAGCAGCACCTCGGTGGCGTAAGGCTGCGCGTCGCGGGCGAAGCGGGCCAGGCCGGAAAGCACGTCCACCCACTGCTTGAACGAGCCGTCCGCCCGCAACATCCCAAAGGTGTCCCCTCGCTCCCAAGCCCAGTGAAGCGAGCCGGCGTTCCCGGCCGCGAAGCCCAGCGCCAGCTTGCGCTCGAGCAACGGCAGCGCCTTGATTTCATCCCAGCGCCAGGAGGTGTCCATGGACCAAACGGGCTGCGGTCCGGTCTCCTCGATCAGGTTCGGTTTGTCCACGCGCTTGGCGGCGACCGAGCCCCACAGCAGCGCGTCATCGCGCCACCAGGTGTGATTGGTGGTGTAATCGATCCCCGAATCGGCGAAGAACTGGTTCAGCACCCGGTCCGCGACGCCGCCCTCGTCCTGGCCAACCGTCACCGGATGCGTCGATCCGGCTTCGCGAATGGCGCGAATCATCTCCGCGGCCCAGCGGCGGAACGCCTCCTGCGCAAACAGATTGTAATCGATCGCGCGAACCAGCCTCGGATTCCCAAAGCGGGCCAGCGCGAGATCGGCGGCCTCGGGGAGCGGAACCGCCGCGAAGGAAGGGAACTCCGTCGCCGGCACATTCCACGCCGCCGCCAGGTCCGTCACGGAGGGATATCGCGCGGCCAGCCACTCCCGCCACGCCGCCAGTTCGCTGGGATCGCCGTTGGGCGTGTTGCCTCGCCACAGCCGCCGCGGGTTCGAGAAGCTCGGCTCGTTGATCAGGTCGAAGCTGAAAAACGGGACTTCCTTGAAGCGCCTCGCGATCGAAGACGCCCAGGACGCCTGCGCGCGGATGGCCCCGGGATCCGTGTAAGGATTTCGTCCCGCACCCGGGCGGATCGGCTCCTGCGATCCCGCGGCGTGCTCGATGGTCTGCGGATCGAAAGCCGAGAGCGTGAAGATCACCTGCATGCGATGCCGCGCCGCCGAATGCAGGAACGCCTCGATGGCGCGTAGCAGTCGTTCTTCCGCCGCACCCGCGACCGGGTCGAGGTACAGCCCACGGTTGATCCAGATGCCGGTTCGAATCATGGTCACGCCGTGGCGCTCCATCTCGGCGAAGTCCTGTTCCCACCTCCAGGCATTGCCGCCCAGACTGCCGCCGGTGAAGAAGCCGGCGCCGAACGGATCCGTGGAGAAGTAGTTGGCGCCGACCGGCAGGTAGGGCTTTCCCTCCAGCCGGAAGTAGTCGCGCCCGGTCTCGAGCGCCGCGCCGGAGCGCAGCAGTTTGCCGTCGCGAACCCACAACCCTGTGGTATACCGCTCGACCGCGGAGCCGTCGATGGAGAACGTCGCGCGCACCGCATACAGGCCGGGTTCCCGGAGAGCTGCGGCGAAAACGATCTGCTGGTGCAACGCTTCGCCACAGGGAAGCTCGACGGATTCGAGCGTCCGCTCGTCGCGCAGCAGTTCCAGGCTGACGCTGCCGGGAGCGCCCGGCCGGCGGAGCAGGTCAATCGTGGCCGACACCCGGTCGCCGGGGTCCAGAGTGAGACTGTAGAGATCTACCCACAGGCGCGTGGGACCACGCGCGGCGAAGGCGGCGGCGTCAGTCAGCAGGCGCGTGCCCTGGGGAGAAGCCCAGTAGCCTGGTTCGGCTTCGAAGTTGAGAAACACGCGCCGGGCCACTGGCGTCGTATCCGAATCGGCGAACACGTCGTCGGCGACCACCGGAGCGGCGACCCGCTCGCCCGCGGCGTTCACCAGGAAGCCGATTCCGCGCCGCCGGCGCTCGCCGTAGCCCGAAGCCATTACGAACACGCGGCGCGCAGCGATCCCGGCGGGGCGGAGCGGCGCGATCGAGTCCCATTGAAAGCTGCCCGCGCTGTCCGGAGCGACGTACGTATGCTCGACGCCGATGAGGCGCGAGTAAGCGTTCCCAGGCTGCCCGGCCCGCCAACCGGGTCCATCCCGCCACACCGGAACCGCGAGCGGCCGCCCGCCGATCGTGAGCAGATTGCCGCGCTCGAGATGATTCTGGATGGCGGTCCAGGCGTCGGCCGGGAACGCGGATCCATAGGGCAGTACCAGGAGGTCACTATCGCCGAGAACGCCGGCGCGCCCCAAGTCGGCAACCCCGGCGAAGACCGGGTGCAGAGGCTCGAGCGCTTGCTCCAGGACGTCTTTCGGCGGCGGGACGGTTTCCACCGCGGGAAAGCCCGGCTCCCAAAACACAACCGCCTTGCCATAGGCGGGGATCGAGGAGACCGCAAGGACGGAAGCCAGCAGCAGACACGCGCATCGGCTCATACGATCCTTCGAGCATAACGCGTCCGGGCGGACTTCGACGCGCCGCGATGGGGGCGATGCTTGCGGCTACCACGGGTACTTCGCCAAGCCCGCCGATGAGATCACAGACTTGGCGATGGCCGGAGTCTCGTGTTCCTCGTCGGGCAGCGGGTGCTCGGGCTTCAGGTAGTATTTCGTCAGACCTTCCTTCAGGATGGCGAGCGCGGTCTCGGGATCGTCGGCGTACTGGAACAGGTCCAGGTCCTCCTGGGAGACCGTGCCGTAGCGCACCAGGGCGTCGAAGTTGATGATCTCTTTCCAGTAGCTGCTGCCGTACAGGACGATGACGATCTTCTTGGCCAGCTTCTTGGTCTGCGCCAGCGTCAGCAGCTCCATCAGCTCGTCGAGCGTCCCGAACCCGCCCGGGAAGACGACCAGCGCCTTGGCCAGGTAGGCGAACCAGAACTTGCGCATGAAGAAGTAGTGGAACTCGAAGCACAGTTCCGGCGTGATGTAAGGGTTCGGAGACTGCTCGAACGGCAAGCCGATGTTCAGGCCGATGGTCTTCCCGTTGGCTTCGCTCGCCCCGCGATTGGCGGCCTCCATGATGCCTGGCCCGCCGCCGCTGCACACCACGAACCGGTGGCTCGTGTTCCGGATCTCCTCGCTCCACTTCGTCAGCAGGCGCGCCAGCGCGCGGGCCTCCTCGTAATAGCGCGCGAGCGGCCCGCCGCTCTCGTGCACCCGCGCCGACCCGAAGAAGACGATCGTGTCGCGGATCTTCTCCCGCCGGAAGTGGGACAGCGGCTCGAGGTACTCCGACAGGATCCGCAGCGCGCGCGCATCCGCGCTGTCCAGGAACTGCTCGTTCTTGTAGGCAACTGGTACGTCAGAGTGACTGTGTTGATCGTTCCGCATGGCTTTGGGCATCGTCCAGGATGGCTTTTTCGAGCTGTTCGACTCTCTTCTTGAGTTCCCTGATCGTCCTCATCAGGTCCGGGAGCTTGGGGAACGCGGTCACCGCGCGCAGCCAGTCCTTGGCTTCGAAGGAGGGGGAGCCCGCGACGACGCTGCCTTCCTTTACGTCGCCCCCGATGCCGCTCTGGGCGTAGACCACCACGTTGTCATGGATGGTCAGGTGGCCGGAAACTCCGACCTGCCCGGTGAGCACCACGTTGCGGCCCAGCACCGAGCTGCCGGCCAGCCCCACCTGGGCACAGATGATGTCGTTCTCGCCCACCACGCAGGCGTGGCCGATCTGGACCAGGCTGTCGATTTTGGCCCCCCTCTTCACCCTGCTCTCTCCTATTGTGGCACGGTCCACCGAGGTGAGCGACTGGATCTCCACGTCGTCTTCGATCACTGTGACGCCGGACTGCACGATCTTGTAGTGCGAGCCGTCGGGCTTGTGCGCGAAGCCGAAGCCGTCGCCGCCGACGACCACACCGTTGCCCAGCACCACGCGGTTGCCAATGCGGCAGAACTCCCGCACCGCGGCGTGGGAGTGCGCGTAGAAATCGTCGCCGATCTCGGCGCCCTCGTAAATCACCACGTGCGGGTGCAGCACCGCGTTGCGCCCGATCTTCACGCGCTCGCCCACCACGGAGAACGCCCCGATCGAAGCGCCCTCGCCGATCTCGGCCGTCGGCGCGATCGACGCCAGCGGGTGGATGCCCGGCGAAGGCCGCGGTGTCTGGTAGAACATTTCGAGCGCCCGCGCGAAGTCCAGGTAAGGATTCGACGACACCAGGCTGGTGATCGGCAGATCCCGCACCGCTTCGGCGACCAGGATCGCGCCGGCGCGCGTGTGCTTCACCTTGGGGGCGTATTTCGGGTTGGCCAGGAAGGTGAGCTCCGCCGGCCCCGCCTGCTCCATGGGCGCGAGTCCGGTGATCTCCAGGTCCCCGTCGCCCACCACCTCGCATCCCAGCGCCGCGGCAATCTCGCGTAGTTTCATATGACCTCGTGGCCGGCAGCCGGCCGCAATCGCGCGCATCGGTGACGGCTGAATCCAAATTTACCATCGCCGGCGGCGCGAAGGCGGCGCTATATGCCGTCCGCGCGGCGACAGCTCAGGATCGCAGTCCCATCTCGAAGGCGCCAATGAGCCTCGACGGTTCTCCTCCCGTTTCGCCGGACCACCGCGCAAGAACCGTGCTGTGCGCACCCGGATCGCTCTTCGCCCACCTAACGAAGCTCTCGACGAGGGCCATTTCCTCCACCCCGCAAAAACCGGCCACGTCCTGGCCCAAGAGAAAGGCGCCGGCGTGCTCATATTCGATGCCCGCGTCATAGACCTCGGGTCTGAACCTCCGATCGCCGTCAACCGCGTACCAGTGCATGAGCGCGACCAAGTCCTGCACGTCTTTTTGGCGGGAGTGCGGATCGTCGAGAAACGCCACGATCTTCAGCAACGCGAAGAGCGGCAGTCCGACGACCTTTGCCACGAGGCCCGGCGCGATCACCCGTTCGGGCGAACTCGCGAACACGCTGGCAAATCCCAACAGGCTCATCCGCATTCCGGATCGCGGCCATTCGACCCACCCCTGCTTTCGCAGCCGCTCACCCGCCGGCAGGAGATCGAGGCGGCCGCCCTGCGGAGAATGCCACCGCTGCTCTCTTCTGGCGTCCTGCCTCCAACCGAGATCGGACAGGGTGTGTGTGAGCGCCTCGAATTCCGGAAAGTCCAGCGCGACCGCGAGGTCGAGGTCCTCGGTTTGACGCTGGGGATCGTCAACCCAGACGCGGTAGGCGATGGCGCCGATAATCACCACGTCGGCGCCGAATCCCCGGCAAAGCTCCTGGAGCTGTCTGAGGGACTCGACCTGCTCCGGGAGAAGCGGCATCATTTCAGATGATTCTCGCGGAGCACTTCGGCTGCCTCGATCGCGCGTGGTTCGCCGTTGTGGAGCAGTTCAGCATAAAGCAGCCAAGGATGGGCGACAGGCCTTCCCGCCCGTCGCGGCCAAAGGAAGAGACTCCCGAATGGCCGTAGAAGCGCGATGGGGCCATTGGGGTCGGGGAGCAAGCGGAGTTCCTTCGCAGCGTCGGGAGTCCAGCTATCGATGAACATCACGGTGTCGTGTCCTCGAAAGAAGCGGTCCAGTTCATAGGCTCCTGCGCTCCCCGTGAGAGCCCAGGCCAGCTTGCGCCGGGCAGCAACGCTCTCGACTCTCTTAAGAAGGTCCTCCACACGCCGGTCGGGGCTCCGGAACCTCCCAATCGTCAGGTGAGGCCGAAGCACTTGGCTGTATCCAAGCAGGAATCGTTCGCGAATGGCTTTCTCGCCGGCGATTGCGTAAGCGTTCTTCCTCGCCACGACGGTGATCCGCTCATTCACCATTTGCCGCCGAATCTCGGCGGCTGTGGACTTTCCGACCCCCGCGACCTCGGCCAACTGCCGGACAGGCCACCCCAAGGCCTCCGGTTTGACCAGCGCGGTAAACAAGACCTGGACCACCCCGGGGCTCAACCTGCGCGCTCGTGCCGATCGAGCGCAATCACGGTTCCCCAGGACAACGGCTTGGTGCTGGCTGCCGAGACGCAGGTTCAGGTTTCCGGATCGATCCACGAAGCTGACCCCCATGCGAACCAATTGCTCGCCAATCAGCCGGGGGACATAACGCGCCAGTAGCAGCAACGAAGGCTCGCCTGCCTTCTCCAGCCGCCGGTTCAGGGCCAGGAGAGAGCCAAGAAGGGCTGGCTGGATATGGCTCTTCTCGACCACGACGGTGAACCGAAAATCGCCGACCGGACTCCTTACCACGACAAGCCCCTCGGAGGCGCCAGCGCTGCCCGGGGCCAGACGAACAGCCTTGACAAAGGGGAGTTCGCGAAGCGGCGCGAGGCTTGGCTCCATGCCGGCACGTTCCATCTCGTCCGCTATTATGGCATGTCCGGTAGAAGCGGACAAGCCCAATTCCCGGACATCCGTGGGCGGGGATCTCTCAGCCGCGGACCAGATCCAGCAGCTCGTTGGCGCGGCGGATCAACTCGGCGCGATCGGCGTTGCGGTACTTGTCGGGAAGCAGGCTTCGGCTGGTGCACTCGAGCACGGAGACCAGGATCTGGAGCTCGATTTCGGTGGGATACGAGGGAGGGATGAAGTCCTCCAGCGCGGCTTTCAGATCGTCGAGTTCGACCGCCGCTTCGGCCTCCAGCGCGCTCCGCATGCGCGCGCGGATCAGCACGGCCTCGATGTCGGCGCCCGAAAGCCCGGCGCAATTGGCCAGGAAGTGCGTCTCCGCGTCCGGGGAAGCCACCTGCGTGCCGGTTTTCTTCTGCATGGCGCGGAACATCGCCAGGCGCTCTTCGCCGGTCTCGGGATAGAACAGCGCGATGTGCTCCTCCGCGCGGCCCTGCCGCTTCAAATCGACCGGCAGCAGGTCCGGCCGGCAGGTCAGCAGGAACCAGATGACCTTCCCGCGCAGCTCGGTGTCTCCCATAAAGGCGGCGATCTGCGCGAAGACGCGGCTGCTGACCCCGCTATCGCCCGAACTCGACCGCGTGCCGAGTTGCGCGTCGGCTTCGTCCACGATCACCGCGATGGGGCTCATCGCTTTCAGCAGGTTGAGCACCCGCTCGAGGTTGCCCTCGGTGACGCCCTGCCACATGCTTCGAAAATTCTTCAGCGTAACGGCGGGAACGCCCACCTCGCCCGCGAAACAGGTGGTCATAAACGTCTTGCCCGTCCCCACCGGGCCACTGATGACGTAGCCCATCGGCAGCACGTCGGTCCGGCCCGCGCGCAGCGCCGCAGCGGCGTTCTTCAGCATTTTCTTGGCCGCCTCGTTGCCCGCGACCATCGACAGGTCGAACCGGCTCTGCACGAACTCCAGCAAGCCGCCGGACTCCGCCTCGATCAGCTCCTTCTTCACCTCGCGCAGGAACTTCAGCGTCAGCGGCCGCTGGTTCTCGATCGAATGGCTGATCAGGTTCTGAAGCTGCACCCGCTTCAGGCCCGCGCCCAACTTGGCGAGGGTCTCCTCGGTGACGTCGGAGCCGGCGGGCAACGCCGCGGAGGAAAGCTGCGCGTGGATGAACTGGAGCCGCTCCGCTTCGTCCGGCAGCGGGACCGCGATGGCGGCCACGCCGGGATTCTGGGTGATGCTCTGATTCAGCTCGCTCTGGTTCTCGGCGATCAGGCAGATGGTGACGTCCGCGTGCAGAAAGGCCGGATTCTCCGCCCACCGCTTCAGGATCACCAGCGCGTTGCGGTCTTCGGCCGACATGCTCGATACATCGCCCGCCGGCGCGATGGTCTCGGCGAAATCAATGGTCAGCGCAATCTTTTTGTTGTCCAGAATGCGCGCCCGCACGTAGTTGTCGAGCAGGTTCAGCACGCCGTCGGGGTTCCGCGGCAGGCCCTGGGAATAGTTCGTGCCATGAAAGCTGTCGTAACCGGCCAGCGCGCGCTGGAAATCCTGCTGCATTCCGGGCTCGGCGAAGCTGAGGCCGCCGCCGCGGTCGTACATCATGATCAGGTCGCGCTTGCCAAAGAGCGCCTCGCTCAGGAACCTGCGCATGGGCAGGAACTCGAGCGCCTCTCCGCGCTTCAGCGGCGCCAGGTCCCGCACGTTGCCGTACAGAACAAACATGGAAAGCGTGCGCGAGTAATACTTCTCGGAGAGCTGCCGAGCCCATGCGGGCAGCGATTCAAGGCTCGTGGTGCGAAGGGAGGGTGGAGTCGCCATGTTCAGCTCCGAAGACGGGTGCGGCGGGGATCGGCTTCAGGCGGCGCGGGCAGCGGCGCGAGCGTCCCGGTCATCTCCGGCGAGGCCATGTCGAAGATCGATTCGACCTCCTTCACCGTCTCTTCGGTCTGCTCCACGTCGTGGACCAGGTTCTCGAGCTGGTCGCTCACCTGCTGCGGATCGCGCAGGGTGACCGACTGGTCCCGGATCAATTGCAGCACCTCCTCCATGGCTGCGCACTGCGCATCCGCCACCTTGCCGCTCTCCTGGGCTTTGTCGAACTTCTCCAGCCGCTTGGAGAGGATCTCGATCCGTTTGCGGTTGATCTCCTGGACCTTCGGGGTGTCGGAGGCGAGGCCCTTCTTCAACTCGTTGATGTCCCTCTGGATGGTGTTGGGGTTGGTGGTGAGGAGGTATTGCCGGTACTGATAGGCCGCGTACAGCAGCCGCACATAGGACTGCGCCAGCCCTTGCAGCCGGTCCTCCATCTGTTGCGTGAAGATCTGGGAGCTCGCCGACAGGCGGTTGTAGTTCTCGCGGATGCTCCGGCAGAGTTTGTCCACCTCGGCGTAGCGCAGCCGCATCTCGGGAGGAAGCGCCTCGAAGATGGCGTTGAGGCTCGTCTCGTGCTGGCGCTTCTGCTCGGCGTATTTCCAGGAACGCACCAGGCGCTGGAAGCGGCTGTTCTGCGGGACCAGGCTAAGGTAAATCAGCTCGAGCCCCGCGCCCAGCAGCAGGGGCAGCGCGGATCCGGAGACCAGCGCGAACAGCGTCAGGCCACCCAGTCCGATCAAGTTATACTGCGACTTGAAAGCCTCTTTGACGTAGGTGGTGGAGTCGAGCCCCTGGTCGCCCGCGGGCCCGCTCTGGCGTTCATCCCCCATCACACACTCACTCTGACCTGCCCGTTGCCGGGCGCCCGGCGCAGGCAGCCCAGGACGTAGTGCACGAGTTCCTGAAACTCCTTGCTCTCCTTGATCGCCGGGTCGCGCGGCCGTCCGAACGGAACAGGGACATCCTCCACAATCGTACCGGGTCTGCCACTCAGAATGAAGACCCGGTCGCCCAGGTAGATGCCTTCCTCGACGTCATGCGTCACGAACAGCACGGTCGAGGCGCTCTGTTCCCATATGTCCAGGAGCAGGTTCTGCATGTCGCTGCGGGTCTGGGCGTCGAGGGCGCCGAACGGCTCGTCCATCAGAACCACCTGCGGCCGCACCGCCAGCGTTCGCGCGATGGCGACCCGCTGCTGCATGCCGCCCGACAGGGTGTCGGGGTAACTCTTCTCGAAGCCATTGAGCCCCACCGCTTGGATCAGGCGGGCGACGGTTTGCCTGATTTCGGCCTCCGGGGCGCCCTTCAGCTTCAACCCGTAGGCGACGTTGGCTTCCACGGTGAGCCACGGGAAGGAGGTGTACTTCTGAAAAACCATCCCACGGTCCGCGCCCGGGCCCGTCACTGGTGCGCCATTCACCAGCACCCGGCCCGTGGTGGGGTGATCCAGCCCCGCGATGATGCGCAGTATCGTGGATTTCCCGCAACCGGAAGGGCCCAGCAGCACGCGAAGCTCGCCAATATCGCGCCCTTCCGGCGAGTACAGGTCCTCGACCTCGAAATTGATGTCGCGCAACGCCTGGATCTTCGCTCCCTGCGAGTTGACGAAGGTGCGCGAGACATTCTCGACGCTGATCTTGACCCTATTTTTCATGCGCAGCCTTCGTTTTCATCCCCGCGCCGATCGCCGCCATCGGCGCGGAGGCCGCCTGGGCGGCCCGGCGCCACGGGAACAACATCCGCTCGAGGAACCCGAGCAGCCAGCGGAAAAGAAAGGCGGCCACGCCGATGGCGATGATCCCCGCGTACACCCGCTCGAAATCCAGATTCTTGCGCGCGGCCTCGACCATGTACCCCACGCCCCGGCGGGCGTTCACCATCTCGGCCAGGATTACGTACGTCCATCCGATGTCGTACAGAATCCGGAAGGAACTGAAAATGCCGGGGAACGAGGCCCGGAACAGAAGCCACAGCGCATGCCGGCGTTTGGCGCCGAGGGTGTAGGCCGTTTCCAGCAGGCTGTTGTCGACCTTGTTCACTTCCTCGACCACTACCGCCAGCAGGTAGAAGAACATGCCGAACCACAGGAAGGCCACCTTCATCCCCTCCTCCATGCCAAACAGGGCGATGAAGGCCGGCAGGAAGGCGGTGATGGGCATCGAGCGCATGGGCGCGGCGACGGGGTTAACCAGGTCGTGCACCCAGTGGAAGCTCGACATCAGCAGCCCCAGGGGGATGGCGACCGCGACGCACCACAAGAACGCCTGGGCGATGCGCCACCAGCTCTGGCCTACGTTGGCGAGCAGGTGGTACTCGGTCCAGAGGCGGGCGATGGCGGTCACCACCCCGGCGGGTTTGGGCAGCGTAAATACCGGAAGAAACTCCCAGCGGGTCAGCGCATACCAAAGCGCGACCACAATCCCCCAACTCAGAATCGCCAGCGCCACCCGCGCGCGCTGCGAGGTCTCCTTTCGGATGGCAAACAGGTCCATGCGTCAGCCTGCCCTACTTGGCCGGGTTGGCGTACCACTTGATGTCGGTCCGCCGGTTCTTCTCACGGCCCTCGGGAGTGGCGTTGGTATCGATGGGGTTGTCCGGCCCTTTCCCGACCGTGCGCATGCGTTCCGCCGGATAGCCTTTCTCTACGAGGTAGTCTTTCACGGTCCGCGCGCGCTCCCCGGACAGCTTCATGTTGTACTCCCGCGCGCCCGTCGAGTCGGTGTTCCCCTCGATGTCGATGACCGTGTTCTCATAGGCGCGCATGAAGCTGGCCACCTCGTCCACGACGGCCCGCGAGTCCAGGCTCATTTTCGCCGAGTTCGGCTCGAAGTAGATCGAGCGGTGCTGGGTCCCGATGGGCTTGGCGCCGGGCGCCGGCTGTGCGTAGACCGGCGCGGGCTCCGACGAAGCGGCCGAGAACTTGCCCTTGATGACACCCAGGTAGCGCTTGTCCAGCGAGCGCTCCGGCTCGTAGATGTGCTTGATCAGCCGCTCCTCGCGGTACATCTGCTGCGCCATCGTGAAGATGTTGGCGTAGTCGGACTCCGCCCCGGTGCCGAAGAACGCGACGTTGTCCGCGTAGTCGGCCAGCTTCACCCCTTCGAGCATGGTCTTGGCCAGATCCGCGGGAATGTTGAAGTCCTTGATGGTCCCGATCAGGTTGTAGGCGCGGGTGGGGTTGGCGCGAATGAACTCGACGCCCTCCAGCCAGCCCTCGATGAACTTCGCCAGAGTCTGCGGGTTCCGCGCCGCGAACCGGTCGCTGACCACCAGGATGTCGGCAATCAGCCTGTTGGCGATCCGCGTGTCATAGATCTTCTTGGCGCCGGGGCGCTTGGAGACCGCGTCGCTCATGTCCGGGTCCCAGGCCACGGCGGCATCCACCTTCTGCTGCGCGAACAGCGTGGCCGGCTCGATCCCGTCCTTGGTGTGCACGGCCTTGGCGAAGATCTCGTTGCGCTGTTCCGTGGTCAGGCCCGAGCTCTTCAGCCCGTTCCAGAGCAGGAAGTGCGACGGCGTGTAGGGCGCGAACGCCACGGTCTTGCCGGCCAGGTCCTCGATGTTGTTGATGCCCTGGCGCCCGATCACGCCATCGGCGCCGCGGGACCAGTCCACCATGAAGAACGCGTGCACATTGACGTTCTTGTCCTGGAACTGGGCGTAGTCCTTGGCCCACACGTCGGCGGTGGTCAGCATCACGTCCACGTTGTTGGTGGCCAGCGCCGCCGCTCCCTCGGTCCAGTCGTCGATGATCTTGAAGGAAACCTTCAGCCCTTTGCCGGCGTAAATCGAACCGGCCGCCGTATCCAGGCCGCCGTTGGCGACCAGACCGCCGACGCAGCCCACCCAGATGTTCACGCGCACGCGGACTTCGTTGCTCTCGGCTGTACTCGAGGCAGGCAGCTCCAGGGGTTTCGACGTGTCCACCGTCTCCCCGCCCCCGGATCGCCCCGACGACGAACCGAACAGTTTCCCGAAGTCCACCACGCCATACCGGTGCAGGCTGTAGCCCACCAGGGCCAGCCCGACCAGCAGAATCAGTGTCCAGCCACCCTTCTCAATTTTGACTGCCATGGCTCACCTCGCTACTCGGTAGGCTGCGCTTCCTTGCCCCCGATGGTTTTCTCCGCAGAGCCGGCCGAAGGTTGCGGGGCCAGCCCCATTTCCATCTTGAACTGCTTGACCAGTTCGTCGGCCCGCAGCTTCTCGGCCTCCTCATCGATCTTGACCGCCTGCTGATCGACGTTGCCCATGGCCATCTCCATCCGGGCCTCGTTGACCGCGGTCATCTCCTCGATCTTGCGGACCATCTCGTCGTGGGTCTGGCTGACCCCGGCGACCTGGAATTGCTCCATGGAATCGGCGACCGTCTTCTGCCACTGGGCACGGCGATAGTCGCGAATGGCGCCCAGGGCCTCCTGCGTCTTGCGCTCCTTCTCGCGCATAAAGGCTTGTTTGACCGCCAGCGCCTTGTCGAAGGCGGCGCGGGCCGTGGTCAACTGGCCCTGCGTGCGCGCCAGGGCGCCGCGCATCTGCTCGAGCCGGATGGCGAAATTGCCGGCCAGGTCGTCGCGCCCGGCCTGGATGGCGGCCTTCACCTTGGAGGTCAGGTCGGCCAGATCCGTCTTGTACTTGGCTTCCTCTCGTTCGAGCAGCGTCACGTTGGCCTTTACCATCGCGATGCTATCGTTCATCCGCGGAACCTGGTCGTTCATGTCGCGGATGTTCTGTTCCAGGATCAGTTCCGGGTTCTCGGCCACCGAGATGAAAAACCCGAAGAACGACCGAATCATGCGGGATAGACGTCTGAACATCGGGAGTCTTCCTCCTTATAGCGGCTCGAATGCTTACGTTTTCGGCGGCGGCGGAGCCGGGCTGCCGCTGGTGGTGATTGGGTTCTCCGACACGAAGTACCCGACCGCGTCGGCGATCTTCTTTTCTTCCTGCTGTTTCTGAAGGCGCCAGCCGTAAAAGCGCTCCCTCTCCTTGGCTACCGCGTCTTCGTTGGCCTGCATACGAGAACGATGCTCGGCCACCAGGCGTTCCATCTCGGCCTGGATTTTCCGGCTGTCTTCGGCCTTGGCGGCCTCCAGGTCGTGCAAGGACTTCTCCAGTACCCGCTCGTAGGTGTCCAGCGCGCGGTCGCGCTTAACGGCATCCTCGATCACCTCCTGGATCTTGACCCCGGCGGCCTCCAGGGCCACCAGGATGGAGCTGCGCCTCACTTCGGCCGGCAGGCCGCGGATGTGCTCGCTCTGGAGCATCTCGGCCACCTTCATGATCGTATAGCCGTGTTGCGGCGGGTGGATTTCCGCCGAGTCGTAGATTTCTCCGAATGAAGTCGGGTTGGCGACGGGGCCGGAGAACTGGGTTACCTGCGGCACCGACGCGGCAATCTCGGAAACCGCCTGGGCGGCCGTGGCGGCCGCCTCATCCGGCGGCCTGGCGGCATCGGGCCCGCCCTCGGCTGCCTGGTCCACGGACACAAATAGGTTATACCACCTCTTGCTCACGATGACCTCCGACAATACTGGGTCACGATGGACAATAGCAGAAAGGCGTATTCCGCGCAACCGCCGGGCGGGATGTCAGAGCAAAGTAGAAAGTTCCGGTCCAGCGAAGTAGAAAGTTCCGCTCCATGTCGCTGCCGGAGCGGAGCCTGCCATTCCCTCTTCTCAGTAAAGGAGTTGCTGTGCGTCGCCGCCGGGACCCGTCAAGGCCGCGCCGACAGGCGCGCCGGAGGGTAGCC
>Ga0187878_1000793_pt1 | contig 33576 bp, 21 predicted proteins | sample June2016WEW_17_1_FD_132979 | JGI IMG/M metagenome (GOLD analysis project Ga0187878, IMG submission 132979) | Peatland microbial communities from SPRUCE experiment site at the Marcell Experimental Forest, Minnesota, USA - June2016WEW_17_150 | ecosystem: Environmental > Terrestrial > Soil >...
CTGGAGTGCGCATCCCAACTTCGATTTGCTCGCTACGGTGGCCGGGATCGAGCCCGCCGCACCGGGCTTTCGAGAAGTGGAGATTCGACCGCACCTCGGCCCGCTCAAGCAACTGAGAGCCACACTCCCCCACCCGCAGGGAGACATTACCGTCTCCTACGAGCGCCAAGGCGAGGGCTTGGTTGCCGATGTGACCTTGCCCGAAAGGCTCTCAGGTTGGTTCTACTGGCGGGGCAAGAAGGTGCCGCTTCACGGCGGCTCACAACATCTGGTGTTTTGATGCCCTCAGACGGGCGCCGCACTCCGTCTCTTGCGTCACGACTGAGGCTGCCCCATTCCCAGTCCACCGCCACGCATGAACGCGTACGGCAAACCAGGAGCATGTTGCCAGGCTCCAGGCTATAATCCTCGCACCGATGATTTGCGAAGCTCACGATTGGGAGGTCCCGCCATGCTCCTTGGGAAATCGAAGTTCTTGCTCTTGCTTGTTCTGGGTACAGCCCTGTGGCTGCCTGGAACCATCGACAATGCAGTCTCCCATGCCGGCCAGGAGCGCTCTATGACCGTCACCGTTGGCCCCGCGGACGCGGACGTGATCGGCACCGACGACCGCGCTATTCAGCAGGCGATTGACCGTGTGGCCGCGGCAGGCGGTGGCACCGTCATCATCAAGGCCGGCACGTATATACTCGCGAATTCCGTGCGCTTGGCCAGCCACACGACACTCAAAGGCGAGGGTACCGGCAAGACCATCCTCAAGAAGGCCCCGGGCGTGAGAAGCAAGTTGAAACTTGACGCCGACTACGGTGAATTCATCGCCACCATTGAGGATGCGCGCGGCTTTGCGCCGGGCATGGGCGTGGTCGTCGTGGACAAGGCGCAGCGTTCCGGCTGGACTCCGAGCGTGCGGACCATCGTGCGGATCGACGGGCAGACACTCCAATTCGACCGCTTTCTCCACATGGACTACTCCGTGGAGAACGCCGGCGAGGTATTCAACACTTTCCCCCTCGTCGCCGGGTACGAGGTGGAGAACGTTCGCGTGGAGAACCTCACAGTGGAAGGCAGCCGCGCCGACAGCGAAATCCTCGATGGCTGCCAGGCGGGCGGAATCTATTTCTTCCACTCCAAGAGAGTAATGATTCGTAACTGCGTGGCACGGAACTACCCGGGAGACGGCATCAGCACGCAGTTCGTCGAGGACCCCGTGATCGAGAACTGCGAGGCCTATGGCAATGCCCTGCTGGGCATTCACCTCGGCACCGGAGCGCTCCGACCCGGGGTTCGCCACAATCGCAGCCACAACAACGGCGAGGACGGCCTGTATCTCTGTTGGCGCGTGCAGGATGGCATTTTCGAACAAAACCAATCCTGGTCAAACGACGGCAACGGCATCTCTATCGGCCACAAGGATACGGACAACACCTTCGTCGGGAACGTCCTGAGTGGGAACGGCAAGGCAGGCATCTACTTTCGGGAAGAACCCGAGATCAACGCCGGCCATCGCAACACCTTCCGCGAAAACACCATCGAGGATAACGGCCGACCCGACGCGCCCGGCTATGGTGTCCGCATCGACGGCGCCACCCAGCACCTCATTTTCCAATCCAATACGATCCGCGAAACCCGCCCACCCGAGCGTGCCACTCAGCACGTCGGGATTTACATTGGAGCCCGGGCGGACTACATCACGGCGGAGAAAAACATTTTCAACACGAAGCTGAAACGCGCCATCGTGGATGAGTCCATCGGCGGGCACAACCGGCTGGAACAGCCGTCCGGAAACTGAGCCAGAACTCCGCAGCGCTCGGGCACCACTATTCCGCTGGCGAGCGGACAGAAGCGGAGCGGGTGCCGGGCTGGAACCCGAGGCGGAAGGAAATCTCGCGGCTGGTTTCGCACACCAGAGGGGCGATCTCGAGAATGCGCTCGGAGGTGAGGCGGGTGGCCGGACCGGCCACGCTGAAGGCCGCCACCACGCGGCCGGTGTGGTCAAACACCGGCGCCGCTACGCAGCGAAGACCCTCGACAGCCTCCTCATTGTCCACGGCATAACCCCGTTCGCGAATCCGCTCCAGCTCCTTCTTCAATTGGAGCAGGCTCGTGATGGTGTGCCCCGTGAGGCGCTCGAAACCCGGCGACCTGGAAAGCCGGCCCAGCATCTCCTCACCCTGGTAGGCGAGCATCGCCTTCCCGACGCCGGTGCAATGCAGCGGCATCTCGCCTCCCAGCCGCGCGTCCAGGCTCACAGGTTGGGGGCCGCCAAATTTCTCGATGGAAACCGCGCGGTCGCCCTGAGGAATTGCCAGGTGAACGGTCTCCTGCGTCTTCTGGTTCAGTTCACGCAGGAGCGGCTGCGCCACGCGCCGGTAGTCCAGCCGATCCAGAACCCTCAAGCCCATCCGCAGCATGCGAAACCCGAGCTGGTAGCCGCCACTGGAAGTGTCCAACTCCACGAATCCCTGGCGTACTAAGTTCACCATCAGGCGATGAACGGTGCTCACGTGAAGGTGTAATCGGCGGCTCAGTTCGGTCAGCGTGTAGCCTGGCTGGTCACCTTCCGCCAGGCACTCAAGGATGCGAAGCGCCTTGACTAATGCCTTGACCGTGTAGGCCCCGGTGGCAGCGGGTGGGGTGGATTGGGGATTTCTCATGTTGTGAAAGCTATTGCGGGATGGGCGAACGTGTCAAGCCGGCATTCCTACAACGCCTCGGCGCGCAGCGGAAGCAAACACCGCGGCAGGACCCGAGGCCTGTTCATCGCGGCATGTCACCAGGGGCCCGCGGTACGGGCACATCACGGTGCTGGACGGCGCTCGCCAGACTCGATGCGAGTGATTTCGGCCTGGGCACGGGCCCGGGTCGGCCCTTCCACGCGGCGTAGATACTCAACTGCGGTGCTGATATCCCCGCGCTGCGCGGCCGCGTAGCCCTGAATCAGGTTCCTCTCATTCTCCGAAGGTAGATTGCGTATCGGTAGGTCCGGCGGAATTGGCTCGGCGGCACGCAGGCGCTGCATGAAGTCAACGTTAAGAGGAACGGTACTGTAGGGCACGGCGTTTCCCTTTGGCGTCTGATACTCCAGGTAAGGCCGGAAATCGGTGGAGGCGAAGTCCGGCGAGTGGCCGCTGAGCGCGGGTAGATAGGACAGGGCCCGGCGCATGGACTCGCCGTATAGCATCAACTCTCCCAGCAGGGCGGTCAGGCTCGGGGTATCGATGAGAGCCAACTCTTCCCGAACTCGCGGGATAGTCTCGAGCGCCTGCAGTTGCCGAAAGTCGCATTCCAGGGGCGAGGATGAGGCGACGAGCACGCCCTGCTCGGGCCCAAGGAAGAACGCCACGTGCGGGAAAACGCGGGCGGCTGTGTTGAGAATCACGAGGAAATCCTCCGTGCGCATGTGGTGAATCTGCACCCACTGCTGAAGCACGCCATGTTCCTTCAGCCGGGCACGACAGAGCTCGTAGAATTCCTGGTTGTAAAGGTCCGCCTCGCCGCTGATCCAGATGGAGCTGATTTCAATCGTGATCAGGTCGTACTGTTCGCGAGAAAGGAGCAAGAAATTGCGTCCGTCCGCCACGTGTAGCCGGACGCGCGGATCGCGGTCGAAGATCCGCGCATTGACGTCCTCGAACCACAGCCGTGCTGCGTCCACAATGTGGGGAGCAATTTCAATTGTGTCCAGCTGGCGGAAAGGGAAACTGGCGACGGTGCGCAGAGTGTTGCCGGTCCCCAGCCCGATTACCAGCGCCTTGTCAAATTCCCGCGTAAAAAGGATAGGAATCAATGCGAACCGAATCTGTGCTCCCATCTCCCCTGAATTGTTGCCCTGAAACTTCCCGTTGGAGAGCATCACGCGCGTCGGGCCCACCTGAACGACCGACGTTAGCCCGCCCTGGACGTCTTCGCGGAGATACAGCACCCGGTCGATGGGCCAGCCATTATCGAAATAGACGTAGGAGCCACGCGACATGCGGCGCGCGTCCCAACCTCCCGGCCCCACCCAGAACAATACTGCCAGCGAGGCAACCACCATGACGAGGACCAGTCTCAACGTCCGGCGCAGTGGCACCAACCACAACGCGAAAACCAAACCCAGTACCAGGTTTGCTGTGGCCAACCCCCGAAGACTCGCCAGCGAACCCCAGCGCGGCAGCACTACGAAGCCGGCCAACACCGACCCCAGAATCGCGCCCAGGGTGTTCGCGGCGTAGATGCCGCCCACGCTGCCGCCTACTCGTGTGGCATGATGACTGGCCAGATTGAGCAGCAAGGGAAAGCTCAGTCCGAGCAGCAAAGATGGGATGATGAGCAGGTAGAAAGCGCAGAAAAATCGCAGCAATTCCCCGGAAACGAAGTAAGTCGTTTCGTATTTCCACAGGAATACAGTGTCCGCAGTCATGATGGCCGCAAGCAGGACGATCTCAATCACCAACTCGGCAACGCGGAGCCACGGAAATTGCGAATCAGGAGCGCGACGATAGATTCTCCAGCCCACGTAAGCCGCCCTGAGGAGTAAGAGGAAGGCGACGCTCAGGAGGTCGAATTCCAAGGCTTTCGTGAGACCCTGGGCAAAAACGTCGGGAATGCGGTTCCAGAGTGGTACGGTGCAGAAGATCGCCACTGCCAAGAACAGTTGCGAACCGGCCAGCGCCCGCGCCCACGAGACAGATTGAGGCAGGCGGCGAGCCACGATTTGGGCGCCCAGTCCGAGGCCACAAAGGAAAGTGAAGAGCATCACGCCAAAGGCGTACACCGTGTTGCCGATCAAGAAGGCCAGGGCATGAGTCCAAACAACTTCATAGGCCAGAGCAACAGCGCCGGTGGCAAATGCGCCGAAGATGAGCACCACGGTCTCGGTCCGTGAGGGGGCCGATTCGCACGGCGCGGCCGCCCGATCGGGAACCTCCTCCGGGGGGAACAGCGGAACAGGACGCCTGGCCAACAGTGCAACGCAGACGAAGATGCTGAAGTTGACCGCGCAGGCCAGCCCGATGGTTCCGCGGACTCCCAGATAAGGCATCAGCAAGTAGATGGAAATGAGCGTCCCGAGGGCCGCCCCCAGCGTGTTCCAGCCGTACAAGCGGCTCACCTCAGCTTCGAAGTCACGACGCCGGGAGGAAACGACGCGGGCCAGCGCCGGCAACGTGCCACCCATGAGTACAGTCGGTATCAGGATGACTACGGCCGCCAACCCGAACCGGACCCATGTCAAAGTAGATGGGCCTAGATGCAGCCCGTGGTACAACGCCACGTAGGCCTGCGTGAGCAGGGCGAATAGGGTGGGGATAAAAAGGCAATAGATACCGACCAGCAACTCCAACCCTCCATAGATCCAGAGCGAGGGCGGGCGGCGGTCCACCCAACGGCCAAACAGAAAAGCCCCCAGTGCCAGGCCGCCCAAAAAGGCTGCCAACACCGTACTGACGGCGTGGGCTGTGTTTCCGAACGTGTAGGTGAGCAGGCGCGTGAAGATCGTCTCGAAAACCAAACTCGATGCGCCGGACGAGAAAAAGAGGATGGGAAGAACGCGCAGGGTGAAGGAGCCAGGGGGAAGCGGACTAGGGGTTTTCAGGTTCACCTGGGAGGGCTCAGCAACTCCCCTTCTGAAGCATGGACTTCTTGAAGCGGCTCGCTTCCAAGCCGTGTGTGACTTATAGCCGATTTACGCACGCTTGGAAATGGAAAATCCGCCCCTGCGCCTGCCATGAAGACGCCTTGCCCTTCCCAGGGGGGTCGTGCAGTTCCCCAGGCAATCGTGCAGAATCCGTGCCAATAGCCCGCGAAAACCGTATAATCGGATGGGCGCGGATTCGGCCGCGGGAAGTCTCATCGCAGGTTGGACTGGATATGAAACGTTGGTTCACTTTCCTGCTGTTTATCTTGGGTCTGGCGGTGGCGAGCTTCGGTCTCGCCCGCAGCGCTGGCTCCGCCGAAAAATCCATCCAGCTTCGGGATGACTTCGCCGGCGCGGATCTTGCGGCCTGGGAATTTCCCTACCCTGAGGATTGGGTGGTTCGAAGTGAGGCCGGCAATGGTTTTCTTCACATGCTCCGCAATCGCGAGCCGGGCGTGCCGCGTCGCCCGCTGCAATTCGCGCGCCTCAAGAAGGTGAACGTGGGAAGCTTCGTGTTCGAGACCCGGGTTCGGCGCGAGGGGAACTCGATGATCGTGGTCTTCAATTATGTCGATACCCTGCATTTCTACTACACGCACCTCTCCGTCGACCGCGGTACGGAACAGCCGGTGCATAACGGGCTGTTCATAGTTAACGGCGAGCCGCGCAAACGTATCGCAGGCACCGAGGCGTCCCCGGCACTGCCGGACCGCGAATGGCATAAGGTGCGGGTGGTGCGCGATGTTTCTTCGGGCTCGATCGAGGTCTTCCTGGATAACCGGAGGACGCCGCTCTTCTCAGTTATCGACCGCACGTTTACTTGCGGGCAGATCGGTATCGGGTCGTTTGACGAGACCGGAGACTTCGACGACACCAAGCTGAATTCGGACGACGCGGAGTGTGAGCCGGGAACTCCGGCCGGCACCGCCAATTCAAACTAGGCAGGGCTCCCGATAAAAGCAGATTCAACGGGCCCTCACCAAGGAGTTATGATGAACAGAGACTTGTCCCGTCGAAAATTCCTGGAACGGTTAGCCATGGGGACTGCCGCCGGAGCTGGAGTGCCTCTTCTCAAGCACGTCGGGCACGCGGCGCAGCCCACCCCCCGCTTACCCCACCGCATTTTGGGCCGCACGGGAGCGAGCGTTTCCATCCTGGCCTTCGGCTGCGGGAGCCGCTTCCTGATGTACGAGGACGAAGAGAAGGCGCTGGCAGCGCTGAACCATGCCCTTGACCTCGGCATCACCTATCTCGACAGCGCCTATGCTTACGGAGACGGCAAGAGCGAGACGCGCGTCGGCAAGGTGATGGCCACGCGGCGCAAGGAGGTTTTCCTCGCCACCAAAATCCCCGACCGCAGTCGCGACGCGTTCATGCGGCGACTGGAAGGCAGTCTGAAGCGCTTGCAGGTGAACCAACTGGATCTGGTTCACATACACAACCTGGGCCGGGCCGAAGACCTCGCCAAGCTGGAAGCGCCGGACGGCGCCCTCAAGGGACTCCTCGAAGCCCGCGAGCAGAAGATGACGCGCTTCATCGGCATGACCAGCCACACCGACGGGGAAGTCATGGCACGAGCCATCGAACGCCACGACCTCAATTGCGTGCAGATGGCTCTCAATCCCACCGGCATCGGTCGTCTGGAAGAGTTGGCTTTGCCTGCTGCCCGAAAGAAGAACCTGGGCGTGATCGCCATGAAGGTGTACGGACAGGAGTTCTTGCTAGGCAGCGGTCCGGGTAAGGCAGATGCTGACCGGCTCTTGCGCTACGCGATGAGTCTGCCAGTGACCGCGGCAGTCGCCGGAATGCCCCGCGTGGAGTTCATCGAGCACAACATCGAGCTGGCGCGGAACTTCTCCCCTCTGCCCGAGGCCGAGATGAACCAGTTGCGGCGGGAACTTGAGGTCTCGCGCGAACCCCTCGAAAAGAAGTTGATAGCGCACGTTGACGGGCCAACCTGCACGCCCGAAGTCTTCTGGGTGTAACTGACTTCCCTCCGCCGAGCCTGCCGCGCGCTGGCTGCAGCTACCGGTTCCGTTCCAGCTCGAGGCGGGCCGGCCAGAAGGTGGGGTCCATTTCGAGCGCCCGGCGAAAGCTCTCCCGCGCCGACTCTTCGCGGTCACGAAAGCGTTCGACCAGTCCGGCTACGTAAAGGTCGTGCGCGCCGGCTTTCTCTTTGAGAGCCTCGAGCAACTCGCTCAGGATATTCTCGCCTTCTTCTGTCTGCCCGAGGCGGCGCAAGGCGGTCGCCTGAAACACCCGCGACACGCCGCGCTTCTTCTCGCCATCGCCTGCCGCTTCCTGCCACATCGCGCGCGCTGCTTCCGCTTTCCCCGCAGCCTGCAATGCCTCACCCAGCCAGTAGAAAGCTGCCTCATCATGGGGCTCATTCGGCTTGCCGACGCCAAGGTTCACCGGGTATTCCGTTGCACGGCGAAAAGCGTCCTCTGCCTCGCGGAAATTCCCCGCCGTCAGATTCGCCCGGCCCTTTTCAAGGTTCGCCGCGACGTACACTTGACGAACGACTGCCCCACCCTCCCAGGGTTTGAAGTGGTGGCCGCTCAAGATCTCGAGCGCCTGGTCATATTGTTTCTGCTGGAGGAGCAGGAGCGCGCGGCGAACTCGCACGGTGTCCCGGCCGAGGACGCCGGCGGGTGCCTGGGAAAGCAGCTTGACCCGTCGCCCCGAATCACCCAACTGCGCATAGATCTCATCGAGGTCTACATAGAGCCGGTAGTCGCTGGGAGCGAGTTGGATTGCTCTCTCGTAGAACCCCACCGCGTCGGCCAGATCCTTCTTCACCCGCCACGCGTAAAGCCCCAGGTTGCGCGCCAGGACGGCGTACTCAAATCCCCCGCCCAACGCCTGGAGCCAAGCTTGCGACGCCTCCTCATAGCGGCCGCGCGCGAAGAGGAAATTGCCCAGGAAGTACTGCGCGTGGGAGTCCAGCGGACTTTCTGAGACGGCTTCCTGTAATACCAACGCATCCTCTACGCGGTGGGGGAAGACTTTCTCGTAGGTTGCGGAGGCGGCTTTAGCAGCGTATTCACTGGCCTCCTGACCCTTGACTTGGCGACGTGCATTCGAGGCCAAGTAGTAGAAAACCAGGGGCGAAACAGACCTCGCGGGCAGATCCTTCAGCGCCGACCGAAGGACGGCATCAGACGAGGCAAGGTCATCGAGGCCGCGATACCATGCCGCCACGTCCAGGTAGGTCTGCGCGTCAGGCCGTAGCGAGCGCGCCCAGGAGGTTGGGACACCCGCGCCTGCCGAGGTTTGCGCGGGGCGCGTTCCGGCGATAAGCCACTGCTCGGCAAGTGCCCACGGGAGCAAAGGCATTTTCTCCAACGCTCGGTTGACGGTCTTCGCCGCTTCGTCCTTCCTCCCCGCCAGGCGCAAAGACGCGGCGAGATCCGTCTCGACCAGTGCATCTTTGGGGTTGTAGCTCAGAGCCTGGCGGAGCAGCTCCACCGCCCGGTCATAGCGCTTCTGCCGAATGGCGATTTCACCCAGTTGAGCAAATGCGGGGGCGGGCGGGCCGCCATAACGGATCACGGTCCAAAGAGCGTCTGCGGCCAGAGTTAGCCGCCCCGACGCCCTGTAGATGACCCCAGCGGCATAATGCACGACTGGATCGAACTGGTCGCGGACTAGGGCTCGAGTAATGAAGCCCTCGGCCCGCGGGAAATCCCCTGCGCGATAGCTCCGCCACGCAAGCTTCACCAGCGCCAGAAGGTAACCCGGATCGCGCTCCAACACTTGCCTGAAGGTTTCTGCCGCAGCGTCGTCCTCCCCATCCTTCTCCTGTTCGATCCCGTAAAGAAAAAGTTCCTCGACCGTCATCTTATCGAGCGACTTCCCTGGGGATCTCCGCGCCCCAGCCGCAGGAACGAAGTCAAGGTTGCCGTCCACGGGCTCTGCCGCCGACCAGCGCAGCAGTGTTTGCCCTCCGGAGGAACGAATTTCCACCGCGAGGTTCTTCTTCGCTGCCTCGAGGTCTTCAACCGTCGCAGAGAATTTGACGGCTTTGAGCGGTGCGAAACTCGCGGCCTGAAACTCGCGCAGCAACTCAGAGCCGAGCAACACGCGGACCCTAGGGTTGGAGATCGCGACCGCGGGCGAGACCAGCAACTCGACGCGCGGCTTGTTTCCACCCGCGGCAGGCAGAAAGCGAACATTAAGCACCAACTGGTCGGTTGCCTCCACAAAGCCGTCGCCCAAGCCACGTACGGGAGACCAGTACTCCGTGAACGACTCGACGCGGCGCGGCGGCATGAATTCGTAGTTCAACTGCGTCTCATAGCGGCCCGCCTGAATCTCGTTGTAGGCACCGTCCCTGTCGGTCAGCAGATCCGTCCAAATCAGGCCATCATCGGCCACGCCCCAAGTCCAGGTCTTCTTGCCGGGCACCTCGCGAAAATCGGCAACGTGTACGACGCCGTAGTCGGACTTGTGGTAATAAGCCCCGAAGAAGGTGCGATGAACCTGCCGCGCAAAGAGCGAGGTGGGTTCGCGCACGTTCTTGTACCAGCTCCACTCCTTGCCATCGTGAACTGGATAGGACCACACCACGCCCTTGGTGTGCGGATAGGCCTCGCGCATAGGATAGATGAATTGCATATCATCGGTGGCGGGAACGGCCGTAGTCGCCCAGAACCAGTAGAGGTTAGTGAGCGGGGTGGAATTGAAGAGTGTGACATGCTGCTCTAACCGCGCCTGCCCGGGCCGCAGCGTAAGGGCCACCTCCCAGTGCATGCCGGTCACCAAGTCCACATCGCCCACTACCACCGTCGCGCTGCCGTCGGGATTCCTGCGCAGCACCGACGACACCGGCGAAACAGTGACCACCGTGTGGCCGTTGGGGAAGTTCCATTCAATCCCACCGGATATCCATGCCCCGCGCAAGGCCACCAAGCCGTACTTCACCACGTTGTTGCGGTAGAGGACCTCCCGCTTCGTCACCTTGTCGTAAAGCGAATACAGGCGCCCGCCCATTTCCGGCAACACGATGGCCTTCAAGTACTCGTTCTCCAGGAAGGCCGCCCGATAAGCTCTTACCTCGCGGCGGTCGGTCAGGTCATCCAGCATCGTGTAGGGATAAACGTTGTGGCGGTTGGCAAGCGGGAAGGGCGGATTCGCGTCTTCTTCGCCCAGCAGGTACGTGGGCAACTGGAGCGTGCCTTCCCAGGCGCGGACTTGGGCTCGCAGGGCCGGAGCCACGAGCAGCGCTCCCAGCGTTACCGCGAAGATGGTTCCGTATCGAAGGGATCTCATAGCGTGACTCCTGGAAGGTACGAGTCGGAGCGGGGCGGGTTCCCGCCCCCCCAACATGCTAGGCGGACAGCGTGCCCCTAGAGCCCGTATTGGGCCGCCTTCTTCTTCAGGAACTCGATCGACTCGCGATACTGGACGTCGATATCGGGGACCATCCCGACGTCGATAGCCACGTAACCCGAGAACTTGTGCTTCTTCAGCCCCTGGAAGATGCCGTCCCAGTCCACCGTTCCGCGTCCCGCGGCCACATGCTCGTTGACCCGGCCATCGTTGTCCGCGGCATGCACGAAAAAGATGCGCTTGCCCAACTTCTCGACGCTGAGCGCCAAGATCTCCTTCTGGGCGTTCAGGTGTGCCGTGTCGAACACCGCGCCGAAATTCTCGTTGTCCACGTGGTCCATCATGCGCAGGATCGCGTCCGTATTGCTCACCATTTCGCCCACGCGCGGCTCGAAGCAGAACTTCAGTCCGGCCTTCTTCGCCTCGCGGCTGAAGAAACTGAAGGTCTCCACCATCGCGTCCCACTGGCGCTGCCATTTGAATTTCGGGTCAATCTCGACAGTGAAGTGCTTCCCGTAGCTGATACTCTCCTTGTAGGGCGCATCGCCGCGAAACTTGAGCGGTGGCGTGAAGCTGTCACCTTGGATCGTGTAACACTCGAACAGTGTCGCGATCTCGATGCCCCGCTTGAACAGATCCCAAGCTGCTTTCCTCTCCTTGCGGTTCAAGCTCACCGAGGTGGGCAGCACGGGACAGAAATTGATGACCTTCAGCCCCTCGCCATCGCAGAACTTCTTGAGTTCGTGGCGGTTCTCATAAACAGCCATGAGGTTGTCTCGCCGCACACCCTCCAACTCGACGTATTCGAACCCCAGCGCCTTCATGTCGCCGAGGGCCTTGAACGTATCCGGCATCGAAGGCGGATAGCCGTACTTTGAAATGGCATACAACCAGCAGCAACTAATCTTCGCCCGTGTGGCCTCCCCGTATGATGGCAGCAGAATCCGGCCCCCCCAGAACCCCCTAGCTCCACGCTCCAGGGCGAATCCGAACGGCCCCAATAGTCAGACGCGCCTAATCTATCTGAACTTTCAACTTGAAAGCAAACGGAGGGAGCCGACCGCGACGGGTGATGAGGAAGCAGACTGCTTGAGGGCTCAATGTGGTACCCTGCCACCGCTGAGCCAACGAGCCTGTACGGGCCGGCGACCACGGGGATCATCCAGGGAGGGACAGCTGATGGGATTTACGCTCATCCAGGTGGACGCGTTCACGGACAGGCCCTTTGCGGGTAACCCGGCGGCGGTTTGCATCCTGCCCACGCCGCGCGACGCGCGCTGGATGCAGGACGTGGCACGGGAAATGAACTTGTCGGAAACAGCGTTTCTCGTTCGCCAAGATGACGGTTACAGCCTTCGGTGGTTCACGCCCACCGTGGAAGTGGAACTGTGCGGCCATGCAACATTGGCCAGTGCCCACGCCCTGTGGGAGTTGGGACATTTGCAGCCGAACGAGCAGGCACGCTTCAGCACCCGCAGCGGGCTTCTTACGGCGGAGCGCCGCGGCGAATGGATTGAGATGGACTTCCCTGCCACGCCGGAAGATCCCACTGATCCGCCCGCCGAGCTGGGTCGCGCCTTGGGCACTCCCATGAAATACGTCGGCAAGAACAAGTTCGACTATCTGATCGAGGTGGACTCCGAAGCGACTGTCCGTGCCCTGAGGCCGGATTTCACCTTGCTTGCCACCCTGCCAGTTCGCGGCCTTATCGTCACCAGCACCGCCACCGCGTCTGGCTTCGATTTCGTCTCGCGCTTCTTCGCGCCCGCCTCGGGGGTCAATGAGGATCCCGTGACCGGCTCGGCCCACTGTTGCCTCGGTCCCTTTTGGAGGAAGCGCATGGGGAAAGACGAGTTTGTTGCCTACCAAGCCTCGGCGCGGGGTGGCGCGGTGCACGTTCGCGTGAAGGGTGACCGAGTGGTTCTGGGAGGACAGGCGGTCACAGTTCTGCGCGGCGAGCTCGTGTAAGTTTGAGGCTACCGCCCAGGAGGCACGACCTAGAACGCTTGACAGGGCCACGACCGGAGCCGAAGATAGGCAGCCGGTACTCTCTGTAACAGGAAACTCAGTTGCCTAGAGATCCACGCGAACACCTCGTCCACATCGCGCGGCTGGTTTTTGCTCGCCGCTTGACTGACTCGAGCGGCGGCAACATCAGCCTTCGCCAGGGGGACTACGTCTACATGTCGCCTGCGTACGCCGGCAGCAGACAACAGTGGCAGATCGAGGCAAAGGACGTGGTGATGCTGGACCTCAAGGGAAACATCATGGAAGGTGCGGACCGGAGAACGCGCGAGTGGCAGATCCACCTGGGGGTCTACAACGCCTTCGAGCGCGCCGCGGGGATTATCCACGGGCAGGCCGGATACCTCATGGCCTTTGTGGCAGCCAACAAGCCGATTCCACCGGTACTGGAGCACACCCAGAAATTCGGCGTCATTGGCCTGACGCGGCCCGCGAAGGCCCACAGCGCTGAGCTGGCGCGGTTGGTTATGGAAGCGCTGGAACCGCAGAAAAGCGCGCTGGAAAAACATGGCATTGCGACGCTGGTTCCTCAACACGGCATCGTCGTGGTTGGCCGCGACCTGGACGACGCGTTCGACACCCTGGAGCGCATCGAGACGAACGCGCAGGCGATCCTGCTCGGCAAGCTTTTCGGCGCCAGGGCCACAGAGCCGTGAGGAGGGAATCCGCCGAGCGCCCTCATTTTGGATTTGCGACCTCGCATTTCAGATGCGCGCTTTTTGGTTTTTGCCTTTTGATTTGCACTTTGGGAAAGGCAAAGCGCTCCCCTAGCACATGATCCTGACTGTCACCCCCAACACGGCGCTCGACCACGTATACGAGGTCGAGCGCTATGTGCCGGGTGCCCGGTTGAACGCGTTCGCCGAGGCTGAATGCATCGGCGGCAAAGGCAACCTAACCTCGGCCTTCGCCGTGGATTTTGGCGCAGACTCGGTTTCGCTGGGCTTTGCGGCAGGTGAAAACGGACGCCGTCTCGCCCAGTTCCTGCGCAAGCGCGGAGTGCGCGCCGATCTGACCCCCGCACAGGGCGAGACACGGCGCATCATGGTGGTCGTCGATCAGAAACGTCACGGCCAGACTTGGCTCCTGCCAGAAACGCTGCGCGTCGCCCGCGCCCACGAACGCGATCTGGAAGAACGCTTGGCACGTTGGCTGCCGAAGAGCTCCTGGCTTGCTCTGTGTGGCAGTCTTCCGCCGGGATGCTCTCCCCCGCTTTACAGGCGATTCACCAAGCTGGCTCACGCCTGCCGCGTCCCGGTGCTGATCGATTCGAGGGGCCGCGCCCTGGCTTTGGCACTGGCGGCAAGCCCGCAAGTGGTGAAACTGAACCGGGATGAACTCCAGGCCACTTTCGGCGAGCCAGTCTCCACCGAGCCGACGTTGGCTATGGCTCTGCGGAGGCTCCTGGCGGAGGGAGTTGAGCTGGCCGTGTGTACGTTAGGCGCTGAGGGCGCCATGGCCATGACCAGCGGGGCCGGATGGCGCATCCTGGTGCCCGCCATCCAGATGGTGAGCTCCGCCGGCTCCGGGGACGCTTTCACCGCCACGCTGCTGGTTTGGCGCGCCAAGGGAGCCGAGTGGCCCGTGGCCTTGCGCTGGGCGGCCGCGGCCGGCACCGCCAAGGCGCTCAACGCCCCGACCGACTCGCCGCTCGACCTCGATCGCGTGCGGGCCATCTACCGCCGCGTCAAAGTCTCGAGATTGTAGCGCCCGTCAACCAACCGACCCCCGTGGACACTCTGGCCGAACCCCGCAACCTTGTGATACCTTGCCGGGCTGCCGAGTGAGGAAACTCGAGCCGGCCCGGATGGGAGAACCAACCTCGTGAAACCACTCAAGCGCCTCCGCTGGTGGATCGTGTGGACGCTGTTTTTCTCCACGGTCATCAACTACATCAACCGCCAGACCTTTTCGGTGCTGGCGCCGGTCATCACCAAGGAACTGAATCTGACCCATACCGACCTCTCGCACGTCTTCTCGGCGTTCCAGATCGCTTACGCGGGCACGTGGCTGGTGGGCGGGGTCCTCCTGGACATTATCGGAACGCGCCTGGGGCTGGCGCTCGCGGTGGTCTGGTGGTCGGCAGTCAGTATGCTGACCGGACTTGCCAATTCCGTGCTGTCCTTCAGCGTCTTCCGGTTTCTCTTGGGCATCGGCGAAGGGTGCAACTGGCCGGGCGCCAGCAAAACGGTCGCCGAGTGGTTCCCCGCCAAGGAACGCGGCGTGGCGGTGGCGATTTTCGACAGCGGCTCGAGCGTGGGCGGGGCCATTGCGGCTCTCACCGTCCCCTGGGTCGCCATCGTTTTCGGCTGGCGCTATGCGTTTGTCCTTTCCGGCGTGCTGGGATTCCTGTGGCTCATCTTGTGGCTGGCCCTTTACCATCCGCTGGACAAACACCCGCGACTGAGCGAAGAGGAACGCGCCCTCATCAAGGCGGGACACGACACGGCAACAACTTCTACCCAGCGCGGTGTGGGCCGCTATTTGAGCCTCCTGAAGCAATCGAACGTCTGGGGCATCGTGCTGGGCCGCTCGCTGACCGACCCCATTTGGTGGTTCTACGTGTTCTGGCTGCCACAGTATCTGAGCGATGCGCGCGGTTTCAGCCTGAAGCAAATCGCGGCGTTCGCCTGGATACCTTTTATCGCCGCGGACATCGGGAATTTCACGGGAGGGTTCGCTTCCGGGTTCCTCATCAAGCGCGGCATGCCGGTTATTCGCGCGCGCAAATGGGTGTGCGTGCTCAGCTCGCTGCCGGTGCTGGCGGGGATTCCCGCCGCCACCACGCACAACCCCTATTGGGCGCTGGCGCTCATCAGTTTCGCCGTATGGGGCTACGCAAGCTGGTCCACGATGGGGTTGACGTTCCCCTCCGACCTCTTCCCGCAGGATGTAGTGGCGTCGGTCACCGGACTGAGCGGGCTTTGCGCAGGCCTCGCCGGTACGCTCTTCACCCTGGCCGTGGGATGGTTAGTGGATAAGTTCTCCTATTATCCGGCCTTCGTCGCCGCCGCGACGATTCCGCTTCTGGCCACAGCGAGTGTGCTCATCCTCATTCGCGCACCGCAGACGGCAGGGGCTAGGAACTAGGCGCTGGGGACAAGAAATTGCCGATTGTCGATTGAAGATTGGCAATTGAATGGCCGCGACGCGGGTACGGAGCGCGTGATCCGGCTTCGATAATAACAAGAGCGACTGTGCAGTTCGGGGCGAACCCCCCGAATGGGTGTTACCTTACTGCCTTCTGCCTTCATGCCGCAGGGGGATGGTCAAGAATCGACTCTGTTTTCGCGTCCCAGTACAGTCGCTTTCCTTCCCAATAGGCGCGCGCGGCCATGATGCATGCTACCGAGTGCGCGTAGCCTGCCTGGACCGGCGCCGAGGGCTGCCGCCCCGCGCGCAGGGCATCCAGCCAGTTGGTCATGTGAGAAAGGTCTTCGTCAGGCGTCCACGCTGGCCCTCTACCGCCGTCACCGGGAAGCGACAGCCATTTCTCCTCTCGCTTGATTTCGGGCGTTTCCTCGAAATTGCCTTTTTCCTCCACCCACTTCCAGCGAGGTGTTCCCTCAGTACCGTGATTGATGAGCGTTCCCTTCTTCCCCATGATGCGGATGAAGCTGTCGTAATCGTTTCCGAAACTCGTCGAGTAGCTGAGCAGGAAGCCCTTCGGGTACTCCAGCAGCGCTTGAAACGTATCCGGGTTCTCGCGGCCATCGTGCCAGGCAAAGACCCCGCCGTGTGCCACCACCGAGCGCGGGAAGTGGTCATCCATAAACCAGTGAACCAGATCGCTGGCGTGGCTCATCCACTGGTCGGAGATGCCGCTGGAGAACTCCTTATAGAGCCGGTACTCAAAGTAGAGCTGCGGATCAAACGGCCGATAGGGTTTGGCCATGAGCCACTTGCGCCAATCGGTATCCTGCTCGCGGATCTGCTTCACCTCCGGACGGCCACGCCAGCGGGGGCCGTGATAGTTCCACACGATCTCGATCTTGCTGACGTCTCCGGTCACACCGGTGCCGTACCACTCGCGCGCCGCAACCTGGTAGGGTTCGCTACGGCGCTGCGTTCCCACTTGGACAATCCGGTTGCGGGCCAAAACCGCGTCGCGGGCTGCCTTGGCCTCCTCCAACACGTTCCCCATGGGTTTCTCGACGTAAGCGTGCTTGTTGGCTTCGGCAACCATCTTCAGCATGGGCGAGTGTTGGTGCTCCGGGGTGGAGATGATGACCGCGTCGATGTCCTTGAGGGCGAGCAGGTCCTCCAAGTACATGAGCGCTCGCGGCGCACGACCGTAAGTCTTCTCGGCAGTCGAGACCGCGCGCTCGCGGTTTACCTTCCACAGGTCACAGACCGCCGTCGTTTCCACGTTCAGCTTGTCCTTCAGGCGAGACAGGATGAACTGGAGCCCGCGGCCGCGATTGCCGATGCCGACGTGCCCGACCGAAATACGGTCGTTGGCGCCCAGGATGCGACTGGCAGAAAGGGCGCTGGTTCCAAGGATCGCACTCCCCGCCACCGCGGAGGCCGTCTGATTGAGAAAGCTTCGGCGCGTGAGTTTCTTCCCCGATTCGCTCATTGTTTCCTCCGACTGTCGAGATGCGAACGCCAAGCGGTTAGGGCAAGCTCAACACTTTGGCCATCGTCCCGCCCAGGATCCGTGCTTCTACTCAAGGCGCAGGGTGGGCAGCTTTCCGCAGGTTGAATTGCTCCAACGCCCAAGCCGCTTTCTCGTTGTTCTTGAGCGCGCGGTAGGCGCGATGCAGTAAGTAATACGGATCGCTCTTTTCCGGATCGAGCTTCGTGGCCTGCTCGAGGTACGTCAGAGCCGACGCATACTCGTCCAGGTTGACAAGTGCCTGGCCCAGGCGGTAGGCAGCTTCGTAATTGTTACGGTCGCGGGAGCGTGCCTGCTCCAGAATCGGCACGGCCGCCCGGTAATTCCCGGCGCGGCAGTACACGCTGCCCATCTCCACCATGGCGCGCGTGTCGTCAGGGTAATCCCGGAGCTGGCGCCTGAGTTCCTCCAAAGCCTCGTCCCACCTTCCCAGGAGCCCCAGTAGCGACCCAGTCACCAGGTGGATATCCGGCCAGTGAGGGTCAATCTCAGCCGCGCGCCGATATTCGCCCAGGGCTTCGGAAGTGAATTTGCGTTCCACGAACACATCCCCCCTGAAAACATGGAGCAGCGCGGAGTCGGGTTGGCGCTGTCCGACCCACTGCAAGGCCTGCTCCACGAGCGCGGCGTAGTCCGCGGGCACAAGCGGCGTCTCGTCCTTCCGGTAAGCGAAATGAGCGTAAGCCTGACCGAGGAGCCACACGGTGCGCACGTTGTTCGGGTCGAGTGCCAAAGAGCGTTCCAGAAAAGGTATAGCGGCGTTCGCATCCCCGTGGATCATCGCCAAGCTCCCCAGCGCCCAGAAGAGCAGCGGGTCCAGGTCCTGCACGCGCACCGCTGCCTGCAACTGGATTTGCGCCCGGTCGTACTCACCCAGGTCGAGATAAGCGAGACCCGAGAAGAGCAGCGCGCTGAACTCTCTCGGGCTGGCGCGCAGCGCCTTCCGGAATTCGATCACTGCGTCGCGGTCCTTGTGCTGCCAGTAACAGGCAAGTCCCAGATTGACCCTGGCCGCGAGGATGGTCGGATCAGCGCGGAGAATCTGCCGGTAGAGCTTCTCCGCGCGCCCGTAGTCTTTCGCGCTGCTGGCGGCCTGCGCCTGGCGGAAAAGCTCCTCCAAGGAGCTCCCTTGCACGCTCCCAGCCTCTGGGCGGCACATAGGCAGCAGCGCCGCCCAGAGGCTGAGCACAAGAGCCATTACTCCGATTTTACAGACACGCATGGTTATCCTGCGGCCGCGCCTTGCCATGTCACAGAATGCGAGCCCCCCCGGCATTCTAGCAGAACGCTCCACGTGCCGCCGGGTGGGAGAGAGTACTTCCTCGCTGCATGGGGGCTTGACTTGCCGAACGTTGCATGTAAGATTCGTACGCACATATTGAGTCGAGAACGACTGTTTGTCTCATGCGTCTCGTGTTCGGCCGAAAGCCTCTGAAGAAAAGGAGATATTTCCATGCGCACTTCAGGACGCAAAGCAAGTGTATTGTGGCTGGCGGGCGCCGCGCTTTGGCTGGCGAGTGCCATCCCCACCTTTGCCCAGATCGGCACGGGGAGTGTTACAGGTGTCGTATTCGACCCAAGCGGCGCAGTAGTTCCCGACGTTGAGATCGTCGTGACCAACGTCGATACGAACGTGCCGCGCAACACACTCACCACGGCGAGCGGGGACTATACGGTGACCGGCCTTCTGCCCGCTCACTATTCTGTGACCGCGAGAAAGGCGGGTTTCCGACCCACCAGCGTGCCGGCCTTTGAACTGCAGGTGGACCAGAAGGCACGGGTGGATCTCACCCTGCAGGTTGGCGAACTCACGCAAACGGTTTCCGTGGAGGCAAAAGCACCGTTGCTGGACACCTCCTCCGCCACGGTGGGGCAAGTCATTGAGAACCGGCGCGTCGTGGATTTGCCTCTCAACGGGCGCAATTTCCTCGACCTCACGACCCTGGCACCGGGCGTGACTTTCAGCAAGGACACCAACATGAACTTCGCAGAGATTCGCGAAGTCGGCCGCCGCATAGAGAACCAGTATTCGGTGGGCGGCGCACGCACTCAGGACACGAACTTCCTGCTCAACGGCGCCACCAACACCGAGCCTGACTACAACACCTTTGCCGTGGTTCCCTCCATAGACGAGATTCAAGAGTTCAAAGTCCAGAGCAACTCCTACACGGCCGAGTTCGGCCGTGGCGCCTCGCAAATCAACGCCACCACCAAGTCCGGTACCAACTCCTTGCACGGCACCGCGTACGACTTCCTCCGCAATGACGTGCTCGATGCCCGCGATTACTTTGATGGAATCTTTCAGCCGGAGGGTTCTCCGAAACCTCCCTTCAAACGCAACCAGTTTGGAGCCACCACGGGAGGCAAGATCCTTCGTGACCGGCTCTTCTTCTTTGGAGCCTATGAAGCGTTGCGCCACCCCTCCAGCAGCCTTTCAAACCTTACGGTCCCGACAGCCACGGCGCGTACCGGTGACTTGTCGGACTATGCCGGCGTCAGTACCATCTACATGCCGCATGTGGTGGGCACGGACGGGAACGGGAATGGAATCATCGGCTACGCCGATGCGCCCGTGAACACCATTCCCAATACGCTGCCGGCGGGTTGCTTCAATCCGAACCCCGACACGAATGTTCCCTTCGACAATAACCTCATCCCATCCAATTGCATCAACCCGGCCATCGCCAAGTACCTTTCCTCATCCTATCTCCCTCCGGCGAACGTCTCCGGAACTCTGGTCAACAACTACCGCGGGACTCTACGCTCCCCATCCACCGACGACCAACTTTCCGGACGGATCGACTACAACATGAATCCCAATATGAACCTCTACGGCCGCTATTCCTGGGGCCGTGAGGATTTGTCCAACCCCAGCCTGGTTCCAGGTGGTGGCACGGTCGAATCGGTGAAAACGCAATCCCTGACCCTGCATCATTCCTGGACGATGACCCCCCGCATGGTGAATGAGTTCCATGCCAACTACCTGCGGCTTAATTCCGGCCGCTTGGGGAACCTAGCGGGCAAAACAGACATCGGGACCGAACTCGGTATTCCGGGCTTGTCCACCATCCCCCTGGATTGGGGAATCCCCAGCTTTGGTGGCGATGATCCCTACTGCTGCGTCGGTGAAGATGCTTTTGGACACCCCTTGAAGAACACTGACAACATCTTTGAGTATGGCGACGACTGGTCCCTCAGCCATGGCCGTCACCTCATCAAAGCCGGCGTCAATCTGCGGCGGGAACAACTGAACGTCACGGCTCACAACATCGCCCGCGGAAGCTTTTCTTTCAAGCGCGAGGCGACCGCCGAGATTGCTCCCTGCGCAGACCCAGACAATTGCTCGCCGGGCCTCAGCCTGGCGACCTTTCTACTCGGCATCAGCCGTGATTCCGAGGTGGCGGTCGGCGACTCCTACGTACACCTCCGTCGCTGGGCCCAAGCCTTTTACCTGCAGGACGACTTCAAGGTGAGCAAAAACCTAACCTTGAATTTCGGGCTCCGTTACGAGTGGGCGCCCTACTGGCACGACACGACCAACTCGATATTAAATGTTGATCTCAGTTCCAACCCCGTCTCGGTGATCCGTCCAGGCACGGGTGATCCCTACGCCGGCTTTCCTCCGATTCGTTTGGATTCCGATTCCAATTCCCCCACCTACTTGCCGTTCGTCCGCAGCAACAAATTCGGCTCGTCACTGACCACGGCGGACCGGACCGACTTTGCCCCGCGCTTTGGGTTTGCCTGGACTCCAGGGTGGGGACGTGGCAAGACCGTCATCCGGGGCGGCGCCGGCCTTTTCTATTCGCCGGAAATTGCCAACCCCTGGTTCGACATGGCCCGCAGCGCCCCGCGCGCTTTCAAACTTGTCCGCAAGAGCGGGTTCTCGATAGTTGACCAGGTCTTCAACTCCACCTCCCTGGTCAAAACCAAACCGTCCATGCAAAGTATGGATACCCACTTGAACACGCCCCAGATCAAGCAATGGAGTTTGAGCGTCCAGCAGGAACTGCATGCCAACTATATGCTGGAAGTCGCTTACGTGGCCTCCGCCTCCACGCACCTCCCGCACTTGATCGATTTCAACCAGACCATGCCGGCCATGAATGGCGACCTGGTCGCCCAGCCTGTCACCTACCTGCAAGAGCCCTATCGGGGTCTGGGGGTTTTCAGCAACAAGTTCACGCACAACGACACTAGCAATTACAATTCCCTCCAGGTCAAGTTTGAGAAGCGGTTCTCGGCGGGGTTTTCCTTCCTGACGGGGTATACCTTCTCGAAGTCCCTGGATACCGCTTCTTCCACGCGGGACGGCGGCGCCGGCGGCTGGGCAGCCCAGGGTACTCCTTCCCCGTTCGACAGGAAGCGGCTGGATTACGGGCCCTCGGTGTTCGACGTCCGCCAAAACCTGGTCAATAGCGCTCTCTACGAATTGCCCTTCGGCCGCGGAAAGCACTGGGGTCAGACCTGGAGTACACCTGCCGACAAGTTGCTGGGCGGATGGCAAATTGGCGGGATCGCCGTCCTCCACGGTGGGTTCCCGGCCTCTTGCCTCGTGGATGTGGGCCCCGCGATCGACAACGTTGCATACGAAGTCGACTACTGCAACCCCGCCTCGAATGTGAACCCCAACAGCGGTCCGCGCAATATCCATCAATGGTGGGACATGTCCTCCTACCGCATTCCCAACGACACGGAAGTCTTTGGTTACGCCGGCAAGGCCACGCTCCGTGGACCCAACTTCATGACCTTTGACTTCAGCGCCATGAAGACCACGAACCTTACGGAAAAGCTAAAGCTGCAATTCCGGTTCGAGGCCTTCAATCTGCCTAACCACCCGGTGCTCAGCATGCCGGTAACCGTCCTGGATTATTACCCCGAGATTGACTCCGCTGGCCGCCCCGTACCCCAAGCCATCGGCAACTCTGACTTGGGCAGCTACTACGGGACCATCGGAAGCACAGCAACCTCGATGCGTCAGCTGCAGTTCGCTTTGAAACTCCTCTGGTAGCGCTCGGCTTCCAGCCATATCCTTTCGGGGCACGGCATGCCGTGCCCCGATTGTTTTCGGCCCTCGACCTGCCCGCTTCTCTCCTTCCTCGGGCCCCGGCTCCCCATCGTTGACAGTCTTCCCTGAACCGATATAATGCGTCGACATGGTCCCAAGGCCCGGTTCGCAACCTCGCGAGTCTCGCTTCCTCATCACCGGCGCCAAAGGGTTTATTGGCACTTGGATTGTGAAGAACCTAGTGGAGCGCGGCGACCGCCCCTGGGTGTTCGATCTCGACACGGAGTCGCAGCGCCTGCGCGCCTTGCTCTCCGACGAGCAACTTCAGGCCGTGAGTTTCCTCCCGGGCGACGTGACCCTGCCAGAAGAGGTTGCCCGCGCGGTCGCGGAAAACGGCATCACGCACATCATTCATCTCGCGGGATTGCAGGTTCCCACCTGCGCGGCGAACCCGGTGTTGGGAGCAAAGGTTAACATCCTTGGGACTTTGAACGTTTTTGAAGTGGCGCGCCGCCGGAAGGATCTGGTGAAACGCATTGTGTACGCCAGTTCTGCCGCGGTCTTCGGCCCCGAGGAGTTCTATGGGCCAACCACCGTTCCGGAAGGCGCCCCACTCCTGCCCGGAACACACTACGGAGTCTTCAAGCAGTGCAACGAGGGAAACGCCCGCGTTTACTTCACGAACGACGGGATTTCGAGCGTGGGCCTTCGGCCCTGGGCCGTGTACGGCGTGGGACGCGACCAGGGAATATCCTCGGGGCCGACTAAAGCGATCAAGGCTTCAGTGCTGGGGCGCCCGTACGTCATCCGCTTTACGGGTGCGGTGGACTTGCAGTATGTGGACGACTGCGCTCGCATCTTCCTGCGCTGCGCGGAAGACGACCTCCCCGGCGCGCGGGTCTACACGTTGCGGGGTTCGGTCGTTCACATAGAGGAGTTCATCCGCACGCTCGAGGAGGTCTATCCGCGCTCGCGGGGCCTGATCCGTGCCGAGGGCAAGCACCTCCCTATCGCTCCCGACCTGGACGATACCGCCCTGGTGCGCGACCTCAAGGACGTGCCGCGCACGCCGCTCAACGACGGGATCTCGAAGACAGCGGCGATCTTCGAGCGGCTGCAGCGCGAAGGACGGCTCGACGCAAGAGATCTGGAAACGTAGCAAGCCGCGGGGCCCTGCGAGTTTCCATTTTCGAATTTCCAGTTTCGGTTGTCATGATCAACGGGAATCCAAACGCTGCCTTCTTCATTCGGCCTCCTGAGCCCGGCGCCTTGAACGTGGCCTTGGTGGCTGGCCCGATGTACGACCCACTCTACGAACTCTTGCCGGAATTCGAGGCGAAGACCGGGCGGCGAGTGCATGTGGCGGCGCGCTTGGTCCACCCCGAGTTGAACGCCCACCTGGAGCAGGTTTACCGCGCCGGAACGGGCGCGTATGATCTCATCTCGACGCACAACAAATATGCGCCATCGCAGAAGTACTTTCTGCACCCGCTGGACGACTGGTTCCGCGAAGCAGAATTGAACGACTTCATTCCCTCCGTGCTCGAAATGAGCCGGGTGGAAGGCTGGCTGCTCAGCATCCCGCGGAACATCGATGTTCGCCTCATCTACTATCGCCAGGATTTATTCGAGGACCCCAGCGAACAAGGGAATTTCCGCCAAATCACCGGACGCGACCTGCGCGTCCCCGAAACCTGGGAGGAACTCGCCCAGGTAGCCAGATTCTTCGCCCGTCCGCCTGAGCTTTATGGTTTTGCCTTCCCGGGGCGAGACAGCGGGCTGTTCGGTACCTTTTTTGAACTGGTCGCCATGGCCGGCGGGAAACTCTTCCGTGCAGACCTCCGGCCGGGTTTTGTCGATGCCGCGGGCCGCTGGGCGCTGGGATTCCTGCGACGGTTGTATCTCGAGGACCAAGTCACTCCGCGGGAACTTCCCCAGATGCGGTATGATGAGGTCTCGAACTTGTTCCTTCAGGGCCGCAGTGCTCTGGTGGCGGACTGGCCCGGCGGGTTCTATAGATACTGTGACGTTTCGCAGTCGCAGGTTGCAGGACGGTTCGGGCTGACCCTGTACCCCAAAGGCCCCGCAGGCGAACGCTGGGTGTACGCGGGCGGACACACTTTTGCGGTCCCGACGAGTGTAAGAGATGAGGAAGGAGCACGCGCGCTCCTGAAGTTCCTGACCTCGGCTGACGCCCAGTGGCACGAAGCCCAGCACGGCGCGCTGCCGGTTCTAAAGAGTGTCCAAGGTCGCCTCAGAGCGGAGACAGACGCGAATTCGCTGGAGGGCCACCGGCTGGCCCTGCTCGACACGACCGTGAATTCCCATATGCTGCTTCCCCCGCGCTTTGCCCTCTATCCCGCCGTGGAGGAGGCGCTGTGGACCTCGCTCCAGAAGGGCATTACGGGGGAGTGGAGTGTTGACGACGCGCTTCACTATGCGGCCGCGGAGATGGAGAAAATTCTTACCGGGTAGGACGTTCGTTGTTGGTTGTTGGTTCTTGGTATTGAACCGCTTTTCGCTTTTGACGTTCGCCTTCTGACTTTCAACTTTTAACTTTCGACTTTCAACCTGTTACTCGAGGCTCCCCGTCCGGCACTCTCACCTTCGACCCGACAAAGGCATAGTGCGTAATGAAGGCGTAGCAGACCAGAAGCACCGCCATCGCCGCGGCCATGCTCCGGGTCGCCCCGAACACCAGCCCCTCGATGGGAGGGAACACGGCGCCGCCGATGATTGCCATCACCATCAGCGAGGAGCCCAACTTCGTGTTGGGTCCCAGCTGCTTGATGCCCAGGGCAAAAATCGTCGGGAACATCAGCGACATGAAAAAGCTGGTTAGGAAGAGCGCCCACACGCCGACCCAGCCGGGATGCACCACGCCAATTGCCACCAGCACGCAATTGATGACGCCATAGACACCCATCAGCTTGTTCGGCGAGATGTATTTCATCAAGTATGTGGCCGTAAACCTGCCCACCCCGAAGGCAACCAGCGTCCCGGTCAGAAAATAGCCCGCCACCTTTTCGGGCTGACGCGTGTAGTCCTGCACATACTGGATGTAATAGCTCCAGGTTCCCACCTGAGCGCCAACGTAGAAGAACTGCGCCAGGACACCCAGAACGAAGTGCCGATGCTGGAACAGATCCAGGAAGCGGCCCTTCGCTCGTTCGGCCCCCGAGTGCACTTCCTCCGCGACTTTCGGGAACTTCGTTTTCAGAATGAGCAGCGCCCAGATGAAGATCACGCTGCCGATGACGAGATAGGGCGTGACCACGCGCATGGTCTCGTGCTGCAGATAAGCGTCGTATTTTCCGGCAACTTTCAGCGCGGTGACCTCCGTCTGGTTCAGCTCGATTCCCGAAAAGATGAAAACGGTCCCGGCCAGGACGCCGCCTACGGCTCCGACCGGATTGAAGGCTTGAGAGAAATTCAGGCGCCTCTCTGAAGTTCTCGGGTCGCCCAGCGCGGCAATAAACGGGTTCGCGCCGGTTTCCAGAAACGCCGCGCCACTCGCCACGATAAAAAGCGCGAAGAGGAAGAAGCCGTATTGCCGGACGATGGCCGCTGGCCAGAAAAGAAACGTCCCGGCGCTGTACAGCAACAGCCCGATCACCAGCCCAGCCTTGTAACTATACCGGCGCATGATGAGCGCCGCCGGCATCGAGAGGAGAAAATACCCCATGTAGTAAGCTGACTGGATCAGGCCGGCTTTGAAGCGGGTGATCTCGAACGACTTCATGAACTGCTTGATCAGGATGTCGTTCATGTTGCTGGGAATCCCCCAGAACAGGAACAATGCCGTCACCAGCACAAACGGCAGCACATTCCCCGGTGAGAACAGCTTGGGCTCATCTTTCATGCTCTGCTCTGCCTTGACGAGCGTACTTGAGGATTGAGTCATATGCGAATCCCTAGGTTCAGCCGGTTGTCCGGGGGAGTTTGCTGCTGTCGCTCTCGGACACAACCAAGCTAGGAGTAGGTTGATACCAATGCAAGTCGCCGAAGGGTCGCCCCTGCCTTCCCTCGTTTGGCGGCAGGATGAGCCCGTCTCCGCCCGGACGCCTAAACTAACTTTATCCACGCTATCTGTCAAAGATTCTAGTTTGGTGCTGTCGTTCTGAGATAGCACGTGATTCATCCGCTGGACTGGTGCCGTACCAACTTAATTCGCCGAGTCCCGTTCTAACTCTATTCGGAGCATCGTGGCATCCCATTAGACGGCCTCGGATAGTTGGAACGGCACTGCTCTTCGGGGGAACAGCACTTTGGCCCGCCCCGATATCGGGCAGACGCCCCGGAAGTTAGGAACCCGACGGTGTGGCGCGTTGCCTCACGGTTCGGAACGGGTTGGACTTTGTGCCGCCCTGAGTGACGCGTCCGAGAGTTCCTGTTGGAAGATATAGAAATACGCTCCAGCGACAAAAATGAGGCCGCCAACTATATTACCCAGCGTCACCGGTATCAGGTTCCATTGGATGAACTGCATCCAGCTAACCTTGGCGCCCATCATGATTCCTGCTGGTATGAAATACATATTCGCCACGCTGTGTTCAAATCCGCAAGCCACGAAGGCCATGATGGGGAACCACACGCCAAAGAACTTACCGATCATGTCCTTGGAGGCAAAGCCCAGAAGGATGGCCACGTTCACCAACAGGTTGCAGGCGACGCCCTTCATGAAGGCGGACCACAGGCCTGCCGCCCCGGCTGCCAGGTAGGGCAAGGTTTTTGCCTCCGCCATGCTGACTCCATTCAGCCCGAAAGCGGTCAGCTCAGGCGTACCGCCCTTGCTGAAGGGTCCCACAAACATCAAGTAGGCCCAAAAAAGAGAACCGGCAAAATTCGCGATGTACACCCAGAACCAGGCGTTCAAGACTCTGGCCCAGGTGGTCTTCCTCTGAAAGACTGCCATGGGAATCAGCATGGTATCGCCGGTAAAAAGCGACATGCCGGTGAGAACAATCGCAATTAAGCCTACAGGAAATACCGCGCCGGCGATCGTGGCTTTGAAGCCGGGCCCCAGACTGTTCTCCAGCCCGGTGGAACAGACCGTGGCCAGTGCCGCGCCTACGGCGATAAACAACCCGGCCATAAAACCTCTCACCAGAAGGTTCGGTACGCCGAGATTGGCTTTGTACCTTCCGGCTTCTCCCGCCAACTGGACGATTTCGACAGGTTTGTGAGCCATGGTTACTCCGCCTCCCCAGACAATTGCCTAAGTTCGCCCGCAGAGCAGGCCTCTACGGGAGCCTGGCATTTTACCCGATAGCACAAGAGCTGATGCTCTGCAAAGCGCCCAGAGTGGACTGGGCTTGGTTGGAGATCAGCCGCCGGCCAGCACTAGTACACGGCCGGGACGAACGTGCTGCGACAACGCGAACCTCCCGAGCCACTAAAGAAGCGAGGCCTGCGTCAGCCGACGGCACTTGCCCGCCGGAGCCATCCGCACAGATTTCTCTTGACTTTTGATGACAAGTGTGCTAGTCTACTTTTCGGGAAAAGGGTACTTGACATGCTGACGCCGGCCGCGGAGCAACAACCAGTGAGAGCAGACGCAACGCGGGCGACACCCGGGAATAGCGAAAGTGCCCCCGCAATCCCGATGCGCCTATAAATACGGATATGCAAGAGCGAAGCTGGTTTGTACTTGTAAATAAAGGAGTTAAGATTTCCACAGACGGACCGAAGCTGGTATATTCTAGAAAACAAAGGAGGGCATATTTCGCGAAGCGAAGCTGGTATGTGCCTTCTTTTCTATTACATACCAGCTTCGACAAAAAAGCGAAGCTGAACTCTGGTCCAAGTTAGGAGGTCCCTGTCACAATCCTTTCGAGGAAGATCGCGTCTAGAGCGTGCCAGGACCAGAGGCTAGCGCAACTGGCCGCCCCGCCCTAGGGTGGCAACTCAACCCTCGAATCTTCGAATGTCGGGGAGGTTTCGCTTCGACAAACAGCCGCCCTGGGTTATCCTCTGGTGTCATGGGGGTCGATCGCGACGGCGGAGAACGTGGGATTTGGAACATGCGGGGCTATCAATCTGTCCTCGTGATCGTAGCCGTCGCCGTTTCCGGCGCGGCCCTGCTGGGGGTTTCCATCCGCAAGCGGCGCTCAGCGGGGCAAGCCCTGCACCGGGAGGAGCAGCGCGCCGTCCAGGTGGCTAGCTGGGTGGCCGCTCACCGGGTCGTATTCACCAAGACTACGATCCGCCCTGGGCTCAACTTCAGCACCAGCCTCCGGGAAATGGGCCTGGACGCCGCAGCGGTGTTCAACATCGTGCAATCCGCTGGGCCGGTCTTCGATTTCCGGCGTGTCCGCGCGGGCAACCTCCTGACGGTGGGCCGGTCGATGGCAGACGGGCTCCGCGAGGTGGAGTACCAGATTGATGCCGAGCGACTCCTGCGGATCGCGTCCTCCCAGGGGACGCTTCGTGCCGAAGTCGCGTCTATCCCCGTCACCACGGAAACGGCCGGCATCCTCGGCAGAATCGAGGATTCGCTCTTTGACGCCGTTACGAAGACTGGCGAAGCACCCGAGCTTGCCTTGCGCTTGGCCGACATCTTCGGATGGGATCTCGACTTCTACACCGACACGCGGCCCGGCGACACCTTCCGCCTGGCAGTCGAGAAGAAGAAATATCTCAACGGCCAGCTCGCCTCTTACGGCCGCATCCTCGCTGCCGAATATGTGAACGGCACCCGCACCTACCAAGCCGTGCTTTTCCACGATGGAAATGGCAAAGCCGCCTACTACACACCGGAGGGGAAATCACTGCAGAAGGCCTTCCTCCGTTCGCCGTTGAAGTTCAGCGCTCCCATTACGTCACGTTTCAGCCGCAGCCGTTTCCACCCGATCCTCAAGCGGTATCGCCCGCACCTGGGCATCGATTACGGCGCCCCCACCGGAACCCCCGTCCAGGCAATCGCCGAGGGGCGGGTCGTCTCCGCCGGTTACACGGGAGAAGCAGGCAAGACCGTTCATATCCGGCACCCGAAGGGCTACGAGACTTACTACTGTCACCTCTCGCGCATTTTCGTGCGTGTCGGCCAGCAGGTGGCGCAAGGCGAACGCATCGGCTTGGTGGGCTCGACCGGCCTGGCCACCGGACCGCACCTCGACTTCCGTCTTCGCCGTCACGGCACGTTCGTCAACTTCGCCACCTTGACGCTGCCCCCGGCGCAGCCGGTCGCCAAGGCGGACTGGGCCGAATTCATCGCCGTGCGAGACCAGCAACTTCCCTTGCTCCCCAGTTTGGGCACTTTGGTGGCGTTGGCGCCTCCTAAGAGCGGCGAGCCTGCTACGCTCAGGGAAGCTGGGGGCCAGGGAACGCCCTCGGTTGGTCACTAGCCATTTCCCCGCCGCGGGTGCTCGCACCTCGGCGCCGCGTCCGGACCAGAGGCAGGCTGGCGCGAGACGCTGTGAATTGCGCCTCGTTCCATCCTCCGCTAGAATGACCCGCGGCGGCGTGAGGCTGGCAGTGGAATGACCGAACCAGGAGATACCCTGACGTCCGTTTGGGAGAACACATGAGGATCGCGCTGGGCGCCGATCACGCAGGATTTCCACTGAAGGAGAAAGTCCGTGCCTATCTCGTAAGCAAAGGCTGCGAGGTGGAAGATCAGGGTCCCTTCTCGCTCGATCCCGTGGATTACCCGGACCTCGCCGAAAAGGTAGCCACGCGCGTGGCCGCGCGGGAAGTCAAGTTCGGCGTGCTAGTCTGCGGCACAGGCCTCGGCATGGCCATCTCAGCCAACAAACTCCCCGGCGTCCGTGCCGCCACCTGCAACGACACACTCTCCGCGCATTTCGCCCGCGCCCACAACGACGCCAACGTGCTCGCCATGGGCGGGCGACTCACCGACGAGGTCACGGCCCGAAAGATCTTGGACATCTGGCTGGCAACACCGTTTGAAGGCGGACGCCACGAACGTCGCGTTCGTAAGATCGCCACCATCAACCAAAAACACCACACGGAGAAATCGGAATGAGCCCTTCCCTGCCCGCCCGGCTGCGCCCGTTGGCTGAAGTTGATCCGGAGATTGCCCGCGCCATTGACCGCGAGGTCGATCGCCAGGCAAGAACGCTGGAACTGATCGCCTCGGAGAACTGTGTCAGCGAGGCGGTGCTCCAGGCGCTCGGCTCGGTCATGACCAACAAGTACGCCGAAGGTTTGCCCGGCAAGCGCTACTACGGCGGCTGCGAATTCGTGGACGTCGCGGAATCGCTCGCCATCGAGCGCGCCAAGAAACTGTTTAACGCCGAGCACGCCAACGTGCAAGCGCACTCCGGCAGCCAGGCGAATCAAGCCGTCTATCTCACCGTGCTCAAACCGGGCGACACGCTGCTCGGCATGAGTCTGGCGCACGGCGGTCACTTGACGCACGGCCACCCGCTGAATTTTTCCGGCCGGATGTACAGGATCGTCTCCTACGGGGTGAGCAAGGAGACGGAAACCATCGACTACGACGAGCTAGAGCGCCTGGCCATGGAACATCGTCCGAAGCTGATTGTGGCCGGCGCGAGCGCCTACCCACGCACGCTCGATTTCGAACGCTTCGCCGCCATCGCCAAGAAATGCGAGGCGCTGCTGATGGTGGATATCGCGCACATCGCCGGCCTGATTGCCGCGGACCTGCACCCCAGTCCGTTCCCGCACGCCGACTTTGTCACCACCACCACTCACAAGACGCTGCGCGGGCCGCGCGGCGGCGCGGTCTTCTCGAAGGCGCAGTACGCGAAGGACCTCGACAAGAGTGTTTTCCCCTGCCTCCAGGGCGGGCCGCTCATGCACGTCATCGCCGCCAAGGCCGTTTGCTTCCAGGAAGCCTTGCAGCCGGAATTCCGCGACTATCAGAAACAGATCGTCATGAACGCCAAGGTGCTGGCCGAGGCGCTGGCGGCACAGGGCTTCCGCATTGTGTCCGGTGGCACTGATACGCACTTGATGCTGGTGGACGTTTTCTCGCGCCAGGTTACCGGCAAGCAGGCCGAACAGGCTCTGGAACGCGCCGGCATCACCGTGAACAAGAACGCCATCCCCTTCGATACCAACCCGCCTGCCATCGCCAGCGGCATCCGCGTGGGCACACCTGCGGTCACCAGCCGCGGCCTGCAGGAGCCGCAGATGGAACTCATCGCCCACTGGATTTCGGAGGTGCTGAACCACCTGGAAGATGAGTCGGTGCTGAAGCGCGTCCGCAGTGAGGTTGAAGCCCTGACCGAGAAGTTTCCGCTCTATGAGAACCGCCGCGTGGTTGTGGCGAAGGTCTAAGGTCTAAAGTAGGGGAGCCCTCTGGGCTCCCAAATCGCTTTGCGAGGCGGGAGGGCGAAGCCCTCCCCCCTATCACGGGGACAGTTGGAGCTTCCTTGTCCCCCGCGCGGTGATCTCGTACTTCCCGCCCTCCGTCCGCAGCATTCAGGCCTGCGTTCGTCCAGCGTCTTCTATCGCGGGCGGCGCTGCCCGGCTTGGAAGAGTGTCCACGGCCCTGCCCTCATGTCGCGGAGCACCGGCGCCTGCCAGGAGTGCTCCGGATGAGCATTGAGGAACGCTGCGGCAAGGAAGTCCATTCCACAAGGGTGCCCGTAGCGCGCGCGAAAGCTCAGCGCTTGGGCCATACGGCCGTCCACGGCCTTTCCCTGCACCGCTCCATAGGGAGAGTACGGTCCCCGCTCCCAGATGGGTTCACCGCGGGGAGAAAGGTCGAGATGTCCGCAGAGGGTGTGCTCGTTGGGCTGCTCCTTCTTCAGAAACGTGTCGTAGTGGTCCGCCAGGAACCTCTCCGCCCGCGCGACGTCGATCTTGCCTTTCCATTCTTCCATGAGCTGCTCGCCGCGCACGCGTCGTGTGTTGGGGGAACTCTCGCGGTTCCCGGGATCGAACTTGGTCTCCGCCGCCAGCACCTGCGGGTCACTCGGAAAGTTCGCGCCCACGAAGTAGCCGTCTTTGGTCCGTTGCAGCCCATAGTGCTTCAGGCCCAACTCGAACTGAGCAATCTCACCGGTCTTGCGGTCGCCGAGCAGCCAATCGTTGGCGTAGCCGCCGTTGTTGCCGTCGAGCATGATGCGGACGTAGTCGTCGATGGAATCTGCATACTGCAACGCCTGGCGCGCGCGGACGAACTCCGGCTTGCCGTTCGGGTCCCAACCGCTGAACTGCGAGATGGTGGTTTCCGTCACCATCAGCCCCGCCTCATTCACGCCGAAATCATCGTCGCTGGCGATGACCCCCGGATAGCCGTCCATGAAGATGCGATAGCCGTGCTCGGGCACGATATCGAAAATGATCCGCCAGTGCTCGCCTTCCAGATAACTGGTCCACGCATTGTGGGCCATGACGATCTGCCGGCCGCGCGTGTAGCTCCCCGTCGCCACGAAGGCGCTGCAATTGCCAGGGCTGGCAAGCCGCGGCGCGCCGGCAACCTTCTCCCGCTGGTTCAGCCACGGCACGTAGTAGTCGGGCAACTCCTGGAAAGCACTCAGCGCCACCACATCGTCAAGGTCCATGGCGACGCCGCGCGCCTTCAGCCCCTCGGCGATGCCGGTCAATTCCTCCTGGTACTCCGCATCGATTCTCGGCCAGAGCATCTGCCGCGCGGTCCGGCGGAAGAACTCCCAGTCGCGCTTGGTACCGTGGGTGTCCACCAGCTTGACGGCCGCGAAGGCCGCAGCGATTTCCGGCGCGAGCAGATAGCCGTGCTGATAACCAATCGAGTGCGGCACGCCCTCCAGGTGGACGTAGACCCAGCCGGCTTGGTCGAAGCGATAAGCGGCGGCCAGCCGCGGGTCAGCGGCAGCGGCCTTGGCGCCGCCTTCCTCTCGTCCCTGCTCGGCAGCCAGACTCACTCGAGTAGCCAAGCGAACGCCGTTCGAGGTCGATGGCAGTTGCCCGCATAGGAGCAGAACCGGCAGCATTACAAGAAACCGCATACGCACTGAGTGTGATCGCATTGGCACCCACCAGAGAGAGATTAACCAG
>Ga0187878_1000795_pt1 | contig 33510 bp, 39 predicted proteins | sample June2016WEW_17_1_FD_132979 | JGI IMG/M metagenome (GOLD analysis project Ga0187878, IMG submission 132979) | Peatland microbial communities from SPRUCE experiment site at the Marcell Experimental Forest, Minnesota, USA - June2016WEW_17_150 | ecosystem: Environmental > Terrestrial > Soil >...
CCGTATTTGCCATTAAATCCTGTGAGGGGAATTAAGACCATTTAAAACCAATATCGGGGTAATTTCGGGACAAGGCAGCGCGCGCGACGCCGTCGAAGAACATCGTCAGCTGGTGGAAGGGTAGGAACACCTCGGGGTTGAACTTCTCATTTGTGTTCTGGTAGATGAACTTGTTCAGCTCCTCTGGGCTGTTGTTCAGCTTGGGTAGTATCTCGTAGCGGATCTTGCCGTAGTTGAGGGCGAACTCTGATCCGCTGAATCGGTCGAATAGCTGCATGAAGAGCTGTGCCTGGCGTGTGTCGAGTGTGGCCTTGTAGTTTCTCGGGTTTGTGCGTAGGGTGAACATGTAGTACACCGCTGCTACCGTCACGCTTGCCACCGTCACCAATACTCCAATCGTCTGCGCATCAACCATTAATCATCACTAATTAGAGTCAGCTAGAAGTGAGGATAAGATTATTGAACGGCTTGATTATTCTGAAGATAGCTAATGAAGTTCTCAGGAACCTTGTAGGTGGGATCATTCCTCATCTTGATCCTGAGCATCTCCTGAGCAAGGTACTCGAAGTCGACAAGAAAGTCCTTCCCGAAGTAATGCTCCCGCTCATAATCCAGATACCCCTTGAACTTCATCCAGAGGAAGATGACCATGTGGAAGCTCAGCTTGTACAGGGTCTCAGCATCCACAGCCTTCTCGCGTAGCAGGCTCCCGAGAAGGTCCCACGTGAAGAAGACCTTGAGCCTAATCGCCCCGTTGTGGAGGTTGAAGTCGCTTCCATACTTCTTCTCGAAGTCGTCCCAATCACTCCACTGCATGTTCATGAGCTCCTAAAAATCGAGGCTGCCCTCCGTGTTGAAGAGGCGCTCACTATAGCTTGTGAGTAGCTGTAGCCTTCTGGTCTCGAGTTCCCTGTCGCGTGTCTCCTGCTCCTTCTTCTTGGATTCTTCGGTTCGCTTGTTCACGTTGGTATAGCTTCTCACCGCGATGAACGCGGCTATGAGTGTTCCAGCTACTCCGACTACTTGAGCGATATACGCCATTGACTGAAGCGTAACTAGATCGACCAATACAAGTCACTGGATTACACTCAGGTGGAAGTGAGGATAAGGCTATGTTCCATATACAAATATTTACGAATATTAATGAAAATGTTATATACTTAGTTGTTTGTTATAAATTCGAGATTCTTTTATTATAGAATAATAATGAATCTTAAAATATTCGAAAAAAATGGTGAAAAATAGATGAAGTATGTATATCTTTGGTTTGTGAAGATGACAGAAGAGGCAACCAAAAAGTATTTAGTCGACGTTAAATATTTCCCGAATTGGACAACAAAGGCAAAAGAGATCATCAACAAGTATAAGATGAAAATCGTGGTATGGGGAACTCCCTACTATACGGTCGAGCAAATAGTTATTGGCGTTGAAACAGATGCATCCCTAGAAGATTTCGGCAAGGTAGCGATGGAACTTTACCATATTGATCCTGCGTTTGTCGATTATGCAAAAACTCTAATAGTAACACAATAAAAACCTCATACCTTTTTTTTCACATGATGAGGGTAAGGCTATGGATAGGGTGGGATCGGCTTCAATCCGAGTGCCTTCCTCTCAACGAAGTCCTTCCTCCACTTCACAGATTCCTCAAGCATAGAGTAGTAAAGATCCTCAAAGTCTTCGTGAAGCCCACTCTTAGTAGGCGCCTCGTACCTCCCCCTATACTCCAGGATGATCGGCTCATACTTCATAATTTAGTCCCCATGTTACCGGCTATAGCCACAGCTACAGGTGTAATGGTCGCGGCGACCTACTACATAATTAACCTGAGGAACTCGAGCAGGGTGATGGAGACCACGCTTGAGACTAGGCAGGCACAGCTCTTCATGCCAATCTACTCGAAGATGAATGATGGAGACTTCATGAGAGACGGGATGGAGATACTGTATGAGTGGAAGTGGACCGACTACGAAGACTTCGAGAGGAAATACCTGGATGATAGAGACAATAGAGCCAAGTTCTGGTCCATGTCAAACTACTTCGAGGGTATCGGTGTACTCGTGAAGACGAGGCTGATAGGCCCAGGGTTCATCGACGACCTGATTTCGAGTGGGGTTATTGGGATGTGGGAGAAGTTGAGGCCCGTGATAGTGCAGTGGAGGGTTCGTCATCATACCCCGCAGCTGAATGAGCATTTTGAGTATCTGTACGGTGTTGTGAAGCGAATAGCGGAGAGGCAGCACCCAGAACTCAGGTCCTCTTCTTAATAGCCTTATCTAAACTTCAACCTGACTCTAACTCAGGAAGATTGTTGCTTGATTTTCATCCTATGACTTCGCTTCCGATTCCAGTACGCGCTTCACGTTGCCGACGGTGGCTACACCCTCTCTCCTCAAGCCCCCCGTAACAAAAGGCGCGAGCAGCCTGTAGAAGCCATCAAACTTCACGTCGTCGGCCGAGGTGAATCTGGTCTTTCCCTCAACGGCCTCCACACCGAAGCCAACCACGGTTCCCTTCGCTGGCCCAGAGGTGACCACGAAAGAGAGCTTTCGGTTGGGCTCATACTCAATGCACCGTTGCGGAAGTGTCATATCTTTTCGTATTATCTCGCACGTGGAACCCACCCCGATTGGCCCTGAGGAAGTCAGCCTCGCTTCGAGGACACCTGGTTCCCACTTCGGGACATTTGACAGGTCAGCTATGAACTTCCAAACCTCCTCGACGGGGCGGTCAATCATCACACTCTCCTCAACCTTCACCATATTGACACCTCCCCCCCATTTCCTCAGTAAATACTACACATTCAATCGAAATAAAATGTTTTGTGTTTGGGTTTGGGGGATAAGTCTATGGCCACACACACACACAAATGTAAGATAGTCTTCTAGCGAGAATCTTCATCACCTTTCAATTATTGCTTGAATTGCTTTCGATAGAATGCGCTCACTCATTATTTATCTAAGTTGGATTCTTCGTTTTCTCCTCTGGCGGCCTTATGTCTTTGAAGAATAAGTACATCGTCGCCGCTGACGCGAATTGGAAGAAGCCAGCCCCGTAGAAGGGAAATGATAAGCTCACGAATTCGTAGAGATACCCAGCAATAGCCGGTGCACCAGCAGACGTGAATCTGCTCACCACCTGAATAACCCCATAAGTCGAGGCCCTTTGTTTACTCTGTGTGACGCCCATGATGTAGCTGTGCCTCAGCGGCACATCGATGTTGCTGAACACGCTCATGAATAGGCGACTGGCAGCTACGATCGCGAAGCTCGGCATGAAAGGTGTAAGGAAGTTTATGAGAAAGATAGGAACCCGACTCATTACGGTAGCTCTAATAGTCCCGTAACGCTTCGCCATCTTCAAGCCGAGAGCGTAGCTAACCGTCGAAATAAGGTTGCCAAGTCCCGTGATTAGACCTATTTCAGCGGGACCCACCCCGAATCGAAGGTAGAACCAGTAGCTGAGGAGGTTGTTGAAGGAGCCACCTATCTCATCTAAGGCGACCACGCTACTCCACCTCAGCAAGAACTTCCTCTCACTGATGTCCTGCTCGGTTGGAGGCGCGGAGTCGACTAGCTTGTGCTCTGGTTTGACCTCCTTAATCAGTGCGAAGAGCACGATGCAAATAACTCCAACGGCTGCGAAGATAACGAAAATTTGCTGGTAAGCTAAAATCTCGGGAAAGCCGAGTCTCTGAAGTGCTTCGGGTATTGCTCCAGCGAAGCTGCCAAGTATGCTGGCCGCCGTCGCAAGTGTCGCGTTGATGCTATAGGCCATCGTCCGATTCTCGTCACTTACCTTGTCCCCTAACAGGGCAATCTCGGCGGGGGTATAGGTGATTGATCCACCTACCGTGAATAGTACAGCGGCGATGAGTAGAACTGTGATACTCGTCGTCGCCACGAAGATTGCGCCTCCGATTACGAGGCTGCCCGCGATAAAGATGAGTACGGGTTTTCTTCCTAACCGATCCGCGATGACTCCCTCGATCAGACTTCTGACGGCGGAGAATAGAATGATCCCCATGAAGGTTAGCCCGATGAGGACTGAGGAGACACCTATCTTGCTGAGATAGATAGGAAATGCTACGGCGAGTATAGCGGAGCTAAAGCTCCGAAAGGCATTTGAGAATATTAGAATCTTCGCGTCTCTAGGCACTGTTTGAAGAAACGCGAAACGATTCGGCACAAAGTACCAAGTAAGCATCTATTATTTATTGGTTCAAAAATTTGTGGTCTAAGCCCATTAAGTTTGGTGTTTTTAGTAAATATTAGATCCCACTTGGCACTCTAGGAACCCATCTCCTAAATTCTCCTCTGAGATACTTCGCGAATAAGAGGGCCTCCTCATTGATTAGTGTCTCAAGTGTCTGATGCTCACCGTTTCTAATCCGCTTCACTTCAACTATCGACTCGAAGAACATGTTAAGCTCATCGAGCAGAGTCTTAGTTTCGGAGTCTGTCAGATATTCACGTTTGCCCTTCTTTCCGTGACTCGCAGACTCGGTCTTCATCTTGAAATCTTTCTTGCTTATTTTTTGGCTGTATTGAATCAGGAAGTCGTCGATCAGATAGCGATAAAGCTCCTGAAAGTCACAGACCAAGCTGAGTTTAGCCATCTGGTTACTGTGAAGGAAACCGAGGTACGGCTCAAGTTTCGCCCTAACGAGGGCCTTGTGAATCTTCCACGCGAGAATCTCATAGGATAAGTTAAACAGATTATTTACGCCATCGTAGGTCATGAATCCCTCCCTCTTCTCAGGTCTAAGCTTCTCAGGGAAGAGGCCGAAAATCTGCTTGTAATATCGCTGGGTATGCTTCCCCTCGATTCCTGTTAATCTCCGCCTTAATAATTCGAGGCTCTTCGCCTCACTCCTATCGATTGCATCCCTGAAGTCGTCGAGGTGAGGCTCAAGCCCATACTTACGCAGAATAATGTTTTGACTCTCAATCTTCGCAGTTACGAAACTCTTCGCTATTGTGAAAGCTCTCTCATCGAGAGACGCCTGATACTGAGCAATCCTAGTTTGAACATAGGAGTCATCATCGAGGCGCGCGCACAGACACACTTCGACTGCCGAGAAGCATCAACCGTAGATCAGGCGAAGGAGCTCATCGCAAAGGGCTACGAATATGTCACTGAGGTTGATGGTGTCAGACTCTTCAGAAAACCCGATCAACTCTAGGTGGGATCGGTTAATATGTTGGTGGGATCGGTGAGATTTGAACTCACCGTGACCCCCACTCGGAGTGATTTCCTCGTGTCGGTCAATCGGTAACATGATGACCATTTAGAAGAAACTCAATCTGAGATAAGAAGGTTTTCTGAAATAAGAATGGTGAAGAAATTTCACTTTCCAGAAGACTCCGTTTTTCAATTAACTAATGAATACGTTCTTTAACCTCCCCGGTTTTCATTTAAACATGTCTAACCCTCAAATTCCCTTGATGAAAAAAGCGTTAAACGATGAAATTATACCCGAATTAGAAAATTTAAATGGTCTTTGGTCTAAAGTGAAAAAAGGCGAATTAGATTCATCCTCTTTTGATAATAGAGATATATACGCTGATATGCTCATACAAAATCAATTGCTAATTAGAATCGCATTTTTAATGAATGATATAATGACTAAAATACAAGATATTGAAACAAGGAATAAAAAATGATTATGGGTGAATAAGATGGAAACACTTGTTAGTCAAATAAATGAATCACTTGTAAAAAAAATCGGTGAATTTAGGAAATTTAATGAATATTTTGGAGTGTGTAATTTTAATGTAGAAAATACTGATCAAATATATGAGCTTGTAAATGATAGCATTGAAGGCACAGGTCAGGAGGTTATTTATCGTATTTCTCCTCCGAGAATGCTTACCCAAGAATCAGTAAAAATGCAAAAAAAATATGCAATTCGTAATTGGGAGGAGTCATACAAAGATGAACGTATGCAAAAATATATAATACATAATATATCTAATAAATGGAGTTTGGAAGAGATTCTAAAAATTATAGATTTGCTTTCAAGATCTAGAGAAGTGGAATGGACATTAGAAGAATTCGATCAAGGAAAAAAGGCTATAGAATCTCTAAACGGTCATGGTGTAAATGCAGATACTATATTGACTAGCTTTGTTAATCCCGACCTGAAAACAATGGATGAATATATGATTTTTCCTAAATATGGTCCTGAAATAAAAAAGGAAAAAGGTATAACTTTTATGGGAACATTAAAGGGTTTAGACGTTTATGGAGTTCCTCAAATGGAAAAAAATCAATTTCTTATATATGAAAAACAAAATGTTGGCGTTAATATATCCCCGCTAAGAACATATTTAGAATCAACTGAATTATTAGCAATTTCTCAAACATTAAATGCTTGGTCAATAAAACGTAATGGCTGTATATCAGTTAAAATAAAACCCCCGACTCTACCCCAACTCAACACGCCATGATTGTCTAAAATATTACATATAAAAAGTGCCGGGTAAGGGGAAGGTTAGGAACCCTATCCCGGCTCACCGGTAACATGTCTGAAGCCAGTGTTTGGTGAAGCGGGACTGTCGGTGGGGAATGAAACCCACTCCCGCTGTTACCAGACGGGCATCCTGCTTGCCTATGATTTATGCCTGTTTCAGTTTAGGAAACGTGGGTGGAAAATTTAGCAATTTGAGATCAAGCCCACAGAATTGGGCTGCATGACCTTTGTTCCCCATCTCTCGGAGATGTACCAAGCCTGTCTTCCGTACATTTCTGATCTCTCAGTCTTGACGGTTAGTGGACGCTTCCAAGCGAATATTGAGTATGGGTCTGTGTCGTCTGGACTCTTGAAGACAATCATTGCGTAACCCGCCTTCATGGTCTCTGTGACACGGACACGGCAATCGCAATAAATGTCCTGTTCTCCCGCTGTGTCGCTTCCCATGTTGCCCACTGAGCCGACTGCGTATCTATGGCTGTTGATCCAGCGACTGTCTTTCAATAGGTCAGCTTCGCCTTCAGGTGAGATATAGAGGAAAGGTGTGTTATCATCTGGGTAGAACTTGTCCTCTTTCTCTAATTGGAGCAAGTTCACGATGTCATCGAATGCGAGCTTACCAGCAACAGTCGCACCAACCGAGTTGCCGTAACCAGCCCACAGGGTGTCACGGATTGAGGAATCGGTATACTCACCGATGGTCCTTCCGGCTTCCCTGAGCAAGATTGCGACATAGTCGTATTTCGGACTGTTCTCTTTCAAGATATCCGAGATGGAAAATGCAAGATAAATCTGATCACCGACCAAAACCTGTAAGTGGTCCATTGTTGGTGTCTGAGCAACGTATCCGCTTGTATCCAAGTCAGATTCGCTGATGCTTGAAACGCTGAATCCGCTGGTCAATACCGGCATCGAGATTTCTGAACCAGTCTCACCGATTAGGACGGAACTCATGGTTATAGCCTCACCGAAGACCTGCCTTGCAGCTTTAATTCCAACTAATATTTCATTCCAAAGTAAAAATGGAAGGAGTTCTGAAGGTAAAGCCGAAGAGAGCAAAGTCTCATTAACATTAAAGTTTGTCATATCTTAACTTACTATATAGATATATAGTTGATGTTAGTTAAAAGCGTTATCATAAGATTGTAACATATGATTTATTGATAAGACTTTTATAGATGTATAGTTACTATATATACCAGTTAAGAAATGAATCCAACGGGATGGAAAGTAGTCACTATGCCTGAACAGCTTTACGAGAGGCTAAAGATGATATCAGTTGCATCGAGGAAACCTATATGGAGATTGATAAGCCCATATGTTCCTGCTATGCAGTCTGCCTTTTTAGATGAACATGCTGAAGAGATAAAGGCACTTCAGGAAAAGTTGAGGTCAGGTGAGACATTGAATGAAATTCTATCGAGACCTGATTGGTACTGGACCGCCACAGAAGGCATCATAGACCTCAAATCAGATATAATCGAAGAAAAAGCGAAGGAAGAGATAGAGGAAGAGGCTACAAAGAGTGAAGCAGGAATCAATATTTGGAACGAGGAAAAAGATGAACAATGAATACTAACGATATTATGAAGCAACTAGAGAACGCACCAAAGGACGGCAGCGTTACATCCCTATTAGTTGACGGCAAAACCATAGATTATAAGTATATCAACGATAAGTGGGAGGGCACAAGCAATTCAAACCTCAACATAGTTCTCGATAGGACTCAGATAGAGCAGGACTTGCAGAATCAGCTTGATAAGGAAAAGGAGAATTCGACCAAGCTAAAGACCATTACAGAGGGGCTATTACAGGAGAAGATCAAACGTGGGGAAATGAAGCAGTCGGATATCCCAGAATTCCTTCAGGGTCGGGCTGAGAAGAATGCAGGGGCTGACAGCAAGCGTGGCGGAGGTGTCACAAAGCTAAACGACTACGGCAAAAGCCCACAGGATATGGTCTACGATACCATGTCTGAAGGGATCAGTGACTTGTTTGCGAGGGTCCGTAAGGGCGATGTGGAAGCCAAGAAGAAGCTGGATGAATTGAAGGAGTTGGCGATTGGCGATCTCAAAATCCGTTCTGCAAGAAACGAACCATTCTACATGGTGCAATGTGTTTCCTGTGGTCAGATGGTTGACGTTCAGCAGCACAGCACCTGCCCTAACTGCTCCGAAAAACTCGGAGTAAGCGGTTAAGTTTAGATATGTCAATAAAAGCCCAAAAGAAAATTAGGCATAGGGGAGGAAGATAAAATATGTTGATAATATCAAGTGTAAACCAAGATTGGAATCTTAAAGGGTTTCTAGGTGAAAGTGTGTTAGTTAATGCACTGAGAGAAAACTTTGATAATATCACATATATGAAAAATAATAGTGATCAAGGTCTAGATTCCTATAGAGTAAACAAGGGAAGAGGCGAAGATATACGCTTGAGAATTGAGGGATATAATTATCCTATATGCATAGAGGTAAAAAACTTTAACCCTAATGGATGGTACCTGACCCCTCAATGGTTTGAGTCTAAACACGAACTCCCATTTACTGATAATAAGCTGGGCGGGGAAATTCGCATATTGGTAACAAGTGCCAAAGTCTCTAAAGAGTGTAAAAAATATCTAAGGTCTAAAGGTATAATATTATGGCAACTATCACAACAGGTCACTATAGATAATCAGGAATTAATCAAATTGGAATTGCATAAGCACATAAAATGTTTACTATTTCTCATAAAAAATAAGGTAGTTAAATATAATAAGTATAATCGTAGTACGTTAGTTAATTGTAATATTAGATATATAGATAAATTGATTAATAGAATATATAGTATTGATAGAATAAATGATAATAGAATAGAATTGAATGATAGATTGAAAGATAGATTAACTGATAATGGGGTTTTTGATGGTCCCCCATTCAACTTTAGATATTCTATTGAAAATAAGCCATTTGATCGTAGGGGCTTAGTGTGGAAAAATTAGTTAAAACATGAAACCTAAAAAATATTCAGATGAAGAAAATAAGATTAGGCAGCGTGAAAGGGTGGCTATTGGCTACTATAAGAGGCAGCTCAAAAAATACAATGTGCAATTTGCCGAGACCGATTCATTAGAAAAATTGAAGGCGATTTATCTATTGTTTTGTGAAAAGCGGGACCAGCTTCAGGGCGATTCACTCCATGAAGCTATGAAAAGGGTCGAACCCATGAGGATTTGGTAAGGTAGACTCATTGTATCAGATTTCCTAATTGTCTACGGGCTAATGAGTTAACGGGTTGAAAGGAGGAACTGCCCGTATCCCAATTCCGGTATCCTTGAACAGCTCTCCCGTGCTGGCATCCACCCAATACAAACCGGGAGGTGGAATTCCCCTAAAATTACCTGACTCATGAACGATGACAGTCCATACATACCTATGCCAAACCGTCCCCTTGATCGGTGGATAAACTCCTGTTTCTGTGACATTATACTCGGCTTTGGGAGAGTAATCATTCATAGGTTTAGTGACGCTATTTAGGAACTGGAAGCCTATACCTCCATTATCTGCTACAAAGAATCTTACGTAAGTCAGTGAAGCTTCAATCACCAACCCTCTGAGAGTTGTTGAGTTCCATCCATCGCTTGAAAGAGCCTTGGCTATTGCTTCGATCTTTGATACTGGCGGGGTGATGTTTGAGTCGAAGAGCGATGTGTAAGCTTGAATGTTAGTTTGTATCGTCTCGATTTGACTCTGCTGATTACTCAGCTCGGATTTGAGAACCTGATTACTTGAATAAAATGACCAACTACTTACTGAAAGGGCGATTATTAGCAGTACACTTAGAGCTTGAAGTAGAAGAGAGCGGTTTCTATGGTACCTATCGGTTTGGGTTGGGACTGGATCTTCGATCCTTTTTATTAGGTTCAACCCTGCTAGTCCAAACTCTGACAGTGTGTATGTCCCGTCTTCCCTCTTGCGTATGAGTTCATGTAAGCTTTCGATGTGATAGTTTAGCAGCCCGTTCTCAATGCCTAGCTCGTTAAGCAACTCTGTGTAAGTTGCTGATGAGATACTGAGACGCCTCAGAATGTTCCTCCTGATAGGATGTTTGAGGGCTGTGAAAATCGTTGAGTAGGTGTCGTCTTCTTCGCTCATGGTTAGTGGGTCATGTTCAGCGTTTATGAGGCTTCTCGACAAGAAACATTATCCCTTCTCCCTCTAGATGTGGACAAACTTTGTTGTCTTAGCGTGAGTTAGTTAGAAAGGTGAGAATAGTGAAAAACAATGGATATAAAATTATAAAATAATAAGATAAGATGCTAATTCCTATAGCCTTAACGCTCAGACACTAAGGCTGCGTAGGGAAGTTAATATATGTAGATTATATATATGTATATTATATCCCCCCTACCCCTTCCAATGAAATGCATATTATTCTGAGACCAGAAAGGTGGATAGAACTTAGGCTTAGTTAATTCCAGATAATGATTTGATGGTATGAGATTTTCCAGATAATTCCTAAGTTCCTCTTATGATCATTTTCCTAGGAATTCGTATGTGTTTGGCGGTATGTCGCCAACTTCTTTCCGAAAACCATTTCCGGTTTGGCTCATATGTATGATTTGGAGGAAGGGTATAGGTACAGTTTTTGGTTATCAATCTATTTTCTACTAAGCTGTTTAGTAGTGATTTTCTCATTTGTCAAGAGTAACCTGCACACTCTACTTACCACATACATAATGGCACACTAAATAAATATAAATTTTTTGATAGACGATTTCAATATAATAAAAGAGTGTGTTACAGAAATAAATCATCGCTATTTTTGACCCTTTAGACTTGGGCGTTATCAGTGTCTATCTAATTGATTTTCTCAGCTCTTACGGATTGGTGATTTAGGACGTTAATATTGCTTAATTCTCCAATTAATACGATAATACAGCTTATACGATCAATTCATGGGATTTAATGGTTCGTCTAATAGGGCTTAAAAATGCCTATCTGAGCCGTTTAAGGGCTTATTTGGTCAATCCCTACGAACTAAGATCGACACCTTAAAGAATGAAGTATCAAAACTATGGACACAAACCTTAGCTCACCTCCCACCCTATCAGAAATAAATTAAATTTAAATCAACTGCACAATTCCTTGATTAACCTATCTGCACATATCAACCTATCCATCATATATGATTAATCCCTATGACCATGGTTTCTTGAATACTCATTATTATGCCAATTCATTCAAAATATATAAGGCTCAATTTTACCCTCCGGCATCACCCCAGAATTAACATGAACATACAATATTGACTAACGATATCGCAAGTGGCTTGATAAGGCGGGATGTTGAACGATTGATTTTTATACTTATTGTTCAGACAAAAAGTTAAGCTAGAGGTTAATGAGTTGACTGATATAGAGCAAATAATTGCACTTTTACCCGTAGCTGCTTGGTCCGCAATATATACACTACTAGGAATAGTGCTAGGCATTTTAGTTATGGAATTAATACACTTTAAGAATAGAAAATCGGAAAATCTATTTAACTTATTATTTGGATTAAATATGATAGTATTTGCATTTATTTGGTTACTTATACCCAATCAAATCCAAAATATTGGGATATTAGCTACCCTTGTGGTAGCATTATTGACATTCAAGACTGTTGATGAGATGAAATTATCTCGAATAGCTCAGTCCCGACCTGAAATTATTATTGATTTTGATATTCCCTTTGGACATTCGATAATCAATCTAGTAATAAGAAATGAAGGAAAAAGTTTGGCTAAAAATATTACATTTCAGGTTACACCTGAATTAATAGATACTAACGATAGAAATCTATCTAAAGGTTATTTATTTGAACAAGGCATAAAAACAATGATTGCTGGAAAGGAAATTAAGCAGATTTTTGATGGTTCAATAAATTATTATGAGGGAAATAAGAAAACTCCCGAGAAATATCCATTAATATTTAATGCGAAAATTAACTATGAAGATAATGAAGGTATAAAATATGAGGATTCAATGATATTAAATTTAGAATTATATAAAGACATACTCTACACAACTGAAGGGTCTCTCAAAGATATTGCTGAAGAATTAAAAGATATAGAAAGGGAATTATCCCGACACAGAGAATCTCAAAATAGAACCATTGCGTGAATGTGGATACTCACTTTTTATACTTATATCTTATAATATATTTCTCTAGCATTTTCGATAGTTGGGTCTTCGTATAGTTTAATGAAGTCTTCTTTTAGATTCGAATATTTACGGGTACTATCATACATCATGTATCCAAGAACTAAAGCAAACCCAGCGTAAACTGCTAACATAAAATTATTGAAAATACTTGTTACATCTGTGCTTATATAAATCACCAAAGTTAATGTCACAACAAAACTAAAATAAATAAATCTCTTGAGAGCGTTTTTTGCGTTTTGCATTATTTTATTTAGTATATCTTCGCTGATATTATTCACAACAAAAATGGTAAATCCGAAATATTCTAAATCATCTATTTTTTCTCTGTTTTCTATTCCATCCGGTTCTAAATCGAAGATACCATTTTCTTTATTTTCTTGTAACTCTTCAATCAGTTCTTTTTGTAAGCAACTATTTATTTTTTCACGTCTGTTCACAGTATCTGCCGATTCTCTAAACTTAGTTATTTGATCTGGTCCTTGAGTTATCAATATGAATACAATGCTTAGAAATGATATTGCTATAGCGATAATTGCTGTTGGGTCCATACTGAATATTTTATCTGGAGGTTCCTATAAAGATTTGGACGTTTCAAGTTAATGAAAAATGATAAAGAAGATCACAACAGCCAACCCAACAAGGAATAGGACACTCAGCACCTTTAGGGCGAAACCTACCCCTTCAACAAACCCTTGAACGATTGAATCATCATTCAAGCCCAGTCACTTCCGTTTCCTACATACTTTCTTACCATCATAATCCGAAATGAACTCAAACCCGCTCTCAATCAGTCCTACGAACTCGTTCAAATCCCCTGCAACCTTGACAATAAAAAATCCATCCTCCTCGAACTCGGTAAGGTGCACGTAGACCATCGTTGATGAGATTGATCGATGCCCGAGCTGCCTTTGGGTATATAGGAGGTCTTTGGTTTGGGCGTATATCTGACTAGCCCTGAAGTGTCTTAGGCTCTTGAGGTTGATCCTGTCAATATTGGGGTTTTTCAGTTCTTCCGCAATCCGAAGCCTAGCCTTATAGAAGCACCTTGCGAAACTCAGGAAGTTGCTTTTCTCCTGAACCTTGAAGACACATGGGCATTTTCTGGTCAGGGCGTTCAGCTTGGCGATCAGGGCTTTCGACACCCTTAGTTTTCGGGGATTGCTGTTCTTCTCAGGATTGTTGATTGTTATCGCATTGTTCTCTGAATCGATGTCGATCCATTTTAGTTGCCATACCTCTCCCGCCCTAGCTCCCGTTTCCATTATGAGTTGAACGAATGTGCCCTGCCTTCTGGATAGGGCGTTTATCAGAAGAATGATATCGTCCTGTTTCGGGACATATGGAAGCCTCGTAACCCTTCGGTATTTGGGGATGGACCAGATCAAACTGTGCTGTTTACAGTATCTGTCATAAACGCTGCATAGCTTCTCCTTCTGGGCTTCCGAGACCTGCCTAAAAGCAATGTTCTCCTTAACATCCTCTGGGTTCATCAGGTCGCAGCCCTTAGCCAAAGCCTTCAGGGAGTGTGTTGCGGTTGAAACCGTTGACTCCCTGTATCCTTGCTTCTTCAGCCAAAAACTGTGCTCAAGGATCAGGACAACCTGCTGATTATAACTCTGCTCCGAGACCCCAGATAACAGCAGTGGGTTCATGAAATGGTGGGATCGGTGAGATTTGAACTCACGAACTCGTACGCCCCAGGCACGAATCTTACCAAGCTAGACCACGATCCCAAATCCAACACTAGACACAACACCCACAGTAAAAAGCTTACTAGCACCGACATAGCACCCAAGTTTACAATATTAAGACTGATTTTCGAGGTTAGTAAGTAGGAGCGTGCTCCATTCTCTCTATTTTCAGTAGATCGAGCGCACACTAAGGCGACACCATTTGCCGCTTTGATCATTAATCGTACTAAGGTTCCGTGAGTATCCTGAAATCCTTTCCCAGCCCAGCAACCCGGAGGAGGGAGCAGAAGTTGCCCTCACTCATATCCCTTTTATAGGCACGTAGAGCTTCGAGCAGTTCATCCCTATTCGGGAGTCCCATTACGCTCCCGATAATGGTGCTCGCCGTGTTGTTGAGGAAAAGTGACTGTATGACGGTTGTCACGTTAGCGACTCGCCTGCTTGTGCTCGCTGACTCGAAGTCGATTATTACCGGTTCGAAGCCACGTATCATGGTGTGCCTACGGAGCCTAACAAGCTCCCCGTGATCAAGCCCAGCCTCATCCATCTTCCTAGCCTGCTTAACGAGCTCCCTGATCACACATGTGAGAATCTTAGCGTCGCCTAACCCGAGTCCTCTCACCCACTCACTTAGATATGGTCCTTCGATAAGCTCCATCAGTAGGCTCCAGCGCCCCCAACGGTATACTTTAGGCCCAATGCCGATACTGTTAGCTACGCCGAGGAGCCTTCCCTCCTCTTCGAAGTCGACCCTGTCGGCATCAGTCCTCCTGATCTTCGCTGCGCATAAACCCTCGTTGGTCACCGCTTTCAAGACGATTGAGGTGTTTCCCTTCCCGATTACTGGGATAGTCTCTACCACATGAGGACCCTCGAATATGATCGCTCTTACTCCGAGCCTCCCCAGCTCCTCGATGCGCCTCTCCGCTGTTTCAGCGTCCCAGATAGGCCAGCAGATCAGAACACCCTTGGGGTGCGTGAGCAGATCGCGTAGAGGTATCCGGTCAGCCAAGCCACTCAGGCCTACCCCTTAGGAAACCATCCAGGAAAGTGGAGAACTCGCCATTGTATTCGGGCATGATCTCTTCGTTTATCAGCACCCTCCCATCTTCTCTGAGAAGGTCCGCCATCCTCTTCGGGACCCCGAGTTCCTCACAACCGCTGGATATGTTCCTCCTGAGGTAAGACTTCGTGAATTCGTGCTTTCTTTTCACCTCGACCCACCATTTTCCACCTTCGATACCGGGGCCACTGATGAGGTTAGGGTAGTCAATGTAGCTGTTCAAGAAGTCCTCGCTCTCCTTGATTAGGCGCACCGGTGGTCCCATCTTCTTGACTGTGGGTGGGAGGGTGATGGACTCGAGTTCGTAGACGAAAATATGCCTCTCCTTCTCGTCGCTCCAGGTACCTGACCTGAAGACCCTGAAGTCATCCTCCCTCAATATTCTCCCTAGTGCCTTCTCGGTCCTGTATAACTGCCCCCAGAGAGTATCCGGCACAGGGGGATCGTTGTCGGGGATGACGACGAACAGAAAGTCGACACCCCTCCTTAGGAGGCTCTCAAGTTGTCGACTTGAGGCCTTCCTTGATTCGGGTTGGAAATATTTCTTGCTTGGATTAAGTGAGAATGCTCGGGCCGCGGCAACGAAGGTCCATAAAGTCGTCTCAGTGACTGCGGAGGCAACGTTCCTATTTGGGTCTACGGGATCGATTACGATAAGAGGCTCCTTGAAATTCGGAGGAATACCCTCATTATTAATGTGAATCACTGGTGGGTCTCCCCAGCTCCCAGCCTCCTCGATCACTCCTTCGAATGAACCGAAGGCAACTACGAGGAGCTCACACAGATAGCCAGAGAAGCCGCCTACCTTAATCTCTGCACCGTAGACACCGATGCCTTTCATGAACGCCTTCAGGACCCTGATGTCATCCCTCTGTGGGCTGGTGAGGCGTGGGAGAAGGTAGCCTGTGTGAAGTGGGGTTCGATCAGTAGAAGAGGCGAATCCTTTACCTGCCTCGGTCCTAAAGCAGGGTATAAATTCTACCTCGAAACCCTCAATCTCCTTCTTAACGTAGGGGTGCTCAGCGTAAGCCTCTACCCACCCTTCACCCAGGTAGCCCTTTACAACCTCGTTCACCCTGAGTAGATCCCTTCTCCCAGAGCCGTGATTCAATATGATGAATGTGTCTATGTCCCTTTGATCAGCTAACCAAGTATCTCGGGCGACAGAGCCATGTACCTCGACGTTGGCGTCGATGCCGCTTTCGCTTAGCGCCTCCGTTAAACTTTTCTTTAACTTAACAATGAAAGCGTTGATCTCGTCATGTTCACGCTTTGTTGGCTTGACTACTGTGAGTATTTCACTTCTTATTTGGATCCATGGCTCGGGTAATGGCAAAGAGCTCATCACTATGGAAGAATAGACACTCGTAATGTTGAAATATCTACCGCATAACAGCTAGGTGTTACTTCATCTTAGTTACGTGTCTATTGTGGGACTCTACCGATGAAATCTACACGAGTGCTTTAGACTCCGCAATAGTTGAATAGATGGGACCACTCCTCGTCAACACACTCTTCTTTAGGCTGATATGCTCAACCCTAAGTGGGCCAAACTCTTCGTCCTCCATCACCCTTACCATCTCAACTAGTTGAGCCCTGTTTCTCCCACTCCTGATGCGGCACAACGTAACGTGTGGTTGGAATGGCCTCCTCTCCGGCTCGAAGCCCAGGGACTTCAGTCCCTTCTCCAGATCGGTGAAGACCGCCAACATCTCCGATGCCTCCCCAGAGACCCCCGCCCAGATGACGCTGGGCCTGCTTTGTGAGGGGAAGACGCCGACGCCGTGGAAATCGAGTGTGAAGGGTCTAAAGGCTATGCCCATTACCAAGTCCGAGACTTGGATGGTCCTCACCTCGGGTATCTCACCCAGAAACTTTAGGGTGATGTGGATGTTCTCCTCCTCGACCGCCTTGACGTCCGCTCCAGTCGCTAACATGACGCCTTGTGCTCGCACGAGGGCTGCTTTGAGTGGTGGGTCGTTGATGTCGACTGCCACGAAACACCTGTCGGTCATAATTATAGATGTTATTCAGGCTGCTAATGATTTTAACTCATGTGACGCCATAACTTGCATGGAGCCCCTCGCCGTTGCCCTCATCCTAGTCAGTGCAGCATCCCACGCGGCGTGGAACTACCTCGCCAAGGGTTCACGTGACAAGGACTCCTTCATGCTTTTAATGAACCTAACGAGCCAGATCACACTCCTACCCGTCTTCATCTTTATTCTCAAAGACTGGTCCCTCTACACTGGGATACTCCCATTTCTAGTGGCGAGCGCATTGGCGGAGGTCATCTACTTCCTAGCCCTCAGCCACGCCTACGATGCGGGGGACCTCAGCATAGTCTACCCCGTCGCTAGAAGTGCACCACTCTTTGTAGCTGTGGCTGGGGCTGTGTTCTTGGGAGAGACACTCACAACAGCCGGTGTGATTGGAATACTCCTTATTCTCATAGGCGTCTACATACTGCACCTTAAGTCGCTTCGACTCACTAGCCTGCTTGAACCACTTCACAGCTTCTGGGGTCCTGCCTTTGGTTTCGCAGTCATCGCCGCCATAGGCACAACGATCTACTCCCTCTGCGACAAGGTAGCTGTGACACACGTCGATCCTATACTCTACGACTTTTGGTTGGAGTTAGTCATAACCCTCGCGCTCGCTCCGATTGTACTCCAGAGGAGGGGTTGGAGCAACCTCGTATCCGAGTGGAGGGGCACGTGGAGGAGGATAACACTGTCAGGGGCTCTTATGAGGGGGGGATACCTCCTGGTACTAGTCGCAATGACCTTAGTCCCAGTAGGTTATCTCCTCGCCTTCAGACAGATTAGCGTAGTCATCGGCGCCCTCCTCGGAGTCGTACTTCTAGGAGAAAACTATGGCGCACCACGCATCCTGGGCTCCGCCACAATATTCATAGGCGTCTTTATAATCGCAACACTCACTTAGGAGAACTGCTTAAACCCAATTCAAACAACATACCTACATGCTCACGGAGTACAGCGACCCGTTCAACTCGGAGGGCAGATGGCTTAAAGGCAACCTGCATACACACTCCACCAACTCTGATGGTGTTCATACCCCACAAGAAGTCGTGAACAACTACAGATCCAAGGGATACGACTTCCTGAGCATAACCGACCATGGACGGTTGACCGACCCATCCACACTTTCCACGAGAGGAATAACCCTCATATCGGGTGAGGAAATAAGCCTCGGCTTATCCGAGGCGGGGACAACCTTTCACATTGTAGCTATCGGCATATGTGAGAGTCTACCATTCCGTGACTTCGATACAAAGAGTAACCCGCAGGCCGCTATCGATACAATAAAGAAGAATGGTGGACTCGCAATCCTCGCACACCCCTACTGGAGCGGTTTAACCAGCAATGATATGCTTCGGCCCATAGGATACGATGGAGTCGAGATCTACAACTCGAACTGCGAGATATACAACGGAGCCGGGGACTCAAGACCACACGTAGACTCCGCCCTGGCAAAAGGCAGAAAGTTTCTACTGTTCGCCACCGACGACCATCACGGAACACCCGATCCCATGAAGCTCTCCGATGCAGCCGTTTCCTGGATAAGCGTTAAGGTGAAGGACAACAGCGCTGAATCCATCCTATCATCGATAAAGGCCGGCCAATTCTATGCTAGTAATGGTCCCGAGATTAGGGGCATAACCTATGAGGGAGATACAATAGTAGCCAAAACCAGTCCCTCTGCCTCAATTGGTTTCATCTCAACTCCTAGCCGTGGCACGAAGTACTGGGCCATCAATGGTTCAATTATGGAGGCAGCCTACAAACCGCGGAAAGGGGAGACATACATACGCATCGAGGCCACTGATGAAAAAGGAAGGACGGCTTGGTCTAATCCAATTTATCTTACCGCAGATTAAGCTCAGGCGAACGGGAGCCCAAGTTTATGCTCAGTCTTCGTCTCCTCCCCTGGCTCAAGCAATCTTTTCGCAATTCTGACGAGTTCCTCTGGAGCGAAAGGCTTGAGAAGCACATCGTCGACGTCTGTTGATATGTCACTTAGATCATCAGAGTACTCATCACGTATCATAAGAACGACCTTGGTGTCCGGGTACATGTTTTTGGTGATCTGAGCCAACTCACCACCCTTTAAGCCAGGTAGATTGGCCTCCATCACCACGATGTCATAGTGTTTGTTTACCATCATTCTCAATGCCTGTATACCGTTCTGAACCGAGTCGACATGAAAATCTGAGTTTTCCAAAATTGAACTTAAAGTATCCGTTAGATAATTCTCATCGACAACAAGGATAGACTTTGATTTTCTGATGTTGATCTGGTCAAACTTGTATTTTGTTTTGACCCAAAGGATATCATGAGAATCTTCTGAATCGCTTTCGACAGAACACTGACAGCTAATGGGTATTTCTTTCTGTGGTCTATCCATGCTATTCTGACTTACATCCGATATGTTTAAAAAAAGATTTTATGGTTTTTGAATCCATTTTTCAAATACTACTAATCCGAATGAATTTTTAATATTAAATAAATCTGGTTACAAGCCAGAGAATAATGTCTCCTAATAGGATTGTAGATATATAGCCTAGTAGAAGAATGAAGAGGAATGGCTGAGTATAGGTTACCCATACGCGTTTTTTATTCATATTTTTAAACTGGTTCAGTGTTTCGGTAGCTTTTGAATCATCAGAAATGTCGGGCCATAGACTCAACTGAATACTCCCATCTTCTTTTATAGACTCCAATGGGTACTCAAATGGAGGGCCTCTGACCGATTCGATTTCCTTCCTTCTTGCTGTCATGAGAAGGCCCAATTTTCCGACTAAACTAAGACCCTCATAACCCTCAAACCGCCCCTTTTCACCTATAATATTCAACCCAAGGATTAAGAAGACACTTGAAGCCGCGATAAGGACCGTGTTTGAGATTATACTCAGTGGAAAAAAGATTGGGGAAAACAAGACCGGTGTTAAACCTAGGTTAGGGGTTATCGGGTTGAGTACGGATATAACCAAAAATGCGAGGAGATCAGCCTCCCCAAACAAGCTGAATATATAGCCACCAATAGCTAGAACGGCTGAGAAGGCGATAGCAAGTGCAAATGACGTGATGGAGAGGTTTCCTATCCATATCTCATAGGCATCAAGCGGTAGCCACAAGGCGGCGAAGATAATCCAAATCCAATCACTCACTTCACGGTATTTGAAGTCCTCATAACCTGCATAAGCAAGCATAGCCACGGTCATCAATACCCTCAGAATTGTTAATTCGATTTGGACCATGGCTTATTTTTACCTCTGCTTGAAGTTCATAAATGTAATATCCCACTCATTTATGAGCACTACCAATCTTCATCAATGATTTTTAAAAATCACTTAAAGGCAACAGGATTTCTACATGAGCGCGCGCCGTGGTTGTCCAAGGAACTTAAAACCGAAAAAACGTCAATTGTAAACGACATAATAGATTAAAAAGTTGTAGAAAGAGTCCTAACGCCAGTTCCTAATCTCGGCGGGTGACTCCTTTTCTACGAGTTCCTTAGCCTTTCTGAAGTAGTGTAAGACATTGTTGCCTTTTTCTGTGAGACGATATGCCTTCTTGGTTCTCTTATCGCCTTCTTCGGCGGTGCATTCCTCGATGAGTTCTTGTGTAACAAGTGATTTGAGTATCTGCTGAAGAGGTTTCCAGGACAGATTTGCAGCGTACATGATCCTTGTTGGTAGAATAGTACCGCTTCTGATCTCCTCCATTATGTCAACATATATCTCGAGTTTCGATCGTCTGTTGGTCATCTAGTTCTCTCTCCTCTTGTCATACTTTTCTATTCCTAATACAGATTCCACGTACTTTCACCTGACAGAATCGACACATCTATCCTCACTTAAGCAGTTGTGAGTCTTCACAGATACACACATATTGTTCTTTTTTTACTTCAGATGTATATTTGAGTAGGTAATCGGGAAGTTGAAACAGATAGAGGAACTTTTTGTTGGCTTCTAATTTAAGACCACAGAAAGATGCTACAAAAACACGATTTTAGGGTATCCGACTTTTGGTAACTAAAATTAAACTCACATAACGTGCATGAATTTAAAATAGGTATTAATGATCTATATTATATTGTATGATGCTCTCGAGAGTTCCTCCATCCAAGGTCGAGGTCTTAGCCTACATTACAATGGTTCTAGGCGTCTTTGGCGATCATCTCTCGACAGGCATCGCGTTAAGTAGACAGAATCTCATGGAGACAAATCAACTTGCGTTAAGCCTAATGCAGAAAGGCCTCTGGCTTCAAACCGACGCTTTTCTAATCCTAATAAGCATCGCAGTCACTTTCACGTCGATCAGGATTGTGAAAAATCCTTCAGCCAAATTAATCCTTATTTTTCCCTTTTTAATTGGATTGGTGAGGTTAGCAGTCACATTCTGGAATGTTTCCCTATTAATCTAGGGAACTCAGTGTTCAACGTGACTTTGGTTTTTCCAGAGCAGATCAAAGAGTGAGGAGTAAGAACTCAGCATTGAAGCATAGTTAGTCTCCATCGCGCTGAATTTCTCATCGCTGTCCTCCATGATAAGAATCAGGGTTCCGATGTCTGATACGACGAAGCTTGGCTGCCCCTTCGTGCGAAGGAAGGCGAAATCGCATGAGGGTATTACCACCTGCTCAATAACAAATGTGCTTGTTTGGGAGTAATCAGTTAGGATTTTCGCCTCGACCTCTCCCTTCTCGTTTAGTTCCTCGAAGAAGGTTGAGTTGAACAGCCAAACAAGATGTCTGTCACTTACAACGACCCTAATCTTTCTATTTGTTTCCCCTAGGATTTGTGCGATCCTTGCACTGATTTGACGCTTTCCCTCAATAATCTGTAGTGACTCTTTCACATCTTCTGTGTTACATGCTTTCGGTAGGGTTTGCCAGAGGTGAAGCAGCTCATCCTTCTTTTTCTCGAGCTTAAGGATCTTCTGCCGCCTCTCCTCTATATCCTCTTCAAGAATCTTCTCGAAGGGCACAACCATGAATTTCATGGGACGTTCCAGGATCCTGAAGATGATTCCCTTATTTTCGAGCTCACGAAGAACCTTATAGGCCTCTGTTCTCGGTAATCCCAGCGATTCAGCTATCCTTTGGGCTTTTTGAGCACCTTGTCTAGCAAGGAAAAGATAGATCTTGACCTCGTTTTTAGAGAGTCTTAGCCTTAGTAAAGCGGTGTTAATCTCCTTCAGTGCATTGTATTGATTTTCCTGTTCTGATTGTGGAAGGATCATTGTTGTGCTTGCGAGTTTTATGATTTCGGGATCGAGCTCTATTGCTTCATTGCTTTGTGGTTGTTCCTCGTGTTTTTGAAGCCTCTGTGGCGCTGTCTGCATCAGGTATCCCTGTTTCGAGGGGTACTTGTACATAAAAGACCGTTGCGGAGAATAGATCTATATTTTAAATCCATTAAATTTTATCGTTACAAAAAAAAGCTATGGTTTTGGTGCGTGTAATTTAATCCTCATATAAAAGTGTGTATCTTTGATTGACACACATTTGCTTATTCTTGAGGTTCCTGTCTGTTGTTTCAGTGCAAAGGATCTGCGTTAATAATGATACAAGACATGCGTAAGGGTCTGAATAGAGAAGAGATCGAGGTTTTAATACTTGCAATCGTAATCGTGGCTTCTGGTTTTTTCTACCTTGTTTTGAACTTTGGATTGCTTGGCTTTAAATAGAATCATGATAGATTTGCTAATCTCTATTATTACTGGGTATCAGAGGTTTCTTTAGTTATTAAAGGTATACTTGATAATTAGTGATTGCTTGTATTCGCTTTGTATCAGTGATATGTCTTTATGATCCATTTACAATATATGCTCAAGCCATGTTTTTGTGTTTGATTGGGATTGGGTGAAGCTGACTCAAAGAAGAAGATAGTCAATAATTTTAGTGAGACAAAGCCTCTCCTTCCTGACAATTCCGACTACTCTTCGTATCAGTTTGAACGAGAGATTTTAGATAATGCCTTTGATGCAATCTTCGTTCACACGCTTGATGGTAAGCTAATTGAAGTTAATGAGACGGCGTGTCGAAGGCTTGGCTACACTCGAGGTGAACTTGTTAATAAGGAGCGGGAGGAATTAGTGGCTCTCGCACTCGTTGGTTCCATGCCCGAGTATATTGAGCTGATTAAGAGAGACGGTAAGCTGTCATTTGAGTCGGTTAGCATTACTGATTCTGGAGAGCTTATTCCTGTTGAAGTCAGAGCGAAGCTTCTTAAATTCAAGGGTGAAGAAGCCGTGCTAACTTTTAGCAGAGATCTCACCGAGCAGAAGGAGAAGGAGGATACTGCACGGGATAAGCTCGAAGCATTGCATAGGCACGCCGTGAACCTCTCTCGATTATACTCAATTGAAAATGTTGCTGAATATTCATTCGACATAATAGAGGAACTACTTGGATTGATTAAGGGTACGATAGGGGTCGTTGATGGTGACGTTATCAGGTTCGTATTCTCCCGGGATGTCCCTCTTGAGATCATACCCAGTCTATCATTGAGTGGGAGGGGGATAACAGTTAGAGCTGTGAGGACCGGTGAAACACAGCTCATCAGTAACACTCGCCTTGACCCAGACTTTGTTGAAATTCAGGGGCAGGAACTTCTCTCTGAGCTAGATGTGCCTGTGAAAATCGATGGGATAGTGGTTGCTGTAATAAATCTACATGTTGAGAAAGAGAACGGTTTCACAAACGAAGATAAGAGGATCGTTGAGATCCTCTCTGAGCATATTTCATCAGCGATGACCCGCATTGAGCTTCTCAAGCGCACGAAGGAATCAGAAGAAAAATGGCGTAAGCTCCTTGAGTCGCGCGCTTAAAGGCACGCAGCTATAATCGACAAGCACGTGAGACGATCCACATCTACTTTACTATGTGAGTTGAAGGTTTACTAATCTATATTAATTCTCAATAAAGTCCTTATTACCAGTTTAGCACTCATCCTCAGACTCAAATGAGCGAGCCAGCGGGTACTCCTAGCAGGATAAAGTTACTTCATGTAGATGATGAGGAGTCACAGCTGGAAGCCGTTAGGGAAATGATTAAGGAATATGATCCTTTGATTGACGTGAGGTCGATGAATTCTCCTATTGAAGCTTTAAAACTACTGGAAAACGAGTACTTTGACTGCTTGGTCACAGACTTTAAGATGCCGTATATTAATGGAATAGAATTCTCGAAGAAGGTCAGGGCTAAGAAAAATCTACCAATCATACTTTACACCGGGCAGGGAAGTGAGGAGGTGGCGGAAGCCGCCTTCTTGGCGGGTGTAAATGATTATATTAAGAAGGAGATTGATCCTCATCACTACCACATCCTAGCAAAAAGGATCAGAGATTTGGTTGAGAAAAGTCGGATAGATAACTTATATATAAACGTGGTTGAGGATGCCAGAGAAGCAATAGGCATTATTATCCTAGATAAGATAGTTTATTCGAATAATGCCTTAGTTGAGCTGCTTGGAGAAAAAAAATTAGGTGATGTAATTGGTAAAAATTTCTTTGAATATATTCTCCCTCAAGAAAGAGAACATATTAAAGATAGCATTATGAATATTCAAACCTCTGGAGAAATATCTCAGTACTATCAAACGATTATAAAAAAACGCGATGGGAATAAGATTTCTTCGGAAATCTCTGTTTCTATGATAAATTTCCGAGGACATAAGGCAATTCTAAACTTCGTCCGCGATGTCTCAGGGCGTAAGAAACTAGAAGATGAAATTAAAAAATCTGAGGAGAGGTTCCGTAATATGGTTAACCTAGCTCCAGATGGTATAGCCATAACGAATCTAACTGGAGAGGTTACCTGGATTAATCCCTCTTTTACAAAGATCCTTGGATTTCCTGAAGATGAGATAATTGGTAAATCGTTTCTATCGTTCGGTTCTATGAAGGCATCACAAAACTATGTAACCGTTAGAATCTTCCAGGATCTTGCTAATGGGCAATCTGTGCCACCATTCGAATTCCAATGGAAGAGAAGAGATGGCAAAATAGGTTTTGGGGAGGCTCACCTCAGCCTAGTAAAGTTAGGAAATGAGAGTCAGGAAGTTCTAGTTTTCACTCGAGATGTGACGAGGAGAAACAAAATCAAAGAAGAATTGGAGATCTATTCTAAGGAACTCGAACACCTTGTCCAACAAAAGACTTCTAATCTCATTGACTCTGAAAAAATGATAGCTGCAGGCAAATTGACTAATTTAATAGCTCAAAACCTTCGGGATCCCTTAGCAACTATTAAAAACGCAGTCAAGGATATACAAAACAATTCTGAGAATAAAGAAAATTTGATGCAAAGGATAAACGAGGCCATCAATGCATCGATCCAGATACTTGACGAATTGAGGACCAAAACTAGGTATGTTCCTCTGCAGATAGAGGAAAAAGAGATTCAACATCTAATCAACGAGGTTATAGACAAGACACCTATTCCACCAAAGGTTAATTTAATTTTTGAAATTGAAAATGTGAAGGCAGAATTTGACATTCATCAAATGAGCAGAGTTATTCAGAATATTATCGAGAACTCCTTGGATGCAATGAATGAGAAAGGTGAGATCTTGATTTCTACCAAAATTACAGATGGGATGTTAAAGATCTCCATAACAGATAATGGTTCAGGAATGAATGATGAAGTTATAGCGAACCTTTTTAAGCCATTCTATACCACAAAACCGGGTCATACGGGGCTTGGTTTAAGCTATTCCAAACGTATAGTAGAATCTCATAGGGGGAAATTAGAGGTTAGGTCAAGCTTTGGTAAAGGAACAACAATCTCTGTCTATTTACCACTTATTGCTTCACGTAATGAGGAAGTCGCTCTTACTTCGATTCCGTTTGCTCACTGAATAATAGTTATGTTTTTCAGGGTTGAAAATTTTTCTGAAAAATTGAGGGTATAGATTCTTAATACATATTATACCTCGACAAACCCCTTAAAACAAAAAAACTAACGTAAATGGATTAAAGGTAAAGCAAATGGACGATCCCCTTTTGACTATTAGGGTTCTTCATGTCGATGACGAAGAATACCAGTTTAAAACAGTAACAACATTATTGAAGGAGATCGATCCCGCAATCAACTTCACTCTAGTTTTATCTCCAAGGGAAGCTTTTGAGCTATTAAAAAAATCTGATTTCGATTGCGTCGTAACCGATTTCAAGATGGAGGGAATGAATGGACTCGATTTCGCGAAAGAGATACGTAAAAGTAGTAAAATACCGATCATTCTCTATACGGGACAAGGAGGAGAGGAAGTTGCTGAAAATGCATTCTTAGTAGGTATTGACGATTACATACGGAAGGAAATTAATATCGGTCACTATCAGCTTCTAGCGAAGCGTATTAGAAATATTGTTGAAAGGAGGAATGCTGAACAGCTTTATTTAAAAGTTATTGAAGAAGCAAAAGATGGAGTATCAATAGTAGTTGATTCCAAAATTATATATGCAAATAATGCTTTGTCAAAAATAATAGGTTATGATAGTTCAAAAGAATTGATTGGGAAGAATATACTTGAACTTGTCCCGATTGATAATAGAAAGAGTATGAATGAAAGAGTAATTAATAGATTTAAGAGTGATCTTCCCCCAATATTCGAATTTAATGTCAGGAAAAAGAATGGGTCTATTATTACTATAGAGACCTCTTCTTCACTCATCAATCATAATGGTCAAAAGGCTCTACTCACATTTACAAGAGACGTAACAGAGAGAAAGCAGATTGAGAATAGCCTCGAGAAATCCGAAGAGAGGTTCCGTTCGCTAATGAACTTGGCCCCCGATGGCATCGTAACGATGGATATGAGGGGCAAGGTAAAATATGTTAACCCTTCCTTTCTGAAACTCAGTGGGTTTGAGGAGGAAGAGGTAACTGGCATCTCCTTCTTAAAGTTAAAGACGCTTCGGATCGTTGATATCCCGAAATATACAAAGATGTTTGCTGAGTTTCTAATGGGTGATGGCTCACTGGAGACTCCCCTCGAGTTCAGATGGCAACGGAAAAATGGGAGTAAGGGTTGGGCTGAAGGACACGCGAAGATGGTGAACCTTGGGGCAAGCGGAAAAGAGATCCTATGTATTGTCAGGGATATTACAGAAAGGAAGACGCTTGAGGAAGACCTACGTGTGTACTCAAAGCAACTGGAGCAGCTCGCTGACGAGAAGAGTCAGAAGTTACTAGCGTCAGAACAGCTAATTGTGACTGGCACGATAGCATCCTCCCTTGGGCACGATCTTAGGGGGCCATTCAATACAATCAGGAATGCAGTATACCTTATGCAGATCCGACCCGAGCAGACAGATAATATGTTGAAGATAATTGACAATTCGGTGAATACTTCTATTAAACTTCTCGACGAGCTTAGAGATAGAACTAAAGAATTCGTACTAGAAAAAGAGGATGTTGAAATAGCCGAATTAATCCATGAGGTTCAATGTGAGAACCTTGTACCACCAAAAATTAGACTTAATACAAACCTAGATAGCACAGCAGTAGTAAATGTTGATCGAGGAAAAATGAAGAGGGTTTTTGAGAACCTTCTTAGGAATGCTTATGAAGCCATGCCTAATGGGGGAGAAATATCTATATCAATTAAGGAGAAAAGAGAGGATGTCACAATAGATTTCACCGACGAGGGCACAGGTATACCTGACAACGTGATGCGTAATCTCTTCAAACCATTCATGACTACTAAGGAAAATGGGACAGGTTTGGGCCTGAGCTTCTGTAAGAAGACTGTAGATGCGCATGGGGGTACTATATCTGTGAAATCTGAGGTAGGTGTAGGCACTACTTTCAGTGTCTTCTTAAATAAAGTCCCGCGCAGTGAAGTAGCCTTTTCCTCGTCAACGAAATTAAGAAAATGATTGAATTTTCCTTTAAATATTAACGAATTATTGCTAATATTAATAACATACTTTAAATACTTATTTAGCGCGGTTTGTTAATTTGGAGCTCCATGAGCGGATATAAGGATTATGGACGTAATGTCCTTTCCTTTATCAAAAGTTTTCCTTTGTTGTTCCGTTCAAGAATTGAACCTATCTTCCTGTGGACTTGGAGTGCAGCGATTGCATGTATGGTTGCTGGTAGGGGATTTCCCCCACTCAATATCATGTTAATGACCCTTACTTCAACTATATTGGTCACAGCTTCTGTTTACATATATAATGACGTTGTCGACGCTGATATGGATAAATTGAACGTAACAAAGATAAGCCGACCATTAGTAAATGGAAGCGTTTCCACTTCACTAGCGTACATCTTCATTTGTCTAACGGGATTACTGGGCCTCGGACTTGCATACCTGATCAACCTAAACACATTTCTGATCAGTTTGAGTTGGTGGATTCTATTCTTCCTATATAGTTACCCCCCTATAAGACTCAAAAAAAAATTTCTAGTCAAGGAAATTACGACCTCTTCTGGTCAAATATTCAATGCGTTGATTGGTAGTTACGCTATCACAAACACTCTAAACATAACTGTAGTTTTCGCGGGGTTGATTTTCTGGCTTTTTACATTCTTGGGCCTTCCAGCGTTCGCTGACACACTGGATCAGAAGGAGGACGAATTATTCAAGGTTAAGACCCTTGCGAGAGTACTGAGCTGGAGGCGCAAAGTCCAGCTCATGGGCATAGGTGTCCTGTTAATGATGACTGTGCTGCCACTCACTTACTCCCGTCTTGGTTTGAGTGTGCTGTTGCCTATTTTTTTAGTTGTTAGCAGTTTGGTTCTGCTCAGGTGGGTGATATTTCCAACTATGAATACGAACTACACCACATTAACTGTCCTGAGAACCAGAAAATTAGTAACAATCTATCTTCTAATTGCTCAGATTGTCTTGATTATCAGCTCAATGAATCTCGGTTTAATATAGCACTTAATTTGGCTATTTTTGTTTCCCTTTTTTATGTAGAGCTTTTAGACTTGAATCTTTTTAGCTGAAGTCCAAGACGCGCGCTGCACGCGGTAATTGTAACCTTCGAAGATCAATGGAGTAAATTGTAAAAGCCTGCATGGGTAAGTGACGTCGGTGGTCTGTTTGTCTGTTGGCTTACGAGGCAGCTATGTTGTAGGGTTCGATGGATCCGAGCACCGATTAATCCGAGATGGTGTCGTCATCATAGAAGGAAAGAGAATAAAGCATGTGGGTAAGAGCTACGATGGTCCAGTTTACCGGTGGATTGATGCTGACGGCTGCCTAATCATGCCCGGACTTATCAACACACATCTCCACGCATCGACTGCTCCTAGGGACAAAAGTTTCCTAGAAGACATTGGAATACGTCAACTCTACGGCAGCAATCTTGGCGAAAACCTCACAGTGCTCAACGCGAGCGCCACAAAGGAGGACCTTGAGGTCTACGCGCATTATAGTCTCAATGAGTGTCTTCTCAGCGGGAACACAACGGTCGTAGAGATCGGTATGATACCTAACCTCGGTGAAGAATTGACTCTTAAGATAATGGGTGACGTCGGGATCAGGGGATATGAAGGCCACGTAATAGGGGATGGTGAAATTGAGCGGGTCGATCGTTTCGACTTCAAAACAAGGTGGCTGAAGCCAGAGGTGGGGGTTGAGAGACTTGCTAAAGCCATTTCATTCGTCGAAAGATTTGATGGCGCGTATGGAGGACGAATTAAGGGCGCGATCTATGCGGGGAGCCCCCTTAACACTAGTCTCGGGCTTATGGCGAAGATTAAGGAAGCTGCGGGTAAGTTGAATTGTCCCGTTTCGATGCATGCGGGTGAGTGGGTTCTAGAGTTCCAAAATATGATTAGAATGTATGGTAAGACCCCCGTCGAGGTGATTGAGGAATCTGGGCTCCTCTCTAAACGCCTGATAATCGGTCATGGATGGGCGATCGCTGGGCATCCACTACTTGGCTACCCAGCCAGGGATGGTGGCGACCTTCCTAAACTAGCTGCCAGTGGAGCTACCGTAAGTCATGACCCCGTCGTCTTTGTAAAGAGAGGGAATCGGCTCCACAGCCACAGTGCCTTCCTCCGAGAGGGAGTTAACGTCAGTATCGGCACAGACACGGCTCCGCAGGATATGCTAAACGAGATGAGGATTGCGAGCTATGTAAGTAAATTGGCTGACTGGGACTACTCGTCTGGAACGAGTCGCGAGATATTCGATAGCGCAACCATCAGGGGGGCTAAGGCTCTCGGAAAAATAGATATTGGCAGACTCGCTAAGGGTGCCCTTGCTGACATTACCGTTGTAGATATGACAACAATAAACAATGTACCATGTCGAGATCCGATAAGAAACATAGTCAACTCTACACAACGCAGCGATGTCAGAATCGTGATGGTCGACGGCGAGGTGCTCGTGGAGAATGGGAAGTTGGTTAAGGATGATGAGCGGAGACTCGCTAAAGATGTACAAAGAGTAAGCGAATACATCTATAGAAGGTTACCCGATAACCACCCCTTCAAGAAAAGTGCCGACGAGATCTCCCCGCCATCACTGAAAAGCTGGGAGGGTGAATTAATTTGAGTCGCGCGCGCAAGCATTAGCTGCGGGTACCATAAACGCCGCTAAGAATGTTGGAGCCGACAAAATGATAGGTACCCTGGAGCCCTGAAAACATGCCGATTTACTTGTGCTTGGGAAAAACCCCTTAGAAGATATTTCATCAATAAGACAAAGCCTAGAAGCCGTCATGCTTGACGGCGCTTTTATGAAGTAAGAATCCTCATTCTGCGCATCGTGCTGCTTGTTTTCTCTAATTGCAGCATTAGTTGAGAAGTACTTGTGTAGTGCGGTCTAGTAGTCTGTGAGACTGAAATTTTCTTTCAACAGTCCGTCTCTGAGAATTCGGGTTGATATTTAACTAAACCACTGATTTTTTGCAAGATTCCTATATGCATTTCAATCACCCTGAATGCATCATCAGCATCATATTCATTCTTTAAATTGTAGTCGCTTGCCCGTAGGAACCCGAATCGAGAGTAATATTTAGGTTCGCCTAGTTCTACTATGAAGTCAAAGCCTTTCCGCCGACAAATCTCTAGGCCTTCGATTATTAGTCTCGAGCCAATACCCTGCCTCTGAAATTTAGGGAGGACTCCGACTGGCCCCATTCCGAGACCATGCAAGTTCATCGAGTTTGGGACAAGATCAATTGGTGAGAATAGTACATGGCCGATGACCCTTCCTTCTTCTAGTGCTACTAAAGAGACAGATGCTTTGCCAGCTTGTCGTAGGAGGTCAACTAATTTTGCTTCGTTGGGCCTCGGGAATGCTGACAGATGCACCTGACGTATGGCTTCTATATCATCAGGATTTTCGGGTCGAATTTGAATCATTAAAAGATCTCGCTCATGCAGGTTATCCAGATTTCAGAGAGTTAAAAGTTTAACCCATAAAATATAGATGGGAATCATAAACTTATCACATTTAAGATCAATAAGTACCGCTTAGCGCGCGCATTGCTAATTTTTAGCAGTTGAGTATGCAGATGGCTGTCGAGATGTGTGCTAGAAATGTTGGATGTAACTTTTCCAGCATTAACTTTGACTAGGGACTCACAGGGATTCCATATCGTCCCACACTCAATCCTCCATCCACGCTCAGAACCGTTCCGGTTATGAACTCTGCTTCGGGGCTACAGAGCATGAGTATTGCGTTCGCGATATCCTCTGGCGCACCTATTCCTGCCCATGGTGTCGCCTGCACTGTTGCTTTATCGTAGGAAAGCTTCTCTGGAGTCGACTCGTCCCCTACTTCAATTAGACCAGGTGCCACAGAGTTCACATTGATCTTGTTAGGTCCGAGCTCCTGGGCGAGGCAAGCTGTGAACATCACGAGGCCCGCCTTTGCCGCACAGTAAGCCGAGGCCCCAACTCGGGCGACCTTGTAGCTGCCCGATGAGACGTTAACGATCTTTCCCCCGACTCCACGGCTGATCATCCTGCGTGATGCAGCTTTGCTACAGAGGAAAGCACCCTTGAGGATGCTGTTGAGGTTTCGGTCCCAGACCTCCTCCGTCATGTCTACAACCTTAGCGATTGGACGGTCAGCTGCGTTGTTGACGAGGATATCGATGTGGCCCCACTTACTTATCAGATCCTCAAATATCTCCTCAACCTCATTGCCCTTAGTCACGTCCCCTCGGTGAGCCACCGCGCCTTTGCTCAATTGGCCTAGACTAGCCATAGCCATGTCGAGTCTCTTAGGGTTGATTTCGTTTAGCATAACCCGTGCTCCAGATTCTAGAAGCTTTCTGGACGTCGCGAGCCCGATTCCTCTCCCTGAACCTGTGACGAGTGCAACCTTGCCGGTGAAATCGAATTTCGTCATAGATGTTAATGGTTAGTATGAGAATTTGAATTCTTATTCTTCGTTTAGCCAGGGGTCGAGACGGCTTATAATGTAAACACATACATACTCTACTAAAATCTAGATTTGATTTTGTTTTATAGTGTGTTTCGTATGCGCGTAACTCAATTAAGTCGGATCATTCCCTCGGCAGAACTCTTTAACAAAATCGGGGGATACTGAGTGCGCATGCTCGCGCTAAGTAAAGGAGGCAGTGGCTAGTCTGGTGCTTCCCTGATCACTCGAAGTATGTTGAGAGCATACCTCAATGCATTAGGATCACTGAGAGTCTTGCTTGTGTCATATTGTCTCCACAGCATCTCATCTCTTGTGACGGCGTATCTGCGCTGAAGTAGTTCCTGTGGGTAATCGGGTTTCAGATAGATAGGGGGTCTAGCCCCTGTCTTTACTCCCATTAATTTCAGTCTCCTTAATTGTGAAGGTCCTTCCCTTCAAATTTTTCTGATATTAATTAATATTTAAGTATAGTGTGCATAACGTTCTAATCATTGTTTATTAAACTCTGTCTTAGTTTCTGCTTTAGTTTGTTCGCACTCGATGTAGTTCAAGCGAATTTAGGGTAAACATATTTTTACCATTGTGCGTCTGCTGATCTTGAATATGATCTCAAGACCCCTAATCGTCTATTACAGTAAGACAGGAACAACGGCTAAAATCGTGGAGATCGTCCTACCGAAAATCAAGGCTGAAAGTAGAAGA
>Ga0187878_1000808_pt1 | contig 33213 bp, 27 predicted proteins | sample June2016WEW_17_1_FD_132979 | JGI IMG/M metagenome (GOLD analysis project Ga0187878, IMG submission 132979) | Peatland microbial communities from SPRUCE experiment site at the Marcell Experimental Forest, Minnesota, USA - June2016WEW_17_150 | ecosystem: Environmental > Terrestrial > Soil >...
GATTTGATAATTTCTTTAGCTATATTCCTGCCATTCAACAAAAATGCCGGTAGTTTAATTGTTTATCAACCCTTTTGGTTTCTGGAAACTATGATGGGGATTCCCGATCGTTTGGGATGGCAAAGATTCTATTCCGCAATGCTAAATTATAAATCCGGTGGGGTGTGGTTTAAGGGAATTTTGGCCTATCTTACTGCTTTTGTAATTTTTGTTGCCGGAAATTTTGGTACCAGAGTAGTCGGCCTATTTTATTATTTGAAGAAGAAATTTGATTGGCTGGATCTGATGTTAGTTGCTATCTTAGGGGCGGGAATAGTTATTCCCACTCTTTTTATTCAGCAAGGCACACCTTGGAACACTATTCAATTTTTATATTATTCCTTGTTTGTCGGAGCAATTTTGTCCGGTGTCGTTCTTGGCCGGATAATTCATAAACCACTACTCATAATTCTAGTTGTGCTACTTACAGTTCCTACAACTGTTATCACGTTAGTTAATGATTATCTGCCCGCCCGCCCGCCGGCAAAATTATCCACGGAGGAATTAAATGCTCTGCAGTTTTTATCCGAACAACCACAAGGTGTAGTTTTAACTTATCCGTATGATAGTGCTAAAGCCAGTGCTGCCGAAGCCAATCCTCCCAGGCCTTTATATTTATATGTCTCTAGTGCCTATGTGGCTGCTTTTTCCGGCCAGCCGGTATATTTGGAGGATGAAGTAAATTTAGATATCACGGGGTATGCTTGGCAGGAGAGAAAGCAGAATGTGTTAGATTTTTACGCGTCCCAAAATCAGCAATTTGTCCGAAATTTCTTAAAAGAAAATAGTATCAGCTATATTTATTGGGTTAAGCCCCAGAGGGCAACTTTGGGGGAAGGCCAGCTGGGGTTAATGAGAGTTTTTGAAAATAAAGAGGTCGATATTTACAAAGTCGAATAAGAGAGGCACTTCTGCTACAATTTAGATAGTGAGCAAGATTTCGGTAGTAATTAATACTCTCAACGAGGAACAGAATTTACCCCGGGTTTTAGCCTCGATCAAAGGCTTGGCTGATGAGATTATCGTGGTAGATATGGAGTCGGATGATGGGACAGTAAAGATAGCCAAAGAAGCCGGGGCGAAGGTTTATATGCACAAAAAAACCGGTTATGTTGAGCCGGCAAGAAATTTTGCCATAGGTAAAGCCACCGGCGACTGGATTTTAATTTTGGATGCCGATGAGGAATTAAGTCAGGATTTAAAAGATAAAATACGGGAAATAGCCATGCCTGCCGGCAGGCAGGTAAACAGTCCGACGCCGGCGGATTATTACCGGATTGCCCGGAAAAACGTTATCTTCGGTAAGTGGATGGAACACACCGGTTGGTGGCCGGATTACAATATCCGATTCTTTAAGAAGGGTAAAGTTACTTGGAACGAAATAATTCATTCGGTTCCAACAACTTTAGGTGAGGGAAAAGATCTGCCGGCAGAAGAACAATTGGCTATTGTTCATAACAACTACCCGGATTTGGATGCTTATCTGGCGAGAATGAACCGCTATACCTCAATCCAGGCCAAACTTTTGCAGCAGGAGGGTCGGAGATATCATTTTGTGTGGAGAGACCTTATAATTGCCCCGAGCAAAGAATTTATAAGCCGCTACTTTACAGGAGAAGGCTACAGGGATGGAGCGCACGGCTTGGCCCTTTCGCTGTTGCAGGCTTTTTCTGAATTAACTATTTATCTTAAAGTTTGGCAGTCAGAGAAGTTTCAACCCCAAGCCATCACGATCGACGAATCTTTGCCGATGCTTAAAAAGATAGCTAGGGAGATTAACTGGTGGATAGCAGAAGTTAATATTAGATCAAAGGACCTTCTTTCAACTCTGCCGGATAGGGTTAGGAGACATTTTAATGAGTAAGGTATCGATCATTATTTTGGCCTTCAACGGCATCAGTCTAACCCTGGATGTGTTAAATGACCTGGCTAAACTGGATCTCACTGGAATTAATGCAGAGGCAATTGTGGTGGATAATGCTTCAACAGATGATACGGTAGCCAGATTAAGGGATTTCCGTCTTCCGAATATACCCTTCAGGTTACTGGAAAATAAAGTTAACTTAGGTTTTGCCGGCGGCAATAATGTAGGGATCGATGTAGCCGTTAAGGAAGGTGCTGATTATGTCTTACTCCTGAATAATGACGTGATTTTACCTGAAGATGTGGCTAAAGTGATGGTGGCGACTGCTGATCAGGATAAACGGATTGGAGCTGTTGCCCCCAAAATGTATTTTGCCAAAGGTTATGAATTTCACAAAGACAAATATAAGAATAACGATTTGGGTAAAGTGATTTGGTATGCGGGTGGAATTTTAAATATAAATAATGTTTATAGCGAACATCGGGGTGTGGATGAAGTTGATCGGGGACAATATGACAGGCAGGAAGAAACCGATTTTGCCAATGGCGCCTGTGTCCTTCTCAGGGCTAAGGCTTTAAAAGAAGTCGGGTACTTGAAAGAAAATTATTTTCTTTATTGGGAGGATGTGGAATTGAGCCAAAGAATGAAATCGGCGGGTTGGAAAATAATTTACACTCCTAAGACCTTTCTGTGGCACAAAGTATCGGTGGCTGCCGGGGGGCCGGGAGGAGAAACTAATGATTATTTCTTAAGCCGTAACCGGCTGGCTTTTGGAATGCAATACCGCAGTTTAAGAACTAAGCTGGCTCTACTAAAGGATAGTCTGAGACTATTGATCAAGGGTCGGAAGTGGCAAAAGATGGGGGTATTGGATTTCTACCTGGGGCGAATGGGCAAGGGATCAAGGATCAAATAAAAAATCAAATGTCAAAAGTCAAAATTAGCGCAATCATATTAATTGGTGGTAATTACGACCAAAAATTATTGGCAAAGTGTTTAGATTCTCTTTCTTGGGTAGATGAAATTATTAAAGTTGAAACAGATAATTTAAAGGGTGGTTTTTCCGACTGGCGTAACGTCGGAGCCGAAAAGGCACATGGTGATTGGCTATTTTATGTTGATTCCGACGAATTTGTTTCCCTAAATTTGAAATTGGAAATTCAGAAAGTTACTAGTGCCCAGTCCCTAGTGCCTAGTGCCTACGCCGGAGGCGCAAGCTCCGCTTATGCAGTTCCCCGTCGCAACGTTCTTCTTGGTCACGAAATGCATTATGGCGGTTGGTGGCCGGATTATGTCTTAAGACTGATAAGGAGAGACAGCTTGATAGGGTGGAAGGGAGAGCTGCATGAGCAGCCGAAAATAAAAGGTAAAGTAGGGAAATTAAACTCTCCCCTTTTTCATAATAGCCATCGGACTTTGACTGAAATGATAGATAAGACTAATGCCTGGTCGGAGGTGGAGGCGGAATTGTTGTTTAAATCAGGACATCCCCAAATGGTCTGGTGGAGATTTTTTACAGTTGCCGGCAGAGAATTTTGGTATAGAGGTATTGTGAAGTTAGGTTTTCTGGATGGCCCTATCGGTATAATCGAAATTATTTACCAAATGTATTCGCGTATGATAACCTACGCTAAACTTTGGGAAATTCAAAATTCAAAGGTCAAAAATCAAAATTATGAAAGCCGCAATATATAATCCATATTTAGATACTCTCGGGGGAGGAGAACGCTATACTATGGCGGTAGCTTCTGCTCTCACGGAGAATGGCTGGGAAGTTGATATTGAATGGAAAGATCAGGAAATTAAAAAGAGTCTTGAAGAAAGGTTTGGAATTAACCTGGCACAAATTAATTTTATCCCAGATATAAAAAGGGGGGAGAACTATGATTTATGTTTTTGGGTCTCGGATGGCAGTATTCCGACTTTGCGGTCCAGGAAAAACATTCTTCATTTTCAGGTCCCATTTCATGGGGTTAACGGAAAATCTTTGTTGAATAAAATGAAGCTTTTCCGGATTGGTAAAATTATTTGTAATTCTAATTTCACTAAAAAGGTTATCGATCAGGAATATAGTGTCGAGAGCTTAGTTATTTATCCGCCGGTTGATACCAAAAAAATTAAATCTAAGAGAAAAGAAAATATTATTTTAACGGTTGGGCGCTTTTCTCAATTGAAGCAAGCCAAAAGGCAAGATATTTTAATTGAAGCTTTCAAAAAATTATATGACGCTGGTTACACCGATTGGAGTTTTGTTTTGGCTGGTGGTGTGGAAGTTGGAGCTGATGAGTATGTAAAGGAGTTAGAGAAAAAAGTTGGTAAGTATCCGATTACCATAATAAAAAGTCCGCCATATGCAGATCTGATAAATCTGTACGGAAGAGCCAAGATATTTTGGTCGGCGGCCGGATATGGTATTAATGAGCAAAAAGAACCGGAAAAGACGGAGCATTTTGGTATTTCGGCCGTTGAGGCGATGGCGGCCGGAGCTATCCCTTTACTTTTTGAGGCTGGGGGCCACAAGGAAATTATTAATGATGGTAAAAACGGTTTTCTTTGGAACAAAGTTAGTGAATTAATAGCGAAGTCCAAAAAAGTGATTAATAATCACTCAATTTGGGCTTCAATTTCTGAGTCTGCCAAACTCAGCAGTCAGCAATTTGGGTATGAAAGGTTTTCAAAAGAATTTAAGGAAATCATTTAAAATTCTCCTACCCTTCATTTCAATAATCGTTATTGTTCTCACTTTTTTTTGGAAAACAATATTCCTTAGACAGGTTCCTATCCCTGGTGATTTTATTGTTGGTATCTATTATCCATGGCTGGATTATAAATGGGGCTATCCTGCGGGAGTTCCCGTAAAAAATCCGATAATGGCCGATGTGCCATCGTTTATTTATCCGATGCAAACTTATGCTGCGAGATTATTAAAAAGTGGTCAATGGCCATTGTGGAATCGATTCATATTAGGGGGAGTACCTCTTTTGGCTGATTTCCAGTCAGCCCCTTTTACTCCGCTTATCTTTTTGTATTTTATTTTTGATGCAATTACTGCTTGGAGTATGCAAATTATTATTGCCCATATACTGGCGGCCCTTTTTGTTTATCTCTTGTTAAGAGAATGGGGTGTTTCAAAAATAAGCAGTGTTGTCGGAGGGATTATATTTGCTTTTTCCGGATACAATCTTATTTGGTCTCAATGGAATGGACATGTACTGGCCGCTGCATTTATCCCCTTAATTATATTTTTTCAGGATAGGTGGTTAAAAAGGGGCAGGGTGTTGGATGGTCTGGGAGTTTCTATAGCTTTTTGTTTTCAAATATTTTCCGGCTATCCCCAGACTATTTTTTATACTGTCATTGCGGCAATATTGTTGTGGCTATTTAGGATATTTGAAATTAAAAGTGTTATTAGGAAGACGATATTTCTGCAATTGTTTTTCCTTCTCGGTATGGGTTTGGCCGCCACCCAGTTGTTGACCGGAAAGGAACTTCTTTCTTTATCACAATGGATGTCTGAACCCCACCCCTTTGAGTGGGCTTTTTTGCCCTGGCAAAAAATTATAACTGTATTCGCTCCCGATTATTTTGGAAATCATGTTACCAATAATTATTGGGGACCACAGGACTATACGTCAAATACAGCGTTTGTAGGAATTATTGCTTTTATATTAGCGTCATTCGGAGTATTTCTGATAAAAAGTAAAAAGGAAATATCTTATTTAATATCTCTTTGTTTAATTACATTATTGATTTCTTTTCCCACAATAATTTCGATATTTTTTTGGCAAAATAACGTTATGGGAATGCGGTCTTCATCGGCGCATCGGGCATTAGTCCTTTTTAATTTAGGTATCGCTCTTTTATCCGGATTTGGGCTTGATTTTATTTATAAACACACGGTTAAAATAAAACAGATCATTAAAACTTTATTTGTCCCCAGCCTGGTATTGTTGGGTTTTGCCTTGTATTCACTAGTGCTATATATCCGGACAGGTCCTGTGTTGCAGGGAATTCCTAAGTATTCGGTTGCCCTTAGAAATATGATATTGCCTTTGGGTATATTAGTAATAACTTGTTTGTTGCTGTTTTTTACTAAAGTCGGAGGCTGGTTTAAAAAAATTGCCATCTGTTTGTTGATGTTATTAATGGTTTTCGAAATATTTCATTTTGGTTGGAAATTTACCCCCTTTTCTCCCGAAAATTTTATCTATCCGACTACTCCTATACTGGATTTTTTAACATCTCAGCAAAAACCTTTCAGAATAGTCGGCAGCAGTGTTATCCCTGTCAATTTAATAATGCCATATGAGGTGGAATCTTTGGAGGGCTATGAGACAATGAGGCCGTTTTTAATATCGCAGTTTATTGCTGCAATTAATAATAACAGTAGTATGGCAAATCCGGCGGGAAGATATGGAATAATTGATAACGATACATCCCGTCTTTTGGATTTGGCAAATACTAAATATTATTTAGCTCTTAAGACAGATAACCAGGGTAATCCCAGCCCGGAGGGGAAAATTCCCCAACGGTTTACTAATGATCGGTTCAAAATAGCTTTTACGGATAAGTCTGTAGCCGTGATGGAAAGTAAAACTGTGTTACCCAGAGCCTTTATGGCCTATAAATGGGAGGTGTCTTCCGGGAAGGCAATATTAGATAAACTTCTTGATCCCAACTATCCCATAGGGGAAAAAATAATATTGGAAGAAAATGTGGGAAAGGAAGAGAGTTTAGTAAAGGGGATTGGGAATGTAAAATATCTTTCCTATGGACTACAAAACTCTTTAATTGAAGTTAATACTAATAAGGCCGGGTTTCTTTTTGTTTCCGATGCCTGGTTTCCCGGATGGAAAGCTTTTGTTGACGGAAAAGAGACAAAAATTTATCGAGCCGATTACGTTTTTAGGGCAGTTGCAGTGCCAGTTGGAAAACATATTGTTAAATTCAGTTATTTTCCGGAATCTTTTTCTTTAGGTCTTAAGATCAGTGGCTTGGCACTTATGATATTTATTATTTTAGGTGTTAACGTTATACTCCAAAGAAGGAAATGAAAAAACCATTTTTGTTGGCGGTGGGTGTAATATTTATTTTTGCTTTTATTTTAAGAACATGGTTTTTGAAATATAACTCCTTAACTTTTGGTTATGACCAGGCCAGGGATGCTTATGTCAGCCAGGAAATTTTGAAGGGTGATTTAAAAATATTGGGTCCGCCCGCTTCAACCCCGGGACTTTTCCACGGAGTTTTTTATTATTATGTTTTAGCCCCGGCTTATTTAGTCGGTCACGGTAGCCCAATTGCAGCTGCATATTGGATTGCTTTTCTTAATTCTTTGTCTATTCTCATTGTTTTTTATCTTACCTATTTAATGACCAAACGCTATTGGGCTGGAATATTCGCAGGGCTTTTTTGTGCAGTTTCATTTGAAGCTACACAATATGCCACGTGGCTATCCAACCCCACATTGGGTTTCTGGACGGTACCCCTGATGTATTTGGGTTTATGGCTTTGGACTAAAGAGAAGAAAAAGTGGGGAATACTATTGGCCGGGTTGGGTTTGGGTTTAAGCATACAAGCAGATATTTTTCTGATATATCAAGCAGTGCCTTTAATAATTTGGTTATGGCTTAACCGCAAAGGAATAACCAAAAAACAAATTCTTGTTTTTGCCGCCTCGCTCTTTTTGGCCGTATTAACTATGATAGTTTCCGAAATTAAGTTTGGCTTCAGAGGCCTCTCCGGTGCCGTATCGCTTTTAAATAGCAGTGATTCTATTGTGGCTTCAAAAAATTTGGGAGACTTCTTTCAATTGTTTCTAAATCAATTGGGTAGAGTTTATGCCTATAACAGTTACCCGGGAAATATCGGGTACGGTGGAATTTTAATATTATTTTTAATATTTTTCTGGTTATTTTCCCGGGAAGGCCGGGGAATATCATGGCCGATATTTTTGGTTTTGTGGCTTTTTAGCCATATAACCGTAGTTTCTCTTGGCGGGACGTCGACGCCGTTTCTTTTGGTAGGGATCGGCCCTGCGGCTTCCATATTGTTAGGCATCACTGTTTATAACCTTTTAGTTAATAGAAAGGTTCTGGTTGCTTTAGTTTTATCTGCGGTTATAATAGTTGGAAATCTGGTTATGGTAGTTAAGCAAAATCCCAAAGGTTCGGTGATTTTTGCCATTCAAAAAGATATGCTTCTAAGTAAACAAATGGCAGCTATCGATTACACTTATCAGAATGCCGGGGGCAAGGATTTTAGCATTAATACTTTGACCTCGCCTCTCTGGATCAATATTGTTTGGGATTATTTATATAAATGGTACGGGGAGCCCTTATATGGCTACCTGCCCCAGTGGCATGGCCGGGATCAAGTTGGTCAGTTAGGCCAACTTCCTCCTACATCAAGTATGACCCAAAAATACTTCCTCATAATAGAGCCTTTAAACGGTATTCCTGAGCTTTATTTGAATGACACAATTGCATCGGAAAATGGGGTATCAAAACTAGTTAGTGAAATTAACTTTGGTGATTTGAGGGTACAAACCCGGGAAAAAATAAAATGAGTACGCCTCAGGGGTGGTACTGCGAATCGGTTAAAAAAGATTTACTCCAGAGATATTGGCACTCCCGAAGGTTTAGAAAAGTTACCGGTTTGATTAGTCCGGTTAAAGGAAAAGTGCTGGATATAGGTTGCGCCGATGGCCTATTTTCCAAACAAATATTGGATAAATCTAAAGCCGGAGAGTTGATCGGAATAGATATTGAAAAAAGTTCTATCGATTGGGCCAAAATTCACTGGAAGAAAAATAAAAAAATGATTTTTAAAACCGCTGATGCTCATAATTTAAAATTTAAAGATGGTACATTTGATGCTGTAGTTGCGCTTGAAGTCCTCGAGCATGTAAAAGAGCCGGCTAAAGTATTGCAGGAGGTCAAGAGGGTTCTTAAAAAGGATGGTTATGGTATATTTTTGGTTCCGACCGATAATCTGCTTTTCCGGATCATTTGGTTTTTATGGTTAAAGTTTTATCCCCGGGGTTATGTGTGGAGAGAAACCCATATTCAATCTTACCGTAATAACTATTTGCCCATGATATGTAAGGAGGCCGGGTTTATAATAGACACGAAGATTGATTTTATTTTTGGTATGCTGCAGATAGTAAAGGTTAAAAAATGAACAATTGCGTTTCTATTATTATTCCTAATTACAACGGGGTTTTGTTGCTACAGAAAAACCTGCCCCAATTAATGAAAGCTGTAGATAATCCGATTAATAAAATTAGCGAGGTCATTATTGTGGATGATGCGTCGAAGGATGAGAGTGTGGCTTTTCTGAAGAAGAACTATCCCAATATTCGGGTTTTTAAATTTACCAAAAATAGGGGCTTTTCTTCGGGAGTAAATATGGGAGTAAGGATGGCTAAAAGTGATTTCGTAGTGCTTTTGAACACAGATGTTATTCCCCAGGAAGATTTTCTCGTCCATGTTTTTGCACACTTTAATGATAAAAAAGTGTTTGCGGTATCGTTTCATGAAAAAGGTTATGGTTGGGCCAAGGGAGTTTTCAAGGATGGATTTATTGCCCATGATCCGGGAGGAGAACCATCAACCCCACATATATCTTTTTGGGCCAGTGGCGGAAGTGCCATATTCAGGCGGAAGTATTGGGTGGATTTAGGGGGAATGGATGAAAGGTTGTTATCGCCTTTTTATTGGGAAGATATGGATTTGTCTTATCGGGCACAGAAAAGAGGTTATACGATTTTGTGGGAACCAAGAGCCATTGTTGAGCATCATCATGAATCGACAATCTCCAAATTGTCCCCAAAATATGTAGAAAGAATTAGACAAAGAAATCACCTTTTGTTTATTTGGAAAAACCTAACCAGCAAAAATCTATTTAAAAAACATTTGTCAGGGCTTTTTCGCCGGGCCTTCCGGCATCCGGGGTATTTCCTGATTATTTTTATAGCTTTGCCGAGACTGGGGTTGGCCTTTAAAAAACGTAAAAAAGAGATAAAAGAATCCAAAGTTTCTGATGAAGCCATATTTACCAGATTTAATAATGATTGATCTTTCAATCGTAATCGTAAATTTTAATACCGGAGATTTGGTGATCGACTGTTATAGGTCGATTGAAAACGAGGGTTCGGGAACTGTTCTGGAAGTAATAGTAGTTGATAACGGTTCAGCTGACGGTTCGGTAGAGGTATTTAAGAAGCTAGAAAAAGAAAACAGAAATTTTCATTTGATCGTTAACTCCGGTAATTTTGGTTACGCTAAGGCCAATAATCAGGGAGCTAAAGTATCAAAGGGAAAATATTTGTTGCTTCTCAATTCAGATACCCTGGTAAAGAAAAATTCATTAGGAAATTTAGTCGAGTTTGCCAGGAATCATCCGGAGGCGGGAGTAATTGGGGCAAAACTTTTTAATGTTGATGGTAGTTTACAAGCCTCCTGTTTTAATTTTCCTACCATTAAAAATGCCATTTTGGAGTATTGGTTTAATAAAAAGGGTCTGTTGGAGAAATTTGCTCCCAAAGGGAAATTACCTGTGGTAGTAGATGCAGTTGTCGGGGCAGTTTTTTTGATTACCCCGGCGGCTAGAAAAAGGGTGGGGCTTCTGGACGAGAAATACTGGGCATATTTTGAAGATATCGATTATTGCCGGCAGTGTTGGAAAAGGGGATTGAAGGTTTATTATCTCCCTGGCTCGGAAATTATTCATTATCATGGAGTTTCTTTTAAAAAAGCTACTCCGGATGATAAGACCAGATGGAAGAGACTTATTCCTTCCAGTAAAATTTACCACGGGGTTTTTAGGCATTATCTGATTAATTCAGTTATCTGGTTAGGCCAGAAGTGGCAAAAAATACTCAATGTTTAAAAAGGTAATTATTTTGCTGTTGCTACTGGGTGTTTTACTATTGGGGAATTATTTGAGGGAATATTCATATGCCACGGTGCCTCACCCCGGAGAAACCGCAGACGAGTACGGATTTGCCTGGGCTGGTTTAAGCTTAATAGAAAAGGGTATTCCGGAAAGTTGGACAACTCTTGGTAATATCTATCCTAAGATCGAAAGTAAAATAATAAATGTTGACAATTTATACGACAAAAATGTAATAAGAATTCCGTTCACGATGGTCGAACCCTGGTTTGAAAAACCCCCTCTTTTTCCTCTGCTTATCGGAGGTTATTCATATCTTAAGAATGCCAGATTATATGCACAAACCTCAACTGGAATAATCCGCAGGCCGATGCTCAAAATTGCGATACTGACCTCGATCCTGATTTTTTGGTTAGCTTCCAGATGGTATGGATATGGTGTGGGACTACTGTCCGTTTTTTTATATTCGATTATCCCAACTTTTGTAATATCTTCCCGGCTGGCAATAAGCGAGAACGGGTACACTCCGCTTTATCTGGCCTCCTTGATATCTATTGATTACTTTTTGGCCAACAAAAAAAGGATCTACTTGATTATCTCTGCCTTATTGGCAGGGATAGGCATATTAGTAAAAATTCCTGCGGTTGTGATTATGATTAGTCTAATCTTTATCTTACTGAAAAGGGTTAGATTAAAAAATAATCTAAGAAATATCCTATTGATATCTATTGTCGGTTTTTCCGGGTTTTTGCTCTTTGCTGTCTATGGATATTTCTTAGGCTGGGGCACTTTCGTAAAAGTATTTTTGACGCAAAATAGATATTTTTACGGAGCAGGTTCAGAATCTTTTTTTTCCGTTTTGGTTCAGTCAAAAGTGGCGATTAAAAACCTTACTGACGGTTGGATTTTATTAGGTTGGATGGCCGCCTTTTATATTGCTGTTACAGAATGGAAAAATAATAGAGGTGGAACAATTCTTTCTATTTGTTTATTCTCTTACTTAATTGTCTTTCTTTATTTTGGGAATGAGGCTTATGGTTGGTATCGCTTTCCTTTTTTCCCCTTTTTGGCTATTGCCTTAGCAAAAGTATTTAAGGAGTTGTGGGAAAAGCGGAATTTATATGTTTTTACAATTCTTTCATTGCTTCCTTTTGGAACAGGTTTTCAGAGGATATTTGGTCAGTTGGGTTTCCAACCCATTGTAATTTATTTCAGATTGGCTATTTTATTTCTGGCTCTACTGTTTTTCGTCCGGCTGGTTACGAAAGGAAGATGGATAAATAGAGTTGAAAGAGTTGCCATGGTTTTAGTTTTTTCGCTTTTGGTATATATTTCTATTAGAGAGATTATTTTTTTGAATTATGACCATTGGTTTTTTGTAACATGAAGAAAATAAGTTTAGTAACTTTGTTTAGTATTCTGATCATCGCTTCTTTTTTAAGACTATGGAAACTGGATAAAGTCCCGGTTTCTCTTTTTGGAGATGAATTGGATGCGGGTTATCAGGCATATTCTGTTCTAAAAACAGGCAAAGATTATTACGGAAACTTCCTCCCTATCCATTTCCACTCTTTAGCAGAATGGCGAACTCCTTTATATTTATATTCGGCGGTGCCAACGGTTGCCCTTTTGGGAATTACTGCCTGGGGAGTCAGGTTGCCGGCGGCGATTTTCGGGATTTTGGGGGTTCTGGCTTTTTATTTACTTATTAGGGAATTATTCAAATCAGAAACTCTAGCTTTAGTGGGATCGTTTTTGCTGGCAATATCGCCCTGGCATATTCAATATTCCCGTGCCGGATTTGAAGTAACGTTAATGCTTTGGCTGTTTTTCCTGGGGTTATATTACTTTTTTAAGGCTCTGAAAGATGGCAAGTGGCTTTGGTTATCGGTGTTTTGTTTGGTTTTAACTCCCTGGGTATATTCCACAGCCAAATTGTTTACCCCGATGTTGTTAATTTTCCTAACTGTAGTTTGGAGAAAAGAAATTTTTTCTCTCCCCAAAAAGTATTTAATCTATGCTGCCCTCGCGGGTTTATTGGTGGGGATTCCTATTACCTATAGCACAATTTGGGGTGGGGGGACTGAGAGATTTAGTTATATCGGTATTTTTACTGATCCGACAATGGAGTCGGAGGTGGGAACCGCCAGATTAACTGATGCCAGGATGAGGGGTGAAACCGGTGCGGGGTTAAAACCGACTTTGTCTGACAGATTATTCCATAATAAATTTACATTTGCCGGTGGCATAGTTTTAAGTAATTATTTGCAGGCTTTTTCCACCGACTTTTTATTTATTAAAGGCGATCCTGATTTAAGACAGTCCATTGGTACGGGTGAATTTTACCGAATTGAAATTGTCCCCCTTTTATTAGGAGTAATCTTTTTCTTTACTAGCAAAACTAAGGACAAAAAAATAAAAGCCCTGATTCTTTTTTGGATTTTGGCAGGAGTGATACCTTCGGCTCTGACCAGAGATGGGGGAAATCATGCTACCCGGCTGATTTTGATACTCCCGCCCTTGATATTTTTAATATCATATGGCTTAGTAACGACTATTAATTTTTTCCGGGGTAAAAATAAATTGATTTTAGCCGGAGGTTATGGTTTATTATTAATTATCAGTTTTGTTTTTTATCAGCACGAATATTGGATACATTATCCTTGGAATTCGGAGCGCTGGTGGCACGCAGGGTTTCAAGAGTCATTTTATACTATCAAAAATATTGAAAAGAATTATAATAAAGTTGTTATTACGACAGCCGATGAACCGCCATGGATTTTTTTTGCCGGTTGGTATGAGTATTCACCAATTGATTGGCAAACTAATTTCCCCTTGGATCACAAGGTAAATTTACCGGGTTTTGGGGACGTTTCCCATATTGGTAAATTCTATTTCGGCAGTCCATCCGGCGGTCTTTATGATTGGGGAAAGGTAATAGACAGCAAAACTTTGTATTTGGCGAGTGAGAAAGAAGTTAAGGTTAATCTGATTATGGAACCGGATAGAACACCGGGCGATTTAAAATTGATTAAGGCAATCGCTTTTCCCTCCGGAGACCCCGCCTATTATATTTTCTCCGGCGTAAATTGAGGATTAGTTTTAACGATTCTAAAGGCTACTGACTGGTCCGGATATTTTATCTCAGCGATTAGGGTTAAGTGGTGTGTTTGAATTTGTTCCGGCGAAATTGCCAGTTCATCACCGATTAAATATTGGTTTACCTTCAAGTCCCTTTCCCAGTTAATTGTTCGGGTAGTAATATTGCCGATCTTTTTGTCTTTAACCCTATTCATATTAATATAGTAATCTTTACTGGTAACCTCGAAATTTGTTTGTTGGAAAGTAATCGGATCATATTTTTCGAAAAAGGCAATTTGACTATATGGTTCTAATCTGGCATTATCAAAAATAATAGGTAGGTTGGTATGTAAATCATTGATAACCGTGACAACCTGTTCCACTCCATAGTCCCATTCCCCGGCCCGATAATACTCGTTTAAAATAATTACCGAACTATAGAGTTTACCCAAAGAATAAACTAACAAAATAACTGTTACCATAGCGGCTAAAATTATCTGAATGTTATTCTTTACGTAAGAAAGTAATTTTTGAATAGCCAAACCGATAATAATAATTTGTGGAATAACCAAAGGTAAGGCTCTGATAGTTGAATAAGGATCCCGGGTTACGGCCGCCGGCAGGGGGCTAATAATTAGTAAAAAGATCGTTAGGAATTTGAGTTCTGATTGGGACTTTTCCATTTTCATAAAAAGCAGGTATAGTCCGTATAAATAAAAAGGCAGTTGCCAGAAAAAGAAGGTTGCCAGGTTGGGGAAGGAGCTCCTCAGTCCCGAATCGCCTAAGATAAACATATTTATGGGAGATAAGTAAGAAATATAAAGTGAACTAAATTCCCTCAGGGATAGAAAGTAATTATTATTTATTAACCACGGGAGCGGGCCGGTATAGTTGGTTAAATATCCCGAAGGCGGGCGGTTATTAAAAGCGAAGATATTTAGACCACTGGCTCTGGCCAAGAAACCCGGAGTGCCAATAACACTTAAGGTTGGTAGGGAAATAAATAGTCCGATGAATAATCCGATTGCCAAGAATTTAAAATGAAGTTTGTCTGTTATGATTTTTCTAAAACGGAAAAATAACATCATGAGTGTTAACGGCGTAATTATTCTCTGTGAATGGTAGCTGGGAATAGCAATGGCGAAAAATAGGGCACTGCCGATCAACCACTTGGGTTTTGTGAGTCCTACATAAAATAAATACAATCCGGTTAAAAAGAAAAACAAAGCCACGTTGCATTCAAAATTGGTTCGGCCGAAAAGAATGTGCCATGGGCTAATTGCCAAAAGTAGCGTAACTATTAAAGCCAGGTATTGCTTTCGTGACACCTTTTTAATCAGTAAATAAATTACGGGAATAGTTAAGATGCTAAATAAAAAAGACGGAAATCTGACCGTAAAGCTATTTAACCCAAAAATTGGTATTAAGGGGACGATCAAATAAATATAGACCGGGGTTTTAAAATCTGTAAATGATCTGAAAACGATGGGAAAGGATTTGCCAAATTCATCCTTGCCGGTTTTAAGAATTGAAAAGGCATTGTACCCCTGGGCCGATTCGTCTAAATAAAGTCCTGCAGGTGCTTTACCCAATTTATAAAAACGGGTAACAAAAGCCAAAACGAGCGCCAAAATAAATAAAATATACGGAAAATATCTGGTATATTTTTTCATAGTTTAATTAATATCAATCTTATCAACTGTTCGATGCTGACGATCAGGAATCCGACCCAAACTAAATTATTAATTTTCGCTTTATTTATTCCGTAGATGGTTAGCAGACTAAGGGGTATATAGAGAATAAAATCGTGACGGTCAAAATTAGTCAGAACACTTAAAGCTAAAATACTTGAAACAATGACAGTCATAAGAAATAACTTGTTAGGATGTTTGGAGATGAGGAATACACCATAAATTAGGAAGGGTAAAGCCAGATACGGATATTTGTCTAAATTCTGATTATCTAAATAATCTTCCCTGGGGTGAAAGCCAAAAAAGTAGTTGGAAGGGTCAATTAGGGATACCCAATTATGGTTAAACTTGTCGGTAATGATCCTAACTTTGTTTTGATAAACCCGAGCCAAAAGTATAGAAGGATAAAGGTGGATATTACGGATAACCTGCTGAGTTTGTTCATAATCCGGTTTGAAAATAGTTTGCCCCCAAAAGGGTTTAAAAAGAAATACGGCTCCCAATAAAGATATTCCTAAAGCGAGCCAAATAAATATTTTACGTTGACCTATTATCAATAAAATTGTTATTACCAAAATCGGCAACAGTAACAATTTTGGCGATAAATAGGGAATAAGTAAAACTGGTATTAGCCAATATTGTTTATCTCTACAGTAGCTGTAGAGGCAGTAGGCCAAAAGCAACAAAACGGCGGGGAGAAGGTACGTCATAAAATCACCGGGATTATTTTTTAACCATAACCCCATTGGCCAAAAAAACAGACTGATAATAATCGCAATTTTTGATAACTTCATTTTCTAAATTTTAAAGGATACAATGTTAATGTAAATATATGAAAAAAATTGTCTGTGTTTTTAGTTTGGCCCTCGTTCTTAGACTTCTACTTGTTTTTGTAGCATATCACGGTGACTTAAATAATAATATTTCCTGGGGAACTCTGGCTACAGAAAGAGGTTTAGTGAATTTTTACGAAGGAAATAATTGGCCTTACTCTAATCCTAATCAGCCTCCATTAACTATCCTAACTTTTGCGGGGGCACGGCTACTCTGGCAATCGGTAGAAAACGCATCCTGGTATTTAAATAACAATTTTAAAATATTTCCCTCAACATTTATTTGGTTTTGGGAGAGTAAAGGTATGATTTTACTTATTAAATTACCGGGAGCTTTGGCCGATATAGTTATCGCCTGGCTAATTTATAAATATTTCACGGTTAGAAAAAATAAACACGCATTACTTTTTGCTTCTGTCTGGTTATTCAACCCCGTTATTTGGTTTAACTCTGCCGTTTGGGGGCAAACAGATAGCGTAGTCAATTTACTGGGATTTATTAGTATTTATTACCTTTTAAAAAAGAAATTGATTCCGTCAGTGGTTTTTTACGCTCTATCCCTTCTTTTTAAGGGCTCTTTAATTATTTTCGCTCCGATTCTTTTGCTATACGCGGTCTTGCAAAGGTATCCGTTCAAAATATGGTTCTATGCACTATGCACTATGCTCTCCGTTACTTTTGCTGTTTCTGTTTGGTTTCATCCCGCTTTAGATTTGCCCGTTTGGGTGGTTAATTTATACCAAAATAGGATTTTTCCGGGTGAAATTGGCGATTTAACAGCCAATGCATTTAACTTTTGGTGGTTGGTTAGTCCTGGAAAAGTGTTGGATTCAACTCTCTTTTGGGGAATTTCAGCCAGATTGTGGGGGATAATATTATTAGTGTCAGGCTTTATAGTCGGCTGCTTTAAATTAATAAGAAGACCAAATGAAAAGACTTTATGGTACTCTCTGGCTTTTATCTCCTTAGTTAGTTTCTTATTTATGACCCGGATACATGAGCGTTATTTATATCCTTACTTTTTACCGGGTCTGGTATTATTAGCTAACGTTCCGGGTTTAATTCCTGTTTATGTTGTTTTATCTCTTCTTAACCTCTTGAATTTGTATCATTTATTTAACGCTCTATCCATACCGATTCTCGATACGCTATATAGTATATCGTGGTTGCCTGGTCTAGTTGCCGGATTAACCCTGGTAGCCTTCGTTCGTTTCTTTTTAGGCTGGCGAAAGATATAATGAGTGAGATATGAAGCGCTTCATTATGCCTCTGGTGATGGCCCTGGCCTTGATCTTAAGACTGGTATCATTGGACAGTCGCCCGGTAGGTTTTACTCCGGATGAAGCCTCTTTCGGTTATGATGCTTATTCCCTGATACACACGGGACGCGATCAGTGGGGGGAAGTATGGCCTCTGGTGTTTAAATCATTTGGTGATTATAAATCACCGCTTTTAGTCTATTTGGAGATGCCCTTTGTGGCTATCGGAGGCCTAACAAAGGCATCTGTGCGCTTACCTAATGCAATATTGGGCGTATTATCTGTCTTAGTTACTTATTTACTGGTAAAAGAGCTTTACAAAAAATCGGAAGTGCCGGCTATTATAGCTGCTTTTCTGCTATGTATTTCTTCTTGGCATATAATGCTCTCCCGGGGGGCTTTTGAGGCTAACCTAACCACTTTTTTCCTGCCGTTGGGTTTTTATTTATTTTTGAAGGGCTTAAATGATCCCAAGTATCTTTTTTGGTCGGCAATTATTTTCGGACTTAACTTATTTACCTATCATTCTGCTAAATTAGTCACGCCCCTATTGGTATTGTTTTTATTTATATATTACCGAACCTGGAAAACACTACCTGTAGTAGTATTTACGCTAATGTTTTTGTTAATGATTTACACCCAAACTTTGGGGGGAATCGGGAGAATTAGCGAGAGAAGTATCTTTGTGGGCGCTTTAGATGAGGGGGCAAAAATTAAAATTGCTGAAATTCAGAAAGGAGCTAATCCGATATTGGCCCGGCTTTTGCACAATAAATACCAGGTGGTAATAACGCGCTTTATTGGGAACTATCAACAATATTTTTCTGGTAAATTTTTATTTACCCAGGGTCCTAAAGAAACCACCTATGGAATGCTTCCCGGTCGGGGAGTTCTATATTGGTTTGAGTTGGTTTTTATAGCGGGGTTGGTCTTAGTTATAGTTGATAAGAGTTTAAGAAAATTACTGGCTCCTGTCATAGTTTGGCTACTGATTGCTCCGGTTCCGGCGGCCTTATCTACCGGTGTTGGATATGCAGCCAATCGGGTAGCCATTATGATGCCGGCGATGGAGATTTTACTGGCTTTCGGTGCGTTTCAAATCTATTTTAAATTGAAGAAATTTGAGTGGCTGGCCCTTTCAGTGATAGGGATATTTGCTCTGGCTAATTTTGTTTCTTTCACCGATGACTATTTTGTAAAATCCCCTGACGTGGCAGCCGAGGGAATGTTAGCCGGGAATTTAGAAATGGCTCAGTGGTTAACATCGGATAGCAGTATTCAAACAGCTACAATTAGCCGCCGGTTATCCGAACCGCAGATATATTTAGCTTTTGCCGGAAACATTGATCCTAAAATCTATCAAGCTGCCAGTGCTAATTGGGATTTGGCTGAATATAATGTTAATTGGGTTGACCAAATTCCGGAATATTCTTTAGGGAAATATCAATTTTCCACTTTAGAAAATAAAATGGGATTAGTAGTTGGCAAACCGGAAGAGTTTGCAGCCGGAGTGCTCCCTGAAAAAGTTTTTAATTATCCTAACGGCCAACCGGCAATTTATGCCTATGAACAAAACTAAATATTTATTTTTTTTAATATTGATTCTATTTGTTGGGGCCGGTTTGCGGCTCACCCCATTGCCTAATTTTCCGCCGGCCCTTAATTGGGATGAAATAAGTCATGGTTATAATGCCTACTCGATATTAAAAACCGGGGCTGACGAGTGGGGGCAAAAATTCCCTCTAATTAACTTCAGAGCCTATGGTGATTATCCGCTGCCGTTAAATTTATATTTAACCGTTCCCTTTATTAAACTCTATGGACTTAATCAAAATGCAATTCGTTTGCCGCATCAGCTCTTGGGAATATTTACCGTTCTGGCCGTATATTTTTTGACCCTAGGAATTACTAAGAAACGAAATTGGTCCCTGATCACGGCTCTATTGGTGGCTATTGGCCCATGGTACGTTTTTCCGTCAAAGTTTGTTCTTCAGTCCAATTTATCCGTATTTTTACTGATTACCTCTTTAGCTCTTTTCTTTAGCCGCGAAAAGGGGAAGTGGCTGTTGCCGTTATCTTTGTTTACCCTCTTTCTGTCCCTTTTTGCTTATAATTCTACCCGAATAGTTTCCCCCTTGATTCTTTTGGGGTTAATTATTTTTTATAAAAAAGAGATTAGGGGGATTATTAGTTGGCTGATTATTTCAGTTTTTGCTATAGCTTTGCCGTTTATATTCTTAAATCCCGGTTCCGGTGCCAGATCCCAATGGGTATTTATTATTGACCAGGGAGCAGTTAACCGGATTATTGAATTAAGACAGCACTCAACTTTACCTCCGGCCTTAACAAGGTTGGTTTATAATCGGCCGGTTTATTTCGTTAAAGAGTTTACTTTAAATTATTTAGGTTATTTTTCACCCCAGTATTTATTCCTGGACGGGGGGACACAGTATCAATTTAGTATTCCCGGTTGGGGATTATTAGCTCCGGTTAACTTACCCTTCTTTTATATTGGTTTAGTACTTTTACTGATTAAGGCATTCAGGGATAAGAACAAAAATTATAAATTTATTTTATTGTGGTTGGTATTAGCTCCGATTCCGGCAAGCCTGACTACCGAAAAATTTGCTGTTATCAGATCAACTACAATGCTGCCCTTGGTCGAGTTGATATCTGTAGGGGGGCTACTTTGGGTGTTGGGGAAAGTTAGAAATAATAACTTTAAAATTGCGGCCGCCGTTATTTATGGAGTTTTTTTAACTGCATTTACTGAAAACTATTTATTGACTTTGGTTAATGATTATCCGGCTAAATATTCCGAGGCCTGGCAATATGGCTACCAACAGGCGGTGTCTTATGCCAAGGCTAATTATTTAAAATATGACAAGATTATTATTACCAAAAAGTATGGTGAACCTCATGAATATGTGTTGTTTTATTGGCCTTGGGATCCCCAAAGTTACCGTAATGATCCCAATCTGATAAGATATTACCAAACGGGCTGGTACTGGGTAGATAGATTTGACAAATTTTACTTTGTTAATGATTGGCAGGTTAAAGATATGAAGCTGGAGAGCGGGGGTAAGATTGATTGCTCCAACACAAAATGTTTACTGATAACGAGTCCCGGCAATTACCCTCCGGGATGGAAAAAACTGGAAACTATCAATTTCCTGGATGGTCAACCCGCTTTTGAAATATATGAAAATTAAATCAATAATCAATCACTGGCCACTAATCACTATCTTAGTCCTCGCCGCTATTTTAAGATTTTGGCATTTAGGAAGTAATCCACCCGGGCTTACTCCGGATGAAGCATCATTGGGCTATAATGCCTATTCGATTTTAAAAACCGGAAAAGATGAATATGGGAAGTGGTTCCCGGTTATTTTTAAATCCTTTGGAGATTATAAGCCCGGACTATATGTTTATTTAACGGTTCCGTCAGTTGCAGTTTTGGGTCTTAACGAGTTTGCCGTCCGTTTGCCCTCCGCTCTTGCGGGGGTTTTTTCTGTGTTTCTAATTTATTTAATTGTTAATCGATTGTTTCCGAATGAATTAATTGGAAATTGGAAATTGGAAATTGGAACTTTAGCCGCGTTTATTGCGGCTTTAAATCCTTGGTCAATTTATTTCTCCCGTGGAGCTTGGGAAGTAAATGTGGCTTTAACTCTGACTCTGGCCGGCATATATTTTTTCCTAAAGTCTTTTGAGAAACAGCGCTATCTTATCACCAGTTCGTTGTTTTTTGCCCTGACGTTAGTAACCTACCAGGGAGCAAAACTGTCAACGGGTATTGTGGTTTTATTGCTGGTGGCTATTTATTGGAAAGGCATTTTTAAATATAAATTATCTATTTTACTTACCTCTTTGGTGGTGGGACTCATCATATCATTGCCTATTATAATTAGTTTATTTAATGGCTCTACCGGAAGACTAACTGTTTTTAGTGTGTTTTCATATCCACGGCCAATTGAATATATTCAAAATCAACTTAATGAAGGTGGAGAGAAAATTGGCAGTCTGACCTATTATCTTTTTCACTCGGAAACATTGAATTTTGTCAGGGGAATATTGGGCAGGTGGTTCAACAATTATTCGGGCAGGTTTTTATTTTTTGAAGGGGATTGGCAAAATCCGAATCACGGGGCACCCTATTCCGGAGTTCTGACACTAGCTGATTTGATACTTCTGGCTACCGGCGTAATTATTTTTATTCGGGGCAAGTGGGGAAAAGAGAAATTATTTGTCGCTCTGTGGCTAATTCTGGCCCCGCTTCCGGCGGTGCTTTCGCGGGATGAAATCTCGGCGGTTAGGGCTCTTAATCTCGCCATCCCGTTAATAATTATTTTAGCCTTTGGATTAGAGTTTATTGTTGTTAATCTGCACAAGGTCCGTTGGCTGGTGGGGTTTATATACTTGATAAGTTATATTTACTTTCTGGATGCTGTTTTTGTTCATATACCGGCCCACGACTCACAATACTGGGAATATGGGTACAAGCAGATTGTCCAAATTGTAACCCCGATCCAAAATAAATATAAAGTGATTAAGGTCCAGCAGTCATATGCTCAACCGTATATTTATTTTTTGTTCTATCAGAAATATGACCCGGCCAAATATCAAAAACAGGCAAAATTAATTGAGAGTAAATACGGGGATGTCGGCCAGGTGGAACATTTGGATAATATTTACTTTGCTCCGATAGACTGGTCGGTCAATAGAGGAGAGAGCGGTACTTTATTTGTGGCCGATACTATCAGGATTCCTCCTGAAGATTCGAAGGATACGAGTTTGTTTAATCAAATTGCCGAAATTAAATATCTTAACGGGCGGGATACCGCCTTTAGAATAATAGCAGTTAAATAACAATGAAAAAGAATATATTTCTAATTTTGATTATCGTATTAGCTTTTGTTTTAAGATTTTATAAACTTAATACCTATCCTGCTCTTAACGCTGACGAGGCCGCAATTGGCTACAATGCGTATTCTTTGTTGCAAACCGGTTTGGATGAACACGGTAACCCTTGGCCGATACACTTTCAATCTTTTAATGACTATAAACCGGGATTTTATTTTTATATGGTTTTGCCGTTTGTTAAAGTGCTGGGTCTGAATGTTTGGGCTGTGCGAATCCCCGGTGCTCTATGTGGTGTCTTAACTGTGTTGGTTTTGTATTATTTGGTTGAAGAATTGTTCATCGATCACGAATCACCAACCACTAACCACTTTTTCCCTCTTGCAGCAGCTGCACTGCTGGCGATAAGTCCCTGGCATATTCAATTTTCCCGAGGTGGTTGGGAAGTAAATGTGGCTACATTTTTTATCGCTACCGGGTTATTATTCTTTCTCAAGGCTATTAAGAAACCCTCATTTCTTAATTTTGCCTTTTGCATTTTGCCTTTTGTTTTATCTTTGTACACTTATCATGCGGCCAGAGTGGTGGTACCCCTTTTGGGTTTAAGTCTTTTAGTCATTTACCGGAAAGATATTAAAGTGAATATCAAAACTTTTGTAATTGCAGCCTTTATTGGTTTGATCCTTTTAGTTCCTCTGGCGCGGGATTTAACTAAGGGTTCGGTTTCCTCCAGGGTAATGGGAGTTGGTCTATTTGCTGATAGCGGACCCCTAAACAGAATTAATGAGCAAAGAGGAGAGCACACAGATTTTACGGGGATTATTCCTAAGTTAATTCATAACAAAGCTGTTAATTATACCTTGGCCTTTATGGAAAATTGGTCACAGCATTACTGGGGCGAATTTTTATTTTTATCGGGAGACGCCATTCAACGGAATGCAGTACCCGAAACCGGCCAGATGTATATATTTGATTTGCTGTTTTTAGCAGTGGGGATAATTGCTATAGTCAGGTCTAAGGAACACAAAAGAAGTTGGTTAATTGTGATTATCTGGTTGCTGATAGCTCCCATTCCGGCAGCTTTGACTTTCCAATCTCCTAATGCCTTAAGAGCTCAAAATATGGTTATCCCGTTAGTAATTATCAGCGCCTATGGATTAGTTACGATATTAGAGTGGATTAAAAGAGTTTCTTCTCGGAAGTTGATTTTGACTTTTAAATTTTTAATTTTTATTTTGATATCTTGGCAATTTGCCAGATATCTGCATATGTATTATGTGCATATGGCCAAAGAATATCCGTTTTCTTCCCAATACGGGGTAAAAGAATTAGTAGATTATGTTAAAGGGGTAGAAGGGAAATATAATAAAATTATAGTTACCAATCGTTATGATCAGCCGTATATATTATTCTTGTTTTACTTACAATATCCACCTCAACAGTTTCAGGGGAATCATGTGTTAACCCCTAAAAACCAATTTGGATTTTCGACCGTTGACCATTTTGATAAATATTATTTTCAAGCTATCAAGTATGATGAGGTTCGTCCGGATAATCCCAACAGTTTAATTATTGGGACTAAAGATGAAATACCCAAAGAAGCAAATATAATCAAGAAAATATATGGTACAAATGGGTATGAGTATTTTGATATTGTAGCCAACTAATTATGAATAAATTGTCTGTAGTATTAGCTGTAAGAAACGAGGAAAAAAATATCAGTCCCTGTTTAGAGTCTGTAAAAAATATTGCTGATGAAATCATCATTATGGATGAGAATTCAACTGACAAAACTAGACAAATTGCTGAAGGTTTAGGAGCTAAGGTTTATGAAGTTAACCACGAACCGATTTTCCATATTACCAAACAAAAGGGGATGGATAAAGCAACCGGGGATTGGATTTTGCAGCTGGACGCTGATGAAAGAGTGAGTCCGGAACTTGCAGAGGATATTAAGTTAGTTCTTGCCGGAAATTATTATAAAAAGCCAAAAGAGTTGTTTATAAGGCATCAGAGATTGGTTGAGGGAAGGAGTGAGACCCCACTTCGTCCCACCCGGCGGAACTACGCGGGGCAAGCGTTTGGATATTTCATACCCAGACTGAATATGTTTTTGGGTAAACCTCTGATCCATGCGGGTGTTTATCCGGATGGGGTAATCAGACTGGTGAAAAACGGACGGGCTCATTTCCCTCAAAAATCAGTTCACGAACAGATGCAAATTGATGGCGCCGTATCCTGGTTATCCGGTGATTTAATTCATGAAGATTCCCCGACTCTGAAACGATATTTCCAACGGCTTAACCGTTACACCGATTTACAGGCAGCCGAATTATCGGAAAAGAGAATTCCTAAGAATGCATTATTCATACTTCATTATTCACTATTCAAACCTATTTCTGTTTTCATTAGTCTATTCTTTGTTCATAAAGGTTTCCTGGATGGGTTTCGCGGGTTTTTATGGTCGCTATTTTCTTCCTGGCATTTCCCGGTAGCCTATTTTAAATACTGGACTAATAGTAAATGAATAAAATCAGAGTTCGTTTTGCCGGTAGAAAAGAAGGAGATTCTTTTAGGGGAATAGGAGTTCATACAAAAGAGTTAATCCAGGAATTGCAAAAGTCCACAGAGGTAGAAATAGTGACAACTGGAGCTGATGTGGTTCACTATACAAAATTTAATCCCTTCTTTTTATCCCTGCCATTAATTAAGCCAAGGCCAAAGGTGGTTTTAACTATTCACGATTTAATACCCCTAATTTATCCTGATCGATACCCCCCAGGAGTTAAGGGGAAGTTAATCTATAATCTGCAAAAATTATTAATCAATTATGTTGATAAAATTATAACTATCTCAGAGACCTCCAAAAAAGATATCTGCCGTTTCTTAGCAGTTCAACCGGATAAAGTGAAAGTAATCTACCTCGCCGCAGGAAAAGTTTTTAAACCAATCACTAATCACCAATCACTAATCACCGTTCGGCAGAAATATCATTTGCCGAATATATTTGTCTTATACGTTGGTGATGTTAATTACAATAAAAATATTAATAACCTGGCTGAGGCCTGTAAATTAGCCGGCACCTCCTTAGTAATGGTCGGTAAGCAAGCAGTAGATAACAACGTTGATTTAAATCATGCTGAAAATTCCGAATTTAGTAAGTTCTTGACTAAATATAAAGCTGATCCGCAAATAATAAGATTGGGGTATGTCGATGATCAGAGTTTACTGGAAATATATAATCTGGCTGCTATCTATTGCCAGCCGTCATATTATGAAGGCTTTGCACTGCCAATTTTAGAAGCATTCTCCTGCGGAACTCCGGTAGTAGCCTCAAAAATTCAAACTCATGTGGAAATTGCCGGTGATGCCGCCACTTATGCCGACCCCTATAGCCCAAAAGATTTGGCTGATAAATTAGCCGGTTTAATGAAAAACAATACGATGTTAGAGGATTTGGCGCTAAAAGGTTTCTCAAAAAGTAGAGAATTCAGTTGGGAAAAAACGGCCAAGGAAACGATTGATGTCTACAGGGAGGTTTTAGGTAAATAAAATGTTTGTGGTAATTTCATTCTTTGTCTGGAGAATTTGTCTGTTCGCGGCGGCTTATTTGTCTACAATTTATCTACCGTTGCAGCATAATTTTTTGGGTGGGGGACTGGGAAATTATTTGCAGATGCCTCTCTTTTGGGGGTGGGCTAATTTTGATGGAGAACATTACCTTTCAATTGCCCAAAGTGGTTTTGGTTTGGGGGAGCAGGCCTTTTTCCCGCTCTATCCGTTGTTCATAAAATTTCTTTCCGGAAGAAGTTTATTTTCCTTAAATTTGTGGGGACAAATTATTTCTGACATTTCTTTCTTGGTTGCTCTTTTTGGATTCTATAAACTGATGCGTTTAGATTTTTCCGAAAAAATATCCCGCTTGGCGGTAATATTAATGCTTATTTTCCCTACCTCTTTTTATTTTGCTGCAGTTTACACCGAAAGTTTATTTTTGGCTTTAGTTGTCTGGTCTTTTTATTTAGCAAGGAAAGACAAATGGTTGCCCGCTTCGCTTTTAGGTATGTTTTCCTCCGGTACGCGGGTGATAGGTATAATATTGCTACCCGTATTGTTAGTTGAATATTTTGTTCAAAAAAGAAAACTAGCTCCTAGTGCCTATTTCCTATTTACTTTGTTGCTTATCCCCCTCGGTCTATTTGCTTATATGTTTTTTCTATATAGGACAACCGGTGATGCGTTTAAATTTTTCCATGCTTTGTCTACTTTTGGAGAGCAGCGGTCCTCGGCTTTAATTTTATTGCCCCAGGTGTTTTACCGGTATATTTTAAAAATTTTACCCAATATTAATTACTCCTATTTCGCGGGGACTTTTACTACTGTTATGGAGTTTATTGTTGGTTTATTATTCTTGTTTATGTCTATCTATTCCTTTTTCAAGCTGAGACTAAGTTATGCCCTGTTTTTATCTTTGGGATATTTAATCCCCACCTTTAGCGGGAGTTTTTCATCGTTGCCCCGCTATGTGTTGATTTTATTCCCGGTTTATATAATTTGGGCCACCTGGTTACAAGCAAAACCACTTGTGGCTAAATCATTGGTATTTACGTTTTTGTTTTTATTGTTAATTATTTCTTTATCAATGTTTTTCAGAGGTTATTGGCTATCGTGAATAATAAAATAAAGTCTTTCGTGAAGCACCCGCTATTTTCTGGAAGTGCAGTAATGATTGGGGGGAGTATGGTTGCTAACGTTATTAACTATGTCTACCATTTAATTGTCGGGAGACTACTCGGACCGGTTAATTATGGTGTTTTGGCAAGCCTTTTTTCGATTCTGTATATTGTTGGAATTGTCCCTACTTCAACCTCGGTTGCTATTGTTAAGTTTGTATCCTCAGGGAAGGAGACAAACGAGATATCTGCTGTTTATTATGCTATAAATAAACTTGTTCTAAAAGTTGCGATTGTTTTGGGTATTCTGGTATTCCTTGTTTCACCCTTGATTTCAAACTTTTTAAAAATTGATAATCCATTTTTGGTGGTTTTTGTAGCCCCGATTTTGTTTTTTTCTTTGATGACTCTTGTTAATCAGGCAACATCACAAGGACTGTTGAAATTTATGGGTTGGGTAGTACCAAATATAGTCTCTTCATTGATCAAAATCTTTTTGGGAGTGTTCTTGATATTACTAGGATTTTCGGTCTTTGGAGCTATGGGTGCAGTTATGCTAGGTGCAATACTGGCTTATTTCATGTCAGTTTCTTATATAAGGAAAATTAAGAATTCTAAACCCGGGAATGCGAAATATAATTTAAAGCCGTTTTTGGTTTACTCATTACCGGTCTTGCTGCAAGCATTATCTTTTACTTCCCTTTTTACAACGGATATTATTTTGGTTAAGCACTTTCTATCACCATTTGATGCCGGGATTTACGCTGCACTATCGACATTGGGTAAAATTATATTTTTTGCTTCATCACCAATTTCTTCAGTAATGTTCCCTGTAGTTGCGGGGAGAAATGCCAAGGGAGAAAAATATCACAAAGTTTTTTGGTTATCCTTTATCGCAACTTTGTTCATTTCATTGGCGATTGTGGTGTTTTATTATTTGTTCCCTAACTTGGCAATCGGGATTTTGTATGGAAAAGCTTATCTTTCCGCCAAAACTAGTTTAGTCCGGATGGGGTTATTTATATTTATATATACAATGTCGGTTCTTTTGGTCAACTTTTCGCTTTCTCTCGGAAAAACTAAAGTTATTGTTTTCCCATTGTTTGCCGCTATTTGCCAGGTTGTATTTATCTGGATATTTCATAACAGTATTATCCAGGTTATTCAGGTATCTACTATTGTTTGCAGCCTAATGTTCGTGGGACTTAGTTTAAATTTAGGATATAATTCACTTGGAAAAACATATGAAAAACGATAAACCAAAGTTCCTTTCCGTGATTGTACCGGCATATAAGCAGGGAAAGGCTATTAAAAAAGATTTGGAGAATATCCTAATGACGCTAAACCAAGGTTTAGGACGGGATTATGACTATGAAGTGATATGTGTGGTGGATGGAGAGGTGGACGACACTTTTCAGGAGGCTATAAAAGTAAAATCTAATAAACTAAAGGTTTATGGATATAAAGATAACCTGGGTAAAGGTCACGCCGTTAGGTTCGGTATGAGCAAGGCTGGGGGTGATATTATCTCATTTCTTGATGCCGGAATGGATATTAGTCCTAAAGGCATAATGATGCTTTTGGCACATATGAACTGGTATGATGCTGATATTATAGTCGGTTCCAAGAAGCACCCTGTATCAAGAGTTAATTACCCAATGTTACGGAGGATTCTGAGTTGGGGTTATCACTTGGGTGTTAAATTACTTTTTGGTTTGCCGCTTTCGGATACACAAAGCGGAATAAAAATATTCAAAAGAGAAGTTGTTGAAAAAATACTACCCAGATTGTTAGTTAAAAGTTATGCGATGGATATCGAAATGCTATCGGTAGCCAAATATCTTGGGTTTGATAGAATTTATGAGGCTCCAATAGAAGTAAGTTTTGATAAAAAAAGTAGTGCTATAAAATGGTCAACCTTATTTTGGATGGCCTGGGACACAGCAGCAGTTTTTTATCGATTGCAGATTCTGCATTATTATGACGAAAAAAACCGGAAAAACTGGATCCAGTAGAGTTGTTGTGGTGATGCCGGCCTACAACGCCGAGAAAACTCTTAAAAAGACCTATGATGATATCCCCAAAAAGTTGGTCGATAAAATAATTTTAGTGGATGACGGCAGCCACGACAAAACTGTCCGGGTGGCCAAGAGGTTGGGTCTGGAAACGGTAGTCCACCCGCAAAATAGAGGTTATGGGGGAAATCAGAAAACCTGCTATACACTAGCTCTTAGTGAGGGGGCTGGTGTAGTAGTGATGATCCACCCGGATTATCAATACGATAGTACTTTAACGGGCGAAATGATTGCCCCGATTTTGAAAGGTAAATACGACATAATGTTCGGTTCGAGAATCAGAACCAGAGCAGAAGCCTTAGCTGGCGGAATGCCCTTATACAAATATATTTTCAACCGTTTACTTACCATTATTCAAAATATCATATTGGGGCAGAATTTGTCCGAGTACCACACGGGTTTCCGGGCTTTTAACAAGAAAGTATTAATGACACTGCCATTCCATAAATTTTCTGATGATTTTGTATTCGACCAAGACATTGTCGTGTCGGCAATATATTCAAAATTTAAAATAGGTGAGATACCTGTACCGGTTAGATATTTCAAAGAAGCCTCATCAATCAATTTCAAACGGTCATTAAAATATGGAATTGAAGTTTTAATCGATCTCAAAAAATATGTGTTGGCTTCCTGGGGGGTATATCATTCTCCGATATTTGCTAGTAAAAAATGAATATTCTGGTTTTCTCTTGGCGTGACCCGAAGCATCCTCTGGCGGGAGGAGCCGAACAGGTAATGCACGAGCATATGAAGGGGTGGGTTGGGGCAGGGCATAATGTGACTTTATTTTCTTCGTATTATTTGGGATCAAAACAGGAAGAAATTCTTGATGGTATTAAAATAATTCGTCGGGGAGATCAATATTTTGGAGTAAGGTTGGCAGGCTACAGTTATTGGCGAAAAAATAAGAATAATTATGATTTAGTGATCGATCAATTCCATGGCATTCCTTTTTTTACCCCGCTTTATGTTAAGAAACCCATTTTGGCAGTTTTACAGGAAGTTGCCAGGGAGGTATGGTTCCTGAATGAATTACCCCAACCGTTTAAATGGGTAGTTGGGGTACTAGGATATTTGCTTGAACCCTTGATATTTGTTTTCTACAAAAAAGTACCGTTCATGGTTGGGTCCAATTCGGCTATGACGGACTTAGTAGAAATGGGCATTGCCCAAAATAATATTACAGTAGTTCCTCATGGGGTAATTATTAAAAAACCAGAGCCCTTGCCGGAGAAGGAAAAAATATCAACGGTTGTTTTCTTGGGAGCGTTGACTAAAGATAAAGGGGTAGAAGATGCCTTAAAGGCCTTTGCTATTTTGGATAAGAATGGGCGTTTTCAGTTTTGGGTAATAGGCAAGGGTTCTACTGAATATCAGAATTATCTTAAACGTTTGTGTAGAAAATTAGATATACAGGATAAAGTAAAATTTTGGGGTTTTGTCAGCCAGGAGGAAAAGTTTGATTTGTTGGCGCGTGCCCACCTGTTAATTAACCCCTCGGTTAAAGAAGGTTGGGGACTGGTTAATATTGAGGCCAACGCCGTTGGTGTTCCGGTTGTGGCTTATAATACCGCCGGTTTAATTGATTCAGTTAAGGCTGGAGTGAACGGACTGTTTAGCAGTAGCAATACACCCCAATCTTTAGCCGAGAAAGGGCAGAAGCTATTGGAGAACCGCGACTTATATTCCGATCTTGCAAAAAAGGCTATAGGTTGGAGCAGCCAATTCAGTTGGCAAAGTTCCATAAAAAAAAGCTTGACATTAATTGTTGGTATTATATGATGAAGACTGTTATGCGTAAATTTATTGCCACATTTTTAATAGTGATATCCCTGGTTTTTTCAGTATTTTCTATTGTACGAGCGAAAGATGTTAATTCCTATGAATTATTTTGGCCTATGGTGGCCGGTAGGACAATGAAAGATCCATTGTTTCCCTTAAAACTTCTGCAAGAAAATATCCGGGGTTATTTTGTCTTTGGAAACGCGCCCAAGGCGGAATACCATTTGATTTTGGCGACTAAGAGATTTTTGGAAACTGAGAAATTAATCTCTGATAAAGAAAATGTCCTGGCCGGAAAATCACTAGATAAAGCAGTAGGTGAGTTAGGGGTTTTTCAGAATGATTCGACCATCTCTCAAAATGAAAAGTCGATGACAACTAACAGAAAGGTTGAAATTAAGAAAAAACTGGGGAATTTGCAAATATTTTTGCCTTATTTGGCTGGGAAAGCCGACCAAAGCCTAGCTGGTGGGTTTGCTAAGGCCGAGAGTTTGGTTAACCAGGCTCTCGCTAGTTTAAACTGAACCTACTCCAATACATTGGTAATTAAACCCGGTTAATTTATTTCCTGGCGTGAGTAGGCCTACTGCATCTATGATGTTGGGTTTGTGGAGAATAGAGGCAAGCTTGTGGTAATCGATAGCTTTGAATTCATTCCAATCTGTAAGGATAATCAGGCAATCAGCATTTGTTGCGGCTTCATATGGGCTGGTGAACCGAGTATAACCACTAACTGACCGAGGGATAATAGCTATAGGGTCATATACAGAAATATTAGATTTACTTTTCAGGAGACGAATAATTTTTAGTGAGGCTGCATTTTTGGTTGATGTCGAGCCTTTTTTGTAGCTGAGTCCCCAAATGCATATTTTGAATTTGTCATTTTTTAGTTTTGGTAGGTTGACAATTTTGTCCTTGACCCACAGATACCTTTTATTATTGAGGCTGATTATGGTCTTGATTAAGGATGACTTCATTTTTGCTCTTACAGCTATTTTGTCCAGCATATTAATATCCCTTTCTAAATGCCCTCCGGCGATACTTAATGTTGGTTTAAGATAAGCCAGGGGTCCGATTCTTTTATCTGATTTTAAAGCAGGAATAATATCATTGATATTTGCCCCGAATGCTTCACAATAGTCAGATAGAGTATTAGCATAAGTGACTGTGTTTGCCAGGTAGAGATTGATAAATGCTTTAGTTATTTCCGCACTTTCATAAGACATATAAAATACCGGACAATTAAATAATTTTAGACACTTTTGGATTACCGGGTTTACTGGTTTTTTGTCAGCTTTGCCAATGATTATCCTTTCCGGATTTAAAAATCTCTCCACGGCGCTGGTCATGATGATAGTGTCAACCCAATGATAAAAATTGAAATTTAAACTAGGTCTTTGAGATTTGATTAATTTAATTAGTTTCCTGCATGTTCCTACTTCCACCTGGCTCATAAGAATAATGGCCACGTTTTGTTTGAAGTTAGGAATAGATTTACGGAATAATTGGATAAGTTCTTTTTGGGAACCGATGCCATCAGTTGGGGTATCTTTAGTAAAAAATACTAAACTAGCGGTAGAGATTTTGTTAAAGTCAGTTGTGGGTAAATAGTTTGCTTTGTTGCTGTTAAATAACTTGGTCAGTTTAGGTTCTTCCAATTTTTGCTCGCCTTCGGATATTTCCAAAATACCCTGTTGAAGTTTGCTAATAAGTTCTTGATTTGTATCGATGGCGACTACTTGTGGATTGATCTTGGCCCAACAAATGCTGGTGACTAAACCCAAGTGTGATAGTCCGATAAAGGCGGTGTTAGATAACATGACTATAATTATCTGCAAGTCCCTGAAGTTTTTGATAAACTATTTTTGTGTCCTTAGGATTATCCGATAAGGCGATAGATACTAGAGCCTTGGTATTTTCAATATCTGAAATAAGTGAATTCTTCTGTGTTTTAATCATTTTTTCAAAGTAGCTAATATCTTTTTGCCAGGTATTATCAGGACCGTTTTCGATAAAAACTTTTTCTACAGGAACCCCTGCCGGAAAAACTCTTTGTCTATAAGTTAATTTACTTTTACCCCACTTACGTAAACCTTCAAGGTGAAGAGATCCTAAACTGCCGTATATATCTATTTTAAAAACGTTTTTCCAGGTAGTCCAC